>Ga0190272_10000047_pt1 | contig 96185 bp, 71 predicted proteins | sample Popmic504T_FD_133746 | JGI IMG/M metagenome (GOLD analysis project Ga0190272, IMG submission 133746) | Populus adjacent soil microbial communities from riparian zone of Shoshone River, Wyoming, USA - 504 T | ecosystem: Environmental > Terrestrial > Soil > Riparian zone | place: USA: Wyoming... | reverse complement strand
TGCTGATCTGCCTGGTTGGTATTTCCTGACCGGAGATTCCTACGATATCGAGACGATCCGCTTCCGGCTCTTTAATATGGGCCATATCGGGGTCGACCTTGATTTCGCTATGCACTCCGGCTCGTTCCGGATTGTCAACGATGCCACCAACCGCTTCGCCCATGCACAGGCGTTTGCCAGTCAGAAGAGTATTCTGAAACATATCTCCTGGGCCGATCCGTTTAAGACACCCGCGGAATGGGATGCGATAATCCGGGCTCGTCAGGCTCGGATCAACGCGGTAGTCAAGAAATACGGCTACCTTCGCCGAGAATTTATTTAGCGGCGCCGGACCGTCAAGGCTACGTAAAAACAGCCTTGTGCGGTCGAAACCAGACCAGGAATAGAAGCTGCTCACGTGGCTTCTATTCCTGGTTCAAAAAACCAGGAGTTGCACTTGGCTCGACGTCAGTACCACCTGCGGTAGCGAGTGGGTCGATGATGAGCAGGCGATATTCCTATTGACTTTGAATTCGGAGATCTACCCACTGCGCTACCGCAGGTGGTACCGACCTTCATCAGGGGTGAAATACATCATGAAAATTAAGGCCATAATCTCGCTATTGGCTGTAGTGCTCTTCGGCTCAACCGCCGTGTTCGCCCAGGAAAATAAGAGTTGTTCTTTCGATGTCGTCGGAACCTGGAAAGCGCAGCTCTCACCCACTCAGTCAGTACTCTATCGATTCGATGCGAAGGGTGGGGTAACCGTACTTTCGGTTTCCGGCACAGAGGCGCCGCACCAGACCGCGAGTGCCAGTTACAAGGTGAGCGAGGAGATCGACGCACCGAAATCGATTTCGTTTACCGCAACCGGTAAGAGCCGGATCTTCGGATCCATCAAGAAGACGATGAAGGTCGTTAAGTATGACGACGCTTCCATTACTTGCGAGATACCAGGCATGGGGACTACTCGTTGGACCAGGGTCGATCCCGGCCGGTATTTCATTGTGCTCGCGGCACGCAAGGGAGAGTTCTACGATAGCAGTGGCTCGGCGTTTCCCATGGTTATCAAATTGGCTGGAGGAGTTCCCACAATCGACGCCTTCGGCGTTTATTTAGCGAAAGGCCAAAGGGCCTTGGGCACCGTCCCTCCCGACGTATACAAGCAGTATCTTCGAGAGGCACGCAACGACTCGGAAACCACACTGCGGCTGGAAATCAACTCCAGGCAATATGAAAGGGCGTTGAAGGTTATTAAGGAGTGGGAACGGCGGGACCGCGAAGGCGCGCTTTTGTACACCACCGGTCGTGAGACTTTAGATGACGCTACCTATCTCAATAACATTCTGGTCGTTAAGGCGGTAACGGAAACGCTCAACCAGTGCTCGGATGATGTCGATCTGCACCCTCTCAATTACGTCCAAAATGACGACTGGATCAGCGACAAGTTTGGGTCCGCGTTTGTTCCGTTCTACTACTTCAAAGAACTCCGGCGGCGGAATGATGAGCTACATATTGATGACACAAAGTTTCAGGAACTCGTGCCGGTGCCGAGCGTGGCTAGTCGTTAGTCTCAAGTAAAGCCGGTCTCCGCAAGGTTCCAGGACCAAGGGAGTGATATGAACCTGAGGGTTGACAGTCAGAAACAAATGGTTATGAAGCGCTTACTCTTCATCGTAATGGTCGTGTTAATCGGAGTCGCTTCCCAGCAGCTAATGAGCGCTCAAACGCCGTCGGCGACGGATGAGAAGCGCGCGCCTCAACCAAAAAAACGAGGTGGGATCTTCACCATGTATGTCGTGGATCCGCTTGCCCGTACGATGTGTTTTAGTGACGGCAAAGAAGGATTTGCGTTTGTTAATAAGGAGTGGCGTAACCGTTGCAGTGATCTTGGTTACATTCTGGCGAGTAATGGCAGTCTAGTAAGCGGTATCGAGGTCAACCGAGTGGCGGCAATCCTCGATCTCGGCATGCCGGACGAGCTTCGCCGGCGTTACGGCTTTGAGGACGCGCAGGACGGCGCCACCGGGTTCGCTTCTATACATCTTAACGGCAACAAGATCATGATTCTGAAGCAAGATCTTGCCACGCCAGAATACCAACCACTGCCAGAGGGGCCAAAACTCTTTACGGAGCTTACTCCCTCTGCGACCGCGCCAATCAAGCTGGGCCACATTTACCTCGTGCGTATCGCGGACAAGAAAGACACGAGTTTTCAGCAGCTCGTTAAGCTTATCGTGATTGCGTATCGTCCTGAAGAATCGGTGACGTTGCGGTGGGAGTTGCTCTAATTTTAGTGGCCCCAACGCACGAGGCGTACCCGCAACAAAATTTACTGGAGCTTCCAGAAATAATGAAGCAGTATGAACTTCATCTTAAAGGAGAACAGGTATGCAAACAGAATTCAAAACCATCGGCACCGGCTTTAAGACGGGCGCCAAATGCACTGATACGAACCTTTACAAATGTACCGACGGCAAAGTTGAGTACATTGAATATATTGGGGCAGGGGACGTCTTCCCGAACTTCCCGGGAGGGGACGGCAACGGCAAAGCAACGTGGTTTCCTGTCACCTTAGCAACTGATGGCGAACGAAAAAGCTTCACTGCGGTCCAGGCAGACATTGTTGCGGTCGAGGCAGAGAGTATGTAGAGGAAAAGCACGACCCACCTGCCACGTCGGCACTAACAAACTCTTCCTGCTCGCGCAAGTTTGAGTGAGGGGGAAGATGCCTTTGCATCAAGGGGCACGAAATGAACCTCCGAAAGCTTCTGCCTCTACCGTTGCTCGCGGCAGCATTGATCGTGACAACTGCGAGCGGGTACATTCCCGGCGTCTCTGCACAACAGAAAGAGGGAGCGGCGCACTCGAAAAAGCCAGCCCAGTTTCACTTTGTGTGCCCGATGCACGAAGATGTCACGTCGAAGCAACGCGGGACGTGTCATAAGTGCAAGATGACCTTAGTAAAGAAGCGCAAACCCAGGACGCCACCCTCGACGTAGCGTTGAGGTCATTTAGCAAAGGGTGAGATTGTTCTGGCAGTCTTCGCCTATCAATGCGTTGACGTTGATTCCTCAAAAGGACCGGATCGAGTGAAATCATACCCGAGACTGTTCTGGATAAGCAGACGGGCTACGCCAATAGCCCGGCTACTTGTCGCGGCACTCGTGGCGCTGTCGTTCCTGGTTACGGTTGTGCCCCTTGGCGCTTCATCATCCGCAGCCGCGGGCACGATGGACTGCTGTGTTGGCAAGCCTGGACACGAGGCCGGATCCTGCGCCACTGGGCTGCTTGAGTCAGCGAAAACGTCGCAATCCGCAGTTCCGTCCTCGTTTGACCGCGATCCTTCGTCAACATCAGACTTTTCGCTCGTCGTCGTTGCAGGTGCGGGCGCAGGCGAACATTGTCATGCCTCAGCCGCAGTCACCGCGACTCTAACCAACACAGTGTTTGCCGGCCCGGAGGCGAGGTTAAGGCCACCCGAGCTTGAGTTGGACTCGGTTACCGTCGAGGCGACTCCTGTTACCACTGCGGAATCGCTGCACCCCGGCGCTCACAGTGTGAGCCGGCCGTGCAAGGAGAATTGCGCCGCGTGCTCGACAAGCTTGACGCGACGGCCGCGTGAGCAATCAGCTCTTTCATTTGCGGCGAGGCCGCAGATGCCTTCAGTTCGTAGACAATCACCAATCAATGATCTGCAAATCAGACCGCTCAACAGGAAGTGGTTGCATTTCCGACCTCGCGCACCTCCCGCGTAAAAGCACACTAATCGAATCCGAAAAAGATAACCGCGCTTAACCGAAACTGGGTTAAGCGAACGTGCGCCCGTTCACTCGACTTCGGCGCGCCCCCGTTTGTGTCGGCAACGCGGCTGGGGTCGTCTACGTCGGGCGTGTCCTTCAAGGGAGGTGTGCAATGCGTTCATCCCGGAAATACGAGCGATTTGGTGACAGGCTGAGTCTCGTCCTGCTGCTGGTTTTCGCTGGGAGCTTGACGGCTCAGGCCCAACAAACTGTTACATCTGCGACACTCAGCGGGCGGGTGGAGGATTCGAGCGGCGCTGTAGTCCAGGGCGCCTCGGTGACCACCAGGAATGTGGAGACAAATGCAACGCAGACTATGGTCAGCGATGGTGAAGGACGATTTCGCTTTCCCTACTTACACGTCGGCAGACACGAGATTGTCTTAGAGAAGTCCGGCTTTGCAAGACTAACCCGACAGCTTACGCTGACGGTGGGGCAGGCCGTTGACCTGCCGTTGAAGCTTACCGTGGCAGGTGTTGCCGAAAGCGTTGAGGTAACTACCGCCCTCCCGGGAGTCGAAAGCACCCGCACGCAGGTGACCGAAACTCTGCTGCCACGAGAGATTGATAACTTACCGCTTAACGGCAGAAATTATTTGGACCTGGCGGCGCTGACACCCGGAGTTACCCGAAGCAATCCCACATCCAACCAGCGTTTTCCCGAGACCTCCGCAGTGCCTGGATCCGGGTTGTCGATTACCGGCCAGCGGTTTACTAACAACGGTTTCGTGGTCGATGGTCTATCGGCAAACGACGACGCCGCCGATCTGCCCGGGACCTTTTACAGCCAGGACGTCATTCGCGAGTTTCAGGTAATCACTTCCGGCGGGATCGCCGAGTTTGGCCGTGCGTCTGGCGGCTTCATCAACATCATCACGCAATCAGGCACTAACAAGTTTCGTGGTCGGATCTACGGCTACTTACGCAATCAGCGCCTGGACGCACGCAATCCGCTGGCGACCACTACAGATCCGCTGACACAGGGGCAGTATGGGATTAGTTTCGGTGGGCCTCTTGTCAAAGACCGGACCTTCTTCTTCTCAAACTTCGAACAGACGCGTCTGAACAACGCCACCGTGATTACGATTGCGAACCCTAACGTGACGGCAGTGAATAACAGGCTCGACCAAATTAGTTATAGTGGCCCGCGAATCTCGACCGGCGTTGTTCCTACCGGCTTCGATACGTCAAATCTGCTGTTTCGTATCGAACATCAAATGAATAGGTCTAATCAGTTTTCCGCGCGCTATAGTTTTTATGAGATTGACAGCCTCAACGCACGAAACGTCGGAGGGTTGAACGCAGTCAGCCGTGGCACATCGCTAAATAATCGCGACCAGACGATTATCGCCAGCAACGTGGCGACGATCTCGTCTCACACCATCAATGAAACGCGGGCTCAATACACGCGCAGCAGATTGGGCTCGCCGGTAAACGATGCGGTGGGTCCCGGGGTAAACATCTCCGGTGTGGCGAACTTTGGCACGGCAACCTTCTCACCCACCGAACGCGACCTGGACACTTATGAAGTCGTCAACACAATCACCACTCAGCGCGGCGCGCATTCGATCAAGGCGGGCGTCGGCTTTCTGCACAACCGGGTCAACATAATTTTTCCCGGCGCCATTCAGGGTGTCTACGCCTTCTCATCGTTGGCCAACTTCCTGGCGAATCGCTACACGACTTTTCAGCAGGCATTCGGCGCTCCCAGGCAGGTGCAGGTGAACCCGAACATCGGGGTTTTTGTGCAGGACGAATGGAAAGTACATCCAAACTTAACGATCAATGCTGGGTTGCGTTACGATGCACAATTTCTACCTGAACCCGTCACCACTGATGCGAATAACTTCGCTCCGCGACTGGGAATTGCCTACGCTCCAGGGGATCGCAAGACGGTGCTGCGCGGGAGTTTTGGTATCTATTTCGATCGGATTCCGTTGCGGGCCACATCCAATGCGCTCCAACGCGACGGCAGCAAATACAAAGTTGCGGTTCTCTCTTTCGGGCAGCCAGGCGCGCCCGTCTTTCCGCAGCCGCTGCCGGAGTTTCCCGCCAACGTCCTGGTGAGCATTACGACGATCGATCCCAATGTCAGGACCAGTTACAACGAGCAGGCCAGCCTGCAACTCGAGCGCGAACTCTCTCCCTCAACCTCGCTTTCGATTGGCTACCTGCACACCCGCGGCCTGCATATTCTACTTTCCCGTAACGTGAATGTGCCTACGGTTCCTACTTCAGCCGGCGTGCCGAATCTCGGTAGGCCCGATCCGCGCTTCGCGAATGTCAGTAGATTTGAAAGCTCAGGAGAGTCGGACTATAACGGCCTGACAGTCTCGCTGAATCGTCGTTTTCAGAGGTGGTATGGAGTGCGGGTCGCCTACACTCTGTCAAAAGCCACTGATAACGCCGGTAACGCCTTCTTCTTTTCGCCACAAGACAATTACAACTTGCGTGATGAGTGGGGCCCGTCGGACAACGACCAGCGACACCGCCTGGCTCTGAGTGGTACTTTCGAGATTCCACGAGGAAATTCCGATGCCGCCACCCGACGCGCACTAAGCGGTTTTCAGTGGAGCTACATCTTCAGTTATGGCTCAGCTCTTCCTTTCAATACTATCCTGGGGAACGATCGCAACTTCGACACGAACTCTAACGATCGGCCGGTGGGAGTTGGACGTAACTCAGGAAAAGGGTTTGATTTCGCATCACTTGATCTACGGTTAAGCCGCCGATTTAGCCTCGGCGAGAAGATGCACCTTGAGGCCCTCGTCGAAGGCTTCAACGTCTTCAACCGCGCAAATCTGCAACTGCCGAATAACGTTTACGGCACCGGGGCAACGCCACTGCCGAGTTTCGGGCAGCCCACAGCGGCCGCCGATCCGCGACAGCTTCAGTTTGGTTTGCGGCTGAGTTTTTGAAGGTGTGCACTAAAGGAGCGAATCAATAAATGCACTCTTCCCGAAGGAACGCTCGGGCTTCTGTTGACGGAGGCATAAAGGCAGGAGCGGGCACGCTATTCGCCAGTTTAGTATTGGCGGATCTTGTCGCGGCACTAACGCTTATTGGGATTTCATTTCAATTCTGAGTAGTTCTCAAGACAATTGAAAAAATCATCGTCACTTGTGATAGAAGATCAACTTCAGACCCTCGCGATTTCCCCCTTAATGTCAGGCTCGGAAAGAGTAACAGCAGGCTCGGAAAGAGTAACAGAGAGTGCCAACAAAATGTTTGGATAACACTCCCAGGTGTTTTCGTCTGACGAAGCAAAGTATAAGAAATGATCTGAAAGGGGACTTGCGCGATGGGAAGAACTATCGGTCCAAACTACACAACTCGTGAAATTCAGAAAAGGTTTTCTCGGAGCATCGGCCGATTTTCGGTGATCGCGCTTCTGGTTTTGGCAGTCATCCTAGCCGGCTTATCAGGCTCGATGCGCACAGAGCAATTCTTCCCGTTCCTCAAGGCGTTCACCGTCTCAGCTGCAGCCCGAGACCGTACGTCTCCCACTGCGCCCTCGAACCTCCGGGTTATGGGGAAAACGACATCCAGTGTCTCGCTGGCATGGAACGCTTCGAACGATAACTCGGGAAACTTCACATACAGGATACGCCACAGTGGAGGCTACGAAATTTCGGCACCCCAGACGCAGACAAGTTTGACCTGGACCTCCAATCTGTCCGCGGGCCAGACTTATGGGTTCTATGTCTACGCAGTCGATGCCGCGGGGAACAAATCGAAGAACAGCAACGCAGTGACCGTGACACTTCCCGATAACACCATGCCGCCGTCGACCCCTGAGGTCTCCGTAATCGACGTTGGCCCGACGCATATATCGTTGGCTTGGGCTTCCACGGGTGGCGGGCGGGCCCTTCGCTATTTGGTTTTCAAGAACGGCAACCTGGACAGGCAGGCGACGCCCGATACGTCCCGCACCTTTTACTTGCTGGAGCCTGAAACCACCCACACCTTTACGGTCCAAGCCAAGGACGGGGCATACTTGTCGCCGCAGAGCAATACCCTCACCGTGACCACTGAACCTAGAAACCCCAATGACACGACACCACCCACGATGCCGGCGAACCTGCGGATAGAGGATTGGGGTGGGAACGAGATTATTTTGAACTGGGACCAGTCCATCGACGACCTGGATCCGCAGTGGATAATCCGTTACGACGTTTACGTAAACGGCGTCCTGGGCGCCATCGATGTGGGTTCGGGCCAAACCCATCTTTACGTTGACGAAGGCCTCAATACCATCACTGTCATAGCAATAGACACGGCCGGTAACGACTCGGCGAGGGCGACCACCACCTTTTTCAATTGAACGCGGGCCAGGTCAAATCTCATTTGAGACTGGTCTGGTCCCGCAAAACTCGCATCCACGTCAGCCTCAGTTTCGTTTGCAGCTGAGTTTTTGACGATGAGCAAAAGACGTCTCGAGTCTGGAATCGTCGTCATTTGGGTGCTTTTTGCCTTTGCGCTTTCGGCTTACACGCGTGGATCGACCTTTAAGCTGAAGTTGTTCGGGTGTCTGGGGTTGACGTCGATGCAGCCGAGCGGACGATCGCCGCCGCCTCCGATGGATCAGTCTACTGATTTCCAAAGACCAATTTCCAATTGATCGATTGATCGATTCGGGCAAACTGCAAAACGGTAATCGACATTCGACAAACTGGAAATTGGTTCGTCACTGAGCCTTCGACGTATCAAATACCACTTGGTCGTACCACCAGAGCTTCTCGAAAAAGAGCCGGGCGGCTCCTTTCTCTTTCACTTTGTCAACAATCTCTGAAATGCTGCGACGTCCGTCGATTGCCTCAAACATCTGCTTCTCTTGCGCATCGATGACAAGAAATAGATCCTCAAACAGATGGGTCTGGTTCAACAGTACACCCGCGGCACCCGGAGGAAGCCCCTCCTGGACGCACATGGTCCACGCGCGACGAATCGGCACATAGCGCAGGTAATGCTCGTCGTCGAAGCGGACCTTCAAGCCATCGCGGTTCACGTCGCTTCGATGGACTACCAGATCGTGGTTACTCATCAAGCCTCGCCACAGTTCCATCGCCATATATTGCTCACGTTCGGGAAGTGCGGCCAACCTATGCGCATGGGGTGTCGTCGTGATCGAACCGCATTGAGGTGAGTAAGCCGCCTGCCAGTACCAGCGTCCCAGCATCAAGTCATTGCCTTCGAGGAAGTCGAACAGCTGCGCCACTGAGTACGTCCGGTCGCGCGGATTCAGGAGTGCATCAGTCAGAGCGTTGGCGTCCAGGGAATTCCTTGAGCCGCGCAGCATAGACAACAACGGATGATGTTGAGGCAGCAACTTCAGCACCGCTGTGAGATCGTTAATCTCTTGTTTCGAGGTTCCGATGCCAAGTCTCCGGCAGTATTCCTGAAGCATGTAAACGCCGGTTCGACCGTAAGGCGCGTACACCATCAAATACATCGCGCCCTCGGATCTCAATACCGACTGGAGCGCGCGCAAACCCGCATTGGGATCGACGAGATGATGCAGCACGCCAGTACAAACGACATGGTCGAAGCGATGGTCCAGGTCGTGGACGTTCTCGATAGGCAGCTGCAGCATTTCGAGATTCGTCAAGTTGTACTTCCGCTTGAGCATCTCAGTGTGCTCGAGACTTGTGGGGCTGACATCAATTCCAACCACTCGCGCCGCGGGATGACAGAGCGCGTACTTGGCGGCTTGCCACGTTCCACATCCGGCCACGAGAACATCCAGATCGGGGCGATACTCTTTGTCGGGCCACAGCAGATGGTACTCGGCGCGATGGACATTCTCGTCCTGCCACATGTCGCGAGCACGATCCAGATTTTCTACCGGAGGTGGGTAGGGGTGACTAGTATAAAACTCCGACACCGGATCGGAACTCACATTCGATATGCACGCCTCCACGTCGGACTCAAAAGATTTAGATTTAGATTTAGATTTCATGGGTGTTTCGCGAAGGGAGGCAACCATCTAAAGGGGTGATCGCCTCCTTCGTCGGATAGCAATCAACCACCACCAGCAGCCCATCGCTTTCTGTTTATGTTTCTGCTTTTTGAAGCGCCTTGTCGAAGCTTTCCGGCGTCATCGTTGATTTGCTGAATGCCGGGATTTACGAATAATCAATTGAAATACCTTCACCGCACTCCAACCTTCAGCAGAGCGCTAAGAGTAACACCAAAACCTATTAGATCGGGAGCTGGTCACGTGTGTTTCACAGGTTCGCGTCATCCTTCGTGATAAGGTGAAGTTCACCCGACCGAGAGGCCCACTACCTTCGAGGCTATCAGCCGCGCCTGAATCTCTTTGCAAGCGCAATCGTTTGGCCAGCGAACCGCATGGTAATCACACAGTTTGTCCGAGGTTTATGTGCTGGCGTCTGCTAGAAGTTCAGTGTGCCGCGGTCAGAAGGCGGTATTGGGCCAAACATGTGGAGCCGTTGTTACGGCTGAAATTGAGATTTGGGCCTTCCCGGCGATACCAGCGCGAACAAGCTCTATAGATCCGCAGATTGGCAGTAAGCAAAACTTTACTTGACACGATTCTGACGAGTGATTAATATCCCGACCTCTCAGATGGTCCAGGAAGGGAAAGAGTCCCCATTGCCTCACGGATCCTGCCAGAAACCGCGGCGATTTACGGTTGTTACGCCGATGGCAAACGGCACTCCGTATCTATATTGAGTAATTGGTCCTCTTACAGATCTAGGCATCGTTCCCTCCCTCCCAGGCAGGAGACCTCAGGATGTCGCTACAATTTCAGTTATTCGGAAAGTTTGGCGTTCAAAAAGACTCGCATTCTTTGCCAGGGTTGGACGCCAGCAAAGAGCAGGAACTGCTAAGTTACCTTTTGATTCACCGCGATCGCTCACACCCGCGTGAGGCGCTCGCGAGTCTACTTTGGGGTCACACCTCCACGGAGCGCTCCAAGAAGTACCTCCGACAAGCGCTGTGGCATCTTCACGCCGCGTTTGATGCGAGTCAGTACACTGGTCCTCCTGTGCTGCTCGTAGAACACGACTGGATCCAACTCAATCTGCATCCCGATATTTGGCTCGACGTAGCGGTCTTCGAGCGGGCACTTAATGCCACACAAGGCGTACCGGGCAGGCATCTGAAGCCGTCTGGCGCTGCGATGTTGAAAGAAGCCGTCAGTCTCTACACAGGTGATTTGCTCGATGGTTGGTATCAGGACTGGTGCCTCTTCGAACGCGAGCGGTTTCAGAACTCATATCTGTTGATGCTGGATAAACTCATGAGCTACGCCGCAGAACAGGGAGACTATGAGGTCGGCCAGAGCTATGCCGCAAGAATTCTCCACATCGATCGCGCCTCGGAACGCACCTACCGGCGGTTGATGCAAATGCAGTATGCCGCGGGTGACCGCACCGCCGCTCTTCGTCAATATCAACGTTGCGTCACTGCTCTCAAAGAGGAATTGGGAGTAGAACCCGAAAGGCGCACACAAGCGCTCTACGAACAGATCCGCGCGGACAAACTTGATCACTCTCAGGCCGTCACCTTCGAGCCTGCGCCTACCGCCGACCCGTCGCTGCCACAAGTACTTGGGCGCCTCAAACGACTTCAGCGCGTTGTCGCTGCGGTGCAGCGGCGCATTCAAAAAGACATAAGCGCTGTTGAAGAAGGCGTAAGAGTCCAAGCGCCTAAGTAGCGCGGGGATCCCGTCAATCCGAACGCCGAGAGAAAGCGCTTGAGCCCTCCAGGGTAGGAACTCTGCCTAAATTAGCCAACGCCTTCGCGTAAGTTCAGAGTTCTGTGCAAAATTCTGCCGCACCGTCAACTCCTGCCTTATCGATTAGCTAACCGCGCAAATTTTTTAAACTTCCAATCAAAAAGACGCTGCCGCAGACGCCAGACAGACGAGGCGACGGCGGTGCTGTGCTATATGGGGCAAGGTCTGAGGTTATGGGGGCTAATCACTACGTGAAAACAGCACGTAGGGAGCCTTCGGTGGCGGAACCCCTGGCCGGGAAGGTTGTCCGAGCAAAGGCACATGGATGTACCTGAGTCTGAAGCACACTCGTTCATCATCAAGCTGTGGGTGGAGGATGACGAAACAGGGCGGATCGTCTGGCATGGACACATTACGCATGTGCCGGATGGCACACGGTGTTACCTGCAGGATCTCGGCGACATTCTCACCTTCGTTGGGCCATACGTCGAGGGAATGGGTGCAGTCACCCGGAGTTCACTGGGACCGCGCTGGTTGAACCCCTGGGCGGGCAGGAAACGATGAAACTGGCTCAAGCTCTCGCAATGTTTGCGGCCGTTTGCGACTGAGGAGACACCTTGGCTGGCTTTGCTGGAATTGCCGCTGCGGGCAAGAGCATAGAAATGTTGGTGGCCGCCGGCTTCGAAGAGCTGGAGCCCGTGGGATCCAGGACGCATGTCAGGCTGGTGAATACAGTTGATTTCGAATCTGGCAACGTCTCTCTCAATATAGGCAGTCCGGCGTTGTCGATTTTTCTATACCGCGTTGACTTCAATAAGGTCATGCGGGCTGCGTGGTCCGGCACTTCCGCCGAGGACGGACGTTCTCACTTGGGACTAGACTTACATTACTTAATTACGCCCTGGGGGGATAACGCTGAAGACGAGCACCGCATCCTCGGAAGAGCGATGCAGTGTATCGAGTCGACGCCGATTCTGAGCGGCCCAATGTTGCATTCGTCGGGGGAGTGGGACGCTAGCGAATCTATGCAGCTGGTACTGGAAGAGGTTTCCACCGAAGCAATCATGCGGATATTCGACTCGCTGCCGACTGACTACCGATTAAGCGTGCCCTACATCGCGCGCATCATGCGGTTGGATGGACGCATAGCCGCACCGGAAGGGCCGGTAATCACAGCCATTATGGGAGCGGTGCCCACCACAAGTTTATGAACCAATTTCTTCCCAGCCGCTACGTTGAAATGGTGCATCGCCTGGCCCTGGGCATCGAGCCGATTGATGCGCAACGCGCCCGCAGGTTGAGTTATCCGCTTCAGGTTGGCTATGACGCGCAGGTTGACTTGAAGCGTCCGGCAATTGAACGCCATCAGTCCAACCTCTTTGCCTTGCGATATCAGCGTGGCGTAGGCGAGCGAGTTCTCGCACCGGGCGAAACCGAGCGAGTTGATCTCCGCTTCTTCGATCTGGCCGAACCATTCTATAAACCGGAACACGACCGCCGCCGCATTGTGCCTCGCCGTTTAAGTATCCCGATCCTGAAACTTGATGAGGTTGAAAGCGAAGAGGCAGCCGACCGAAAGGAGTTCAGGCGTCGCATTCGGCGTCCGGCCTTCTTCCCGGGAGCGGCATACGACTGCAGCGTGACAACCACGGGTTTGCGTGGCCGCGTCCTGCGCGACGGCCAACCGATGCGCTGGGCCAGAGTCGTAGCCACGCTCAGGGGCGCAACCGTCGTCGTCGGTCGCGCGCACGGCGACGACCGCGGCGAATTCTTATTGTTGATTAATGCCAGGGTTACCAGCGGCAGCGTCTGGCCAGACCCTCTTGAAATTGAAGTCGCGATCTTCGGCCCGGAGACCGCGCCCACACCCAATCCGGAGGATCTTCCCGAACGTGATCCGCTGTGGGATTTGCCGCTGGAGACACTTGCCGCTCCCGGCGCGGATGAAGATTTGGTAGCGACTGGCGAGCAACTTCCAAACACAGACGATCTCGAGTACACGGACCTTGTCACACGCGTAATTACCTTCTCGTTAGGAAAATGCCTTTACGAAGAATTTGAAATCCCTGCGCCGTAGCGCGCTCAAAAAGGAGTGCTTCCATGCCCGAATACTTAGCACCTGGAGTTTACGTCGAGGAAGTCAGCTTCCGTTCGAAGTCAATCGAGGGAGTGGCGACGAGCACAACCGGATATGCCGGCATGACCCGCTATGGCCCGGTGCAATTTACCGGAGGCCCGAAGACCACCGACCCGCGCCTGATTACGAGTTTTACCGAATTCGAGCGCGTCTATGGCGGGCTCGCCCCTCTGGCAGTCACCAACGGTGGACCGGAGGAGGAACACCTTTGCTTCCTCGCCCACGCCGCGCGCGCCTTCTTCGACAATGGCGGCAAGCGGCTTTATGTCTCGCGTGTTTTCATGCCTCGCGGCACTGATATGGGCATTGCAACCAGCCTGGTTCCAGTAGGTGGTGGTCCGCCCGCTTCTGCCAATTGGAATGCGCGTTGGCCTGGCCTGTCAGGCAACGTACTGGTGGAAACCCGAGTGGTGCGCGGCGGTGACCTTGCGTTTCAGTTCCCGGCGACCGATCCGCGCTCACTATGGGGTGTACAGGCAAAAAGCGTGAAGCCCGGGTCGGTTGTCGAAGTTCTGGCGGCCCCCGTCGCTCCCGCGACTTTGCCAGCGGGCAATGACCCAGTCGATCCGCTGAACCTCGCGGTCGTTGAAATTGCCGCCGATGGCCAACAAACGTTTGACGGCGCCGCACCGGCTCTTGGCGACGTGATTCGTCTCGTCGAATTGCAGGTCATCGTCACGCCGGACGGCGAAAGTCCGACCGTCTATAACGAACTCGGCGCCGATCCGCGACAGAAGCGTTACATCGGAAAGATTCTCCAACAGGATGATCCCGAGGATGAGAATGCGATGGTTTGGTTGCAGTGGAACCCACCCGGAGCACTCAACGGTGCGGCAGCGCAGCTGGTCGCGGCTTTGCGGGGCAATCTCGCTGCGGGTAATCCGATTCGTCTTGCGGGTGGGCACGATGGTGCACTCGCGCTACCGGATGACCTGGCCGGCGACGAGGCCGATCCGGATGACGCGTTAAGGAAGGCGACCGGTCTCGCCGCGCTCGGCGAGATTGACGACATTGCGATTGTCGCGTTGCCGGATGGCGGCGGCTACGGCGATGCCGAGACCTGCGGGCAGGCGGCCGATCGATTGATTTCTCACGCTGAACGGTCGCGTTATCGCATCGCGGTTGTCGACGCACCGGCCGGCAGCTCGATGACTGAGATTCGCGCTTTTCGCGGTCGTTTCGACAGTAAGTATGCAGCGCTTTATCACCCGTGGATCGAAATCTTCGATCCATTGGAGCGGGCTGCGCAGGGGGCGCCGCCAAAGCGTCTGCTGTTGCCGCCGTCGGGTTTTGTCAGCGGAATTTATGCGCGTTCGGATATCGAACGCGGCGTGCACAAGGCTCCCGCAAACGAAATCGTGCGCGGGTTGACGCGCTTTGAAGCAAACATCAACAAGGGTCGCCAGGACGTACTCAATCCCGAAGGCATCAACGCGTTGCGTTTCTTTGAAGGTCGCGGCAACCGCGTCTGGGGCGCGCGCACGATGAGTTCTGATCCCGAGTGGAAATACGTCAACGTCCGCCGGCTCTTCATCTACATCGAACACTCAATCGATAAAGGCACACAGTGGGCGGTCTTCGAGCCGAACGAGCCGCGACTCTGGGCCAACATTCGTCAAACCGTCGAGGACTTCCTGCTCGTGTTGTGGCGCGACGGCGCGCTGCTCGGCGATAAACCCGAACAGGCCTACTTCGTCCGGTGTGACCGCACCACCATGACGCAAAACGATCTCGACAACGGTCGTATGATCTGTCTGATCGGCGTCGCACCGGTCAAACCCGCTGAGTATGTGATCTTCCGCATCGGCCAGTGGACCGGTGACGCTAAGGTGTAGCCGCGAGTATCTAGGAGGAAAGAATAATGCCGACTGAACGTGCAAATCCCTACGGCGCATTTAACTATCTCGTCTCTTTAAACGATAAGAACGACGATCCCACGGATGTCTTCGGCGGCTTCTCGGACGCCAGCGGCCTGGGAATGGATGTGAACTATTCCGAGTACCGCAATGGAAACGAAAAGTTCAACACGGCCCGCAAGATCCCGAACACTCACAAGGTCGATGACGTCACGCTCAAACGTGGGCTGATCGGCAAAACGAAACTGTTCGAGTGGATAAAGGCGGTTGCGGACGGCTCTTATGAACCGACCAACGTGACTATCACCTTGCTTGACGAAGCGCGGCAGGCGGTAGCCACCTGGGTTCTTCGCAACGCGCAACCTAAGAAGTGGTCGGGTCCGACGCTCGCCGCCAAGGGCGGCGGCGAAGTCGCGATGGAAGAACTTCAACTCGTGCACGAAGGGATTGACTACAAATAGGTCAGTCATCGGGATTAGTTGCCGAACGATTCGTCACGAAATGTGGGCCGCTTAACGCGCCAGGTTTATAGATGGCGGCGCTCCGTTCGGTTTGCAGATCGAGCGGGTTCAGCGAGTTCCACGCCAAGACAAACTGATCATGGCATTTCCTATTCATATACCTCTCGGCGCCCCGGGAATTTATAGCCTCCCGGATTCGCCCTTGCGCTCGCTGACCGGAGTGCGAATGGATGTCTGCGCGTTTGTCGGTGTTGCGCCACGCGGACCGGTCCGCGTTCCCGTTGTCAATGAAAAATGGCGCGACCATGGCCCATGCGTGGAAGATGCGCGGCCAAGGCGCCGCAGCGTCCCGGTCGCCGTAGAAAACTTCGACGAGTACCGGCGACTGTTTGGCGGTTTTGAAGGACCTGGTCTTCTTCCATATTCCGTCGCAGCATTTTTTGAGCAGGGGGGCCGACGCGCTCACATAATCAGGATCGTCCACGACTACACGGATCCTCTGGACCCAACGAAGTCTGATCCGGTGCAGAATGCCGCTGGCGTTGCTTCCGGAATTGTTCCCGGCGCGGGAACGGTCGCCGTGCCCCTCTTGTTGCGAGCGCGTGACGAAGGTAGTTGGGGTAACAAGGTAACTGCTTCGCTCAGCTACGCGACCCGGCCGTTTGAATTTGAAAGCAGCGATTCAACCTCCGTAACCGTAGACGAGGCTGCTGTGCTGGCGCCGGGCACACTGTTGCGTCTGACCCAGGAAGATGAAACGCGAGTCTTAAGGCTCGTCGGCAACATCAACCGGCAAGGGCACGAAAAGAGCGCGCGCTTCATCAAGCGTGGGATTTTCAATCAACTCTTGCTAGCAGACCTGAAATCGGCCGAGGTGGTCGAGGGCATTTTGGAAATTGACGACGGCGACGGTCGCATTGAGCGGCACGAGCGACTCGGTTTCTCCGCCCTGCACCCGCGCTGGATGGCGACGGTCCTGTGCTACGAGTCACAACTGGTTTTTCCGGATCAGAGTTGGAGTGACCGCGAGGTGGTTCCCACTAATCCCGAGCTGCTTCCGGGTCAGTGGTCAGAGTTGTTTTCGGGAGGCGAAGACCGGTATGCGGCGATCACGCCGTCTGATTTCTTCGACTACAAGTGGACGCTTGGCGACGACGAGTCGAGCAGCGGCGTGCATGCGCTGACGCGAATCTCTGACTTGTCGCTGCTTGTGGCGCCCGATCTCTATTCCCCTTCGCCCCTCGCGCCAAATAAGAACGTAATCGATCCCGTGTCGCTCGCCGGTCATGAGTTTGAACCATGCGTCGAGCTTCCCAAGCCGCCCGCGCAAACCCCGGCGGAAATCGATCTCGAAGGCCTGCGTCTCGACCCAAAGATGCCGGCAGACCGGGAACTGATCATTGGTTATCAAAAACAGTTGGTGGATTTCGCCGCGGTGTTGCGGTCATTCATCGTGCTGCTGGATGTCCCGCCGGGGTTGAATCACCGGCAGATTCTGACCTGGCGGGCGCGATTCGATTCCGCCTTTGCCGCCGCATACGATCCCTGGTTACAGATATCGCGTGGTGACGACAGTCGCGAGCTCTTGCGGGTGCCGCCTTCCGCGGTGGCGGCGGGTGTCATCGCCAGGCAGGAACTCTCATTCGGTGTCCCGCATGGCCCAGCCAACGCGCTGGCGGCCCAGGTGGTTGGCGTGGACGACACAGTTTCACCTGCGCGTCACGATGAACTTCACCAGCAGGGAATCAACGTGTATTTGCGGGAACGCGACGGCATTCGACTGACTGGTGCGCGCACTTTGAGCCGCGATCCGCAATGGCGGCAACTCAGCGTGCGCCGTCTGGTAACCATGATCCAGCGCGCGCTCGAGCAACAGATGCAGTGGGTTGTCTTCGAACCAAACAACTCTGCGCTGCGCACCGATGTGCGTTTCGCGCTCGAGAGTTATCTGAGCCAACTGTTCCGGCTCGGGGCTTTTCGCGGTGCGACGGAACAAGAAGCATTCTTCGTTCGTTGCGACGAATCGAACAATCCGGCGTATGTCACTGATGCCGGACGATTGATCGCTGAGGTGGGCTTAGCCCCGGCCGAGCCCCTGGAATTCATCGTGTTGCAGCTCGCCCGCGCGGGTGACGGGACGCTGACGCTTCAGGAGAAGTGACGCTCAATGACGGACCAATTACTTCGCGCTTTCAGATTCAAGGTGACATTGCGGCGGAGCCCGGACGCGGTTTCCGGAGTAACGCAGTCCGGGCAGCCGCCTGCCAGCCAGTCAGGCTCGCAACTCGCGGATGGAGCGTTTCAGGAATGCAGCGGTCTCGAAGTGGAAATGGACGTGCAGGAATACCTCGAGGGCGGTCGTAACGACGGGGTGATCAAGCGAGTGGGCCGCGCCAAGTACAGCGCAATCATTCTCAAGCGGGGAATGTTTTACGGCGACGGCGGTCAGGCCAATCGCGATCTTTGGAACTGGCTGCAGAACGTGGTAGGTGGCGTGCGACCGGTGGAACGCTATGACGGCACGGTCGAAGTTTTCAGCTCAAGAGAAGAGCGGTCGGCTACCTGGAGATTTGAGCGCGGGTTGCCGCTGAAGGTTCGGGGTCCGGAGTTGAACGCGAAAACCGGTGAAGTCGCCATTGAGGAGCTGCACATAGCTCACGAAGGGTTGCGGTTGGTTTAGTCGGAGTTAGTTGCGAGCAGAGTCAGAACTATGGAACTGCAAAAAGCAATGATCACTAAACTGGACGAGCAAGGCCAGGATTTGGGCCAGCCGTTCCCCGTTCAGTTTAATCCCACCACATTGCGGTTGACGCTCAGCAACAAGGTTGCGGGCGGCGCGACGCAGAGTAGCCCGACTCGGCAAATCGTCGGCCCAAGCGAAAGCACGTTGGCTCTCGATCTGGTTTTTGACAGCGCTGACGAAGGCACTACCGCGGCGCCGGTGTCCGTGCGGGAAAAAACGAAAACGATCGAGAGTTTCCTCTTTCCCAAGAGCGACGAGAATCACGTCCCACCAAAAATTCGTTTCGCCTGGGGCGACATGATCGTCGAAGGGCTGGTCGACAACCTCACTGTTGATTTCGATCACTTTGCGGCCGACGGAAAGCCGTTGCGCGCCAAAGTTTCACTTTCGATCAAGGGACAGGATAAGGACCTCGCATTAAAACCTCTCCAGGGTGACTCCCGGGCAGGCTCGCCGGCGCCGGGCGGCTCATCGGGCGGTGGAGTGGGCAGCAACGGTCCTGGTGGAGGCGCCGGCGCGTCGCCAAAGTCAGCAACGGCGCTGGCCGGCGAAAGCGCGGGCGAGTTGGCCGCCAGACTGGGAATCGATCCGGCGGCATGGCGCGGGCTTGAGCTTGGCGGTGAGAGTTCGCTATCGCTTTCAGCTGGAGTGGAAGTGGGCTTCAGCGCGAGTCTGAATGCGAGTGTCGGTTTGGGTGTGACCATGGGACTTGAAGTCGGCGCTTCCGCGTCCCTCGAAGCATCGTTTGGACTGGAAGCAAGCGGGGGCATGAAGGCAGTGGCCGGAGTGGGAGGGGGCGCCGAACTCGCCGCGGGTTTTGCGTTGTCGTCAGCGGGGGGCGTGACGGCGGCGATCGAGACCGTACAGGCAGCTAAGAGCCAGGCGGCAGAGCAACAGGCGCGGTCGGCTTTCAAAGCGCCCGCGAAGGCATTGCCCGCGGCGAGTGGATCTGCGAATCCCGCGGCAGTTTCTACGACCATCATCTCTTCCACAGCCGGCGCCCAGCCGAAGCAGCCGGAGCAGAAACACGTGCCGCTGCAGAACACGGGCTTGCCTTCTAGCTCCGTGCAACAAGCCGCTCAGCCAGCGCCGCGTATCCCGCGGGCCGATCCCCGCTCAAGTTCATTTGGTTTTGGCGTGCCATTGCGCGCGACCTTTGGTGAGGCGGCTGATCGGCGTGCCGAGACCATTCGTGGAGATGTCGCAATCAGGCCGAAGATCACCAGCGGCGATCCGCCCAGCACAACTGATCCGACAACGCCGGGTTGGGTGGCGTTGCCGAAACGTGATCGCGGCCGCATTACGGCCGACAGGCAACAGGGCAATTTCCGGCCCGGTCGTCCATGTGGCTGTGGGGGCGGCTGCAAACATTGACCCAGGAAGTTTGGAGGAATGCTGATGGCTGTTCACGTCGATGAAATGGTTTCGGAAGTCACGGCTGAATCTGATTCGCCCGCCGCCGGCGCGCCGGAGCCGATGAAATGGGCGGAGAAGGCGAGCGTGCGCGAGATGCAGGCGCAGATAGCTCGCGACCGATTCCGCACCGCCGCAGAGGGTTACGATGACTGAAGGACTGCTTAACTTTGCCGGACCAATCTTCGAAGTAGAGGGCGAAGCCAACGGTGAAATGGCGCGCGACATTCTGCGTTTAGAAATCGAAGAAACCACCGCCGGCTTGAAAACGCTCAGCGCCCGCTTCGTCGCCCAGGGTCCGCCGGAAGGCGGAGGCGATCAGCAACTGCAGTACCTGGATGGCTCCGTAATCGACTTCGGTAAGAAGGTCAAAGTCGTCCTTGGCGCGGCCCCGGCGGCGCACACCGTCTTCACCGGTTGGATCAGCGCTATCGAAGGTGATTTCAGGGAAGGCGAAGAACCTGAGGTGGTGATTTTTGCTGAAGACAAGTTGATGAACCTCAGAATGACCCGGCGCCTGAAAACTTACGAAAATGTCACGGACGCCGACATTGCGAGCGCAATTGCGGGAGAACACGGATTAACCCCCGAGGTCGATGCGGAAGGGCCAACTTACGATGTCGTGCAGCAATGGAACATGAGCGACCTCGCATTTTTGCGTGAGCGGGCCCGAAAAATTCAAGCCGAAGTTTGGGTTGAAGACGAAACGCTCCACTTCAAGTCTCGGGGTACGCGCAGCGCTACCGAATTGACATTGGTGCAGGGAAATCAATTGCTCGCCATCCGCGCGCGCGCGGACCTCGCGCATCAGCGCACGAAGGTGAAGCTAAGCGGCTACGACGCCAGCGAGCGCGATCGCATTGAAGAGGAGGCGTCGGAAGACGCGATTCAGGGAGAAGTGTCAGGCGGCTTAACCGGACCCGCCGCCTTGCAGCGAGCTTTCGGAGAACGCGTTTCCTATCGCGTTCGCGAAACTCCGTTGAAGTCAACCGAAGCGACGGATTGGGTGCGGGCGGAAATGGTGAGGCGGGCGCGGAGTTTCGTGACCGTCACCGGCGTCACGCGTGGGTCAGCCGATATGGTGGTCGCCAGTAAGTTGACGCTTGAGCGCACGGGGCGTCCTTTCGAAGGCGCGGGTTATTACGTGACTCGTGTTTGCCATACCTACGATGTGGAAAACGGTTTTCGGACTCATTTCGAAGCCGAGCGGCCGACTATCCAGGAGGGATCGTGAGCCAGGGAATAGCAGCATTTAAAACTGACGGCGGAGCCCAGCGCTATTTCGGTGTCTTCCCCGCTATCGTTACCGACCTTGTCGATCCCGATAGCCTGGGCCGTATTCAAGTCAAGTTTCCCTGGCTGGGGGCCGACGGCGATTCAGTGCGCGCCTGGGCCACGTTGCTGACGCCTTACGCGGACGACGATCAAGGCTTCGAAGTTTTGCCGGAGGTAGACACGCAGGTTGTGGTGGCCTTTGAGGCGGGCGAATTGCGCCGGCCATACATTCTCGGGTCAGCCTGGAATGGCAAGGAAGCAATGCCGGAAGCGCCCGCCGCCGCCAACAACAAACGGTTGATCAAAACTCGCGCGGGCAGCTTGCTGGAGTTTGACGACACGGACGGCGCGGCCAAAGTTACGATCTCGATGAAGAGTGGGCACAAGGTCGTGCTCGACGACAGCGCTCAGGAGGTCACCATGCAGCACGCGAATGGCTGTGTGATCAAACTGACGGTCGCGGGCCAGGTTGAGATTCAGGCGAACGCCACAGTCGAAATCACCGCCTCCGCGGTCAACATTCACGCTCCAATGGCAACTTTTGACGGAGTCGTGAATTGCACGACTTTGATTGCGAGCTCCGCCGTCGTTTCACCTTCCTACACGCCGGGTGCGGGAAATATTTGGTAACGATGAAAAATCACCCCTTGAGACTTGTTGGTCCATGGTATCGCTGGCAACGTCCCGGCTTGCCGAGCTCTGGCCGCTTGTCGCGCCCCGTCTTTCAGAAGTATGACGGCTCAGCCTTTATCGCAGAGTTTCTCAAGGATCCGCAGCGCTCGCTCAAATTCCTGCCCGAAGACTTTGTTCACGAAGTGAAAAGTCTTCCGCCGTTGAACCCTGCTCAGTTTGAGGGCAAGACAAGGCGGCTTTCCAATCTAGGTTACTTTCCAACCACGACGCGCAAACTGTTCCTCGACACACACAAACGCTTCTATCTCATCGTTTGCGAGTTGCATTGCGAGATGCCGGGCTTTCCTTCGGTTAATCGCGAGCAGGTGTGCGATGCGGGTTTCGTAGTTCGGCGGCGCACTCTGAACAATCTTACGCAGCGGGCGCTGACGAGAGCTGAGCCAATTTTCCAGAACCTTAACTCGGCCCAACAAAACCTCCGGGTCGTCGCCGGCGTGCAACCGGAAGCACAACTCGGCGTTGTGAAGATGGCCCTGGCGCCGCAGGGTGAAGCGCTGCTGGCCGGCGCTATCGCTCAATCGCTGAATAAGAACGAAAGCCTCGCCATTGAACGGATTACGACCGAGCGTGTGAACCTGATGAACTGGGCGAGGGAATTCGGAGTCTCGTTTCAAGTTCAAGGTTGGCAGCCGTTGCATGAGGGCATCGGCGCATGGATCGATGTTGATGAAACCTCGCCGGGTCTGACTGCGGAGCAGGCTCTCAAACTTTTCCCACTCGTTCCCGATCCCCGCGATTCGAAGCATTCAGCGAAGGGCCGCACGATCTATTTCGGCGTGGTGCCGACAGGAAGCGCCGACACGGATCAATTCGGTAAGGCGCGCTTCGATGACGCAACCCAATATGAAATTCGCTGCTTCGTGCGGCGCCATAAACATGAGCTGCCGAAGAATGTCGGCAATCCAAAGTGTTGCGGCGAAGTTGTGTGGAGTTTGCCCACGGAAGTTTATCAACTTGCTTCCCACTTCGATCTGATTGGGACAAACAATCGTCCCGTCTCAATGCAGCTTCCGGACCTCAAGGCTCTCGAAGCACAGGCCGCCGCGCTGGCGCCAAATCAACTGGCGCCTTTTCGAATGGTGTCGCCGCCGGATTCCAATCTGGAGGTGACCGCCGACAAGGACGGCAAGGTCATCGACCACGGCACGTCGAGTCAAATCTGTTCGTTCTCGATTCCCCTGATCACAATAGTCGCCACTTTTGTTTTCAAACTCTTCCTGCCGATCGTGACATTGCTTTTCGGATTGTTCTTTCTGCTCAAACTCAAATTCTGTATTCCGCCGAGTATTAGTCTTAGCGCGGGCATAGCGGCCGAATTGAACGCCACCCTGCAACTCGGACTTGACGTGAGCGTGGATGTCAAACTCAAGGTGACTGCCGACCCACTCGCGCTCGGGACCGCGATTGATGCCGAGCTTGAAGCGAGTCTCGGCGGCGATTTTATGGATGGGTTGAGAGACGGAACACCTGACCGCCCCGGCGGGCTCGGGCCGCGCGCGATTGCGGAGATGACGGACAGCATTTATAAATCGGGCCAGGAAGAGAGCGCGCCGTCGCTCACGGCAAAGCTCCAATACGAAGCTCACGTTGAAGCGGAGGCAGTAGCATGACGACCCTAAGCTTTCTGGGACGAGGCTGGACGCTACCAATGCGCCCCGATGAACGAAACGGCAAGTTTGAATATCAGGGCGGCCCCGAGAAGGTGCGTCAATCAATCCTGATCATTCTCGATACCGAACCCGGCGAGCGAATCATGCGGCCTGCTTTTGGTTGCGGCCTGCGTCGCTACTTGATGAAGCCGAATACAACGGCGACGCGCGCATTGATTCAACGCGAAGTCAGCATTGCGCTGAAAGCCTGGGAGCCGCGGATTGAAGTGCAGCGTTTACAGGTGACGCCCGGTGATGACCCGGCGCTGGTGTTGATTGAGATTCTCTACATTCACAAACGCGACGGACGCCAGGGAAATCTAGTTTACCCGTTCTACCTCGAGTAAGCCGGCATGCCTATTCCGAATCCTATTCTCGACGATCGTTCTTACCAGCAACTGCGGGATGAGTTGGTGCTGCGCATTCCCGTTTTCACACCCGAGTGGACGGACCATAACGCCAGCGATCCGGGGATTACCTTGCTCGAGCTGTTTGCGTTTCTCGGTGAGAACCTCCTCTATCGTTTTAACCAGATTCCCGAAGCCGCCCGTCTCGAATTCCTTCGCCTGCTGCAAATTCCGCTGCGGCCAGCGGCGGCGGCAAACGCGCTGGTAACGTTTACGACTCAAAAACCAATAGGCGTGGTCGTGGAGCTCGAGTCTGAACTCAAGGCCGGCAAGCTTTCGTTTGAAACTACAACTGAAGTCAACGTTTGGCCGGTATCGTTTGTCGCAGTCGGTCGCGTCAGGACCGACGATCCAAATCCGACCGAAGAACCTGAAGTCCATCAGGCGGCCGCGAACGTGATTGATGCCCTGGGAGCACTGCCGGCGGGTCACGTGCCCGTTTACTACAAGAACGAACCAGTCGATCTCAAGACGCCGCCAGTTGATTTCAGCAGGACGGTAGACGGCAAGTTATGGATAGCGGTGCTCAGGGAAAAGGGATTCGCCAGCGAGGAGATGGGTGGTGCTCTATTAAATCTGGGCTTCGTGCTCGATCCGGTTTTCACTTCCATGGCTGAGGTGGACGCTTGCCCCGGCTCCGGCTTCACAACCCCAGCGCCGGCCGTGGAGTGGAAGGTTTCCACCGGCAAGTTGAACAACAACGGCAAGCCCTTGTATCAAAGCATCACACCCCAGGGAGACTCGACGCGTGGGTTGAGCCAGGACGGCGTGGTGAGGTTGCGACTGCCCGGAGACGCGAAAGAGGTTGGGGTTTTCGAGACTGACGATCCCGCCAAACTCGGGACCGGCGATTTTCCTCCCGTCCTCGAAGACGAAGAAGCTGAGGCAAAGATCTTTTGTTGGCTCTCGGCGTTTCGCCACGATGGCAGTCATCTGGGAAAAGTGCTCTACGTTGGCGCCAACGCAGCGGAAACGCAGCAGACTAAGAAAGCACGACCTGAATTTCTGGGAACAGGCACGGCCCAACCCGACCAACGCTACAAGCTCGTGAGCAGGCCCCTAAAAGAGGGAAGTCTGGTACTCGAAGTGGATGAAGGACAGCGTTGGGCCAAGTGGGACGAGGTAGATGGTTTCCACGCGAGCCAGCCTGACGATCGCCACTTCGTTGTTGATCTGGAGGCTGGCGAAGTGCGTTTCGGAAACGGACTGCAAGGTTTGCCGCCGCAGATTGGGCAGAGAATTCGCGCGCGCGAGTATCGCTATGGTGGAGGCGTCGAAGGCAACGTCACGGCGAAAGCGATCTCAAAGGTCGTCGACTTTCCCGACGTGAAGGTAAGCAACCCGCTGCGTGGGCATGGAGGCGCTGACGCGGAATCGATTTCCGACGCGCTCACCCGTATTCCCGGCGAACTGCGCCGGCGCGACCGTGCCGTCACGACGTCTGATTTTCTCGAACTGGCGTTGGCCACACCGGGCGCTGATGTAGGACGGGCCGAGTGCTTGCCGCGATTCTTTCCACCAACGAGGCAGCTAAACAGGGCGGGCGTCGTGACGGTGGTTGTCTGGCCGCGTGAAGACGCAGCGCATCCAAACGCGCCTTCACCAGATCGCAATCTGCTCCGCGCGGTTTGTTCGTGGCTGGATCAACGCCGGCTGGTGACGACTGAGCTCTACGTAGTTCCGCCGACCTATCGCAAAGTCGCGGTCGCCGTGGCGTTGGAAGTTAAAGCAGGTTATGGAATCGAAGCCGTGCGCAACTGGGTCGAGCTGGTGTTGCGTCAGTATCTCGCGCCGCTCCCGCCTTATGGTCCAGAAGGAAAAGGCTGGCCGTTGGGCCGGCTCGTATACGGACCGGAACTCGAAGCCGCTGCTTTGCAGGTCGAGGGCGTCCAGTTTCTAAACCAACTGGAGGTTGCCGGCTGGGACGATCAGACAAACGGATGGTCCGTGGGTCCAGTCGCGCTGCGAGAATTTGAAGTACCGGAGTTGGCCGAGATCACCGTGGTCGAGGGTAAGAAGATTGTGCCTTTCGGCGAAAGCATCGAGCCGCCGCTATCGCCGGACGGCACCGTGTCTGTGCCAGTGCCGATCCCCATCATTCGGGAGGAGTGTTAGTCAATGCCCGCGCCGCGTCCATTCACGCTAATTCGCACACACGACCAATGGCTACGTGTGTCCCACGATCACACGGCGCTTGAAGGCGAGGTGGTTCGGCTCCATCTGCCCGAACCTGAAACAGTGGAAGGTAAAACACCATTTGACGGCATCGGAGCAGGGCTGGCTTTCGATGGACATTGCCGCTTGTATCACAGCATCGCTAAACAGACGCAGAGCACGGAGCAGCGTGCGCAAGAGGGGCGCGTCGAGCGACTGATGTGGGGCGCGCAAGATCCGCTGCAATCGTATCAATTTTCCGCCACAGCCCTCCGAGTGGATGAACCCGGCAAACGCATCCTGCTTGGGGCGGGCCGGTTGCAGGGAATACGCGAGAATGCTCGGTTCATTATTAACCTGCCTGAGACGACCAATGTTTCGGAGACCGACAGGCGCATCGCGCTGGCCACAATCGTCGAATCCGGCGCGAACGAAGCGTGGGCCGATCTGACGATGCTGCGTGAGGTTTCAATCAAGCAGGGCTCTCAGTTGGTGCTGGTTGATGCTACCGCGCACCCCCTGCCCGTAGATCTCTTTCCAACGGAACCTGCTGGGTCGTGCGGAGACTTCACACCGCTTGTAAAAGATTCAACCTCGTCATTTGCGCCACGCGCGTTAGCTATCGACGAGGATGAGCGTTTGTATGTAGCTGAGTCGGCTGCGAAGCGGATCCTGATCTACGATCTGTGGTCTAACCGTTTGCTACGCCGCGTGCAACTGGCCGCGGAGCCGATCGATTTAATTGCCAGTGGCCGCAGCGTCTACGCTCTGCTCGCTTCACCTCCCGGCCTGATCAAACTCGGCGCGCGCGGTGGCTTGCATGTGCTCAGCTTGCCGGCGGAGATCAACAACCCATCGCGAATCGCGCTCTGTCCTAATGGCGATCTGTACATGCTTGAGCATGCAGGCAGCGAACGAGCGCGCATTGTAAAACTTAGCAGCCCGTTTACTGAGATTTCAAAGAAGTTCGCGACCGACATTGAGTTCCAGCTTAACGATCCGACGTTGGCCTACGTCTGCGGTGAAGCTGGCCACGTTTTGGTGGTCGCGCGCCGGCCCGGCGAAGATTTCGTCCGTTACTGTGTTGGCGCGGAAGACCCGGTTGAGCTGCGGCCGCTCACTGCGCGCGGTTACGACGGCCTTGGCATCGTGCGGGCGCCGGATGGCCGGATCGGCTTCTGGAGCGCGAAGGGCTTTCGTCATGCAGTCGCAGCGCGATTGCGCTATCCGCCATCAGGCAGTTTGACAACATTCAGGCTTGATAGTCGTGAGTTTCACACAATCTGGGGCCGGCTCTTCCTCGACGCGTGCATACCAAAAGGTACGGAAATAAATGTACGCTGCATCACCGCCGACGAGCCGCCAGAGGAAATTCCGCAGACGCCTTCGCCTCCCGTTAACACAAATGCGGTTGCGCCGCACCCTGATCAATCGCCGCCAATGCCGCCGCCATCGCTCGCCCATCGGCTGAAGAATGCCCCCGCGCAATTGCTGCATCGGCGTGAGACCGGGTGCGAGTTGCCTTGGGTTCGGCCGGCTGAGGATGACTCGTTTGAAACCTACGAAACGCCGGTGCTTGCCGATCCAGGTCGTTATCTCTGGGTGCGGATCGAACTGACCGGCAATACGCGGATGACGCCGCGCGTGAAGGCGCTACGCGCCGAGTATCCGACGCACGACTATTTGCGGCGCCTGCCAAAGGTCTTTTCGCGCGATGACGGAGTTGCTTCGTTTTTGCGACGCTACCTGGCGATCTTTGAAGGTCAGCTCGGCGAGTTTGAAGGAAAAGCGGATGCGCGTGCAGCTCTGCTCGATCCGCGCAGCGCTCCGGCGGAAATACTGCCCTGGCTGGCGAGTTTTGTCGGTTTGCTGCTCGATGAACGTATGGCCCATGCGCCGCGTCCTGGCGGCAAGGTCGCAGATGTTCGTCGTACCTTGATTGCCGAAGCCACGTCGCTCTTCCGTTTTCGCGGCACTGTTCCGGGGTTGCGAAAGTTTGTTGAGATTTACCTGGGAATTGAAACGATTGTGATTGAAAAGTTTCAAGTTCGAGGGTTAGGCGGCGCGTTGCTCTCAGACTCCGCGGGACTTTCCTCAAGCTCCGTCCTGGGCGCCGGATTTCGCGTCGGTGGAGCGATCGGCCTGGACGAGACACAGTTGCTGGAGGGTTCGATTGACGATGCTTTCGACACCCACGCGCATCGCTTCACCCTCGTAATTCCTGCCTCGTTAACGTCAGAACAACTAGATGTCGTCAACCAAATTCTTGAACTTCACCGTCCCGCTCATACCCTCGTCGATGTTTGTACGGTCGGGGCCGGGATGCGAGTCGGCAGGGGTTTGCACGTTGAACTGACTTCAATCATTGGACGCGGCGGCGGATTCGAGCAGTTGCAACTGGGCGGCACGATGCTCGGGCGTGGCTCAATCCTGGGTAGACCCGCCGCCGCCACCGTGCCAGGCGCCAGCAGACTGGGCAAGGACAGCCGAGTAGGTTGAAGAGGAGCGAAGTGGAAGTACGGCTTCACAGATTCGAGACGGCGTATCACCTGCCAAGATGGGCGCGGGCTGAACGGCGCCGGCTGGACCAAATGAGAATGACGGTGATTGACCTGGCATTTGAGAGGGCATTGGCTCACGAAGGAATTCGTGAGGAAGCGGAGTTGTGCATTCGCAATATTTCTGTTCCGGTTCGGCTGAATCTCACGGGTGGTGATGAGTCGGTTACCGCGTCCTGGAGCGCAGTGCTGGCCGCTGAAATCGCTCGAGTCGTCCGCGATGGATCGACTCGAAATGTCGTTGTCTACCAGGCGCGCAGGGAAGCATTGCTGGATCTCGCGTTGAGCGTGGCCCGCGGGGATTGGAGCCGGGCTTGGGCGTGGCGCCAACTGGAATTATGGAGCGCAACTGATGACGCCGGCGAAGCTGACGCCCGGGGACAACTGGTGCGCGCCCTATGCACCGCACCTTCGCTGATCGTGCCCACGCTTAAAGCGTTGGGACAGGTCGATTGTTTAGATGGTGTTGCCAGGCGATTTACCGAAAGGCAATGGCAAGAACTTTCCGAGGCAGCACTAGTCGAAGCAGGAGCGGCAAATTTAATCAGCGCCGCGGTTGGGAAACCGTCGTCTGGTTTGCGTCGTGATGCCGGGCGCGTGTTCAAACGCTCATCCCTCCTGCGCGCGATTACATCTTCACGCGCTCCCGCCGGTACCAGCGCGGTAACGAGGCGCGCTGTCGCGGCCCTGGCAGTGCTTGAGGCAGAACCTGCTGCGCTACACACAGAAACCGCCACAACCCTGATCAGCATCATCGCGGAGACAATGGCTTCAGCGCGCCAGGAAATGACCGAGATCCCGTCTGAAGTTTCGGCAATTGTTGACACGGATTCAGACGTCGCGCAATCGCCAAAGCTTGCGGCCGAAGATGTCGCAGTTGAGCTGGCGAGTGCTAACTCAAGCGCGAACGATCGGGTTCCCGCGGCGAAGAATTCAGCGACAACCGGTGCCGACCTGGCTGACTTTGTCGGTTCTTCCTCAACCGCGAACTCGAAAGCGACCGGATCTGATGCTCAGGATATGAACGTGTCTGGCAACGCGAACCTGTTGAAGCCAACGCAGAAAGACATGCTGCAACCCTCGCTCGAGTCGTCGGCCCGTCCTGGCGCAGAACTGCAACCACTCGACTTTCGCCGGCGAGCTTTTACGCGTTATGGCGGCCTGCTCTTCCTGGTTGCGCTGGTCCAGGACCTCGAGTTGCCGGAAGAAATTATGGCGCACCCGGCTCTGAACGACCGACCGTTCGTTTGGGTAATCCATCAACTCGCGCTCGCACTAGTGCCCGCGGAGCCGGACGACCCAGCAGCTTTGGCTTTTGTGGGATTGCCGCCGGATGCGACGGCCCCGTCGGAGGATGAAGCGCCGCCCAGCGAAATTGAAAAGGTCTTGCTGAATGCATTCGTGGTGCGCATGTTCGAGCGTTTGGCTTCGCTGCTCGGCTCCGAGGATGAGACGCAAGGATCCTTGATCGAGTCAATCTGTTACCGCCGCGCTGAGATCGTGGCCGATCCGGGCTGGATCGAAGTGCGGCTGTCATTGGATGACGTCGCCACGGATATTCGGCGCGCCGGTTTGGATCTGAACCCTGGTTACGTCCCTTGGTTGGGAGTCGTAGTGGTGTTTGTCTATGAGTGAACCGATACCACAGAAGAAAGTTGCGAGCGCGAGCGTGAACCTGCGGTTGACGCGTGAAGTGGGCATTCTTGCGGGTCGCCTGGCCCAATTCCTGGCTGGTTCGCTGCCTCAAGTCGCGGGCCCGATAACCGAAGGCCAGGGATTTCTCCACGCATTCTTCGATTCAGTCTCCGAAGGTCTTCCACTCAGTTCATGGTCGGCAAATCCGCTTGACCGCAGGCTGCCTGGCGATCCACACCCACTCGACCGTCTGGCTGATCGGTTGGGGTTCTCTCCCGCAGAAGTCGAACTACTCCTGCTCGGAGGCATGAGCGAAGAACACGAAGGCCTGGCCGCAATCCTGCGTACCCTGCACCCGCGCGGCGAGCCACGTGTATCGGTAGGGCTGGCGGTCCAACTGCTGGGCAGTAGCGAGATGGACCGTGACGCGTTTCGTGAGTTGCTTGAAACGAGCCCAGTGGTGACGAGCGGCGCGCTGCGAGTGATGGGTGATGAACCCTTTTTCGAACGCTCGCTGCAGCTCCCTGAAGCACTCTGGTCCGCTTTGCATGACATCGACGTTTGGCCCGCGTCGGTGACGACGTTGGATGGGCCAATAGCCATTGCCGGCTTGGAGGAGTGGCTGGCGACGAGCAGCGCCAGCCGCGCAACCGCAGCCATTCACCAAGGCGAGGTTTGCACCGTCGTGGTTACGGGTGCGAACGAGGAAACGGCTTTCCAACGAGCGCGCGCTCTGGTAGCTCACGCGGGCGTCAAGCCGGTGTGCATCCTGCTGTCGGCGACCACGGAGCCGGGCCTGGCGAAAGTGATCCAGATCCATGCGCTGGCGCGCGGGATTGCACCGGTTCTGAAGTTGGCGGTTGCTGAAGGGTCGTCGGCTGAATTTCCCTCCTTTGATGGCTATCCGGGCGCGCTGGTCTCGTGTGGGCAATTCAGCGCCAGCGCTGCGTCCGGAACCCGTCCGCTAATCGTTGTGCCGGTCGAACGTCTGCTGCCAGTGGCAAGAAAGCGCATGTGGTCCGCCGCGCTTCCCGGGATGGCTCCTCAATCGTCTTTTCTGGCGGCACGCTATCCGGTGGAACCAGCAATCGCGGCAGCCGTCGCCTCCGATTTGGAATTTGTTGCGGGGCTGGAGAACCGGGAGCCCACGGTGGAAGACGCGGCGCTGAGTATTCACGCGCGTGGGAACATTTCGTTTTCACCCGGCGTCAAGCTGGTTCGTTCGAGCTCTACCTGGGACGACCTGGTTTTGCCTGAAGACCGGCTCGAACAGTTGCGCGAAGCAGTCGCACGTCTGGAACTGCAGATGCGCGTCTTTGACGAATGGGGATTCCTGCGCAATCGCAGCGGTGCGCGCGGGGTTCGCCTACTCTTCACCGGCCCGCCCGGCACTGGCAAGACACTCTCCGCCGAAGTGCTGGCGAACGCTCTCAAAGTTGATCTTTTAGTGGTGGACCTCTCACGCGTCGTCTCGAAGTGGATTGGCGAAACCGAAAAGAACCTCTCGGCAGTATTCGACGCGGCAGAGCGTGGACAGGCGGCGCTTTTCTTCGACGAAGCCGACGCACTATTTGGCAAGCGCACCGAAGTTGTAGACGCACACGACCGCTACGCCAATCTGGAAACTGCTTATCTGCTCACGCGGTTGGAGCAGTTTGAAGGTCTGGCGATCCTCGCGACAAATCTTCGTCAGAACATTGACGCGGCCTTCCTGCGTCGATTGGAATTTGTCATTGATTTCGCAGAGCCGGATCGTGAGGAGCGTTTCGCGCTCTGGAGCTGTCATCTGCCAAAGGATGCACCTTTAGCTGACGACGTAAATCTCTATGAGCTGGCGACGCTTTATCCAGTAGTAGGGGGAGTAATTCGCAACGCCGCCGTGGCTGCGGGTTTCCTGGCGGCGCACGACGGCATGCCGATAGACCGCCGTCACTTCATTCATGCCATACGGCGCGAATACGCGAAAGCGGGCCGGTCCTTTCCCGGCGCGCCAATTGGCCTGGCAAGTTGATAGCAAACTAAGGAGACTTTATGCCAACTACAATTCTTGATTATGCCACCGAGCGGCGCGCCCAGGTCGAAGCCGCGGTAACCGACTTACAGCAGCGCCTGGCCCAGGCGCAAAGCGATAGCGCCGCGGAAAGCAGCAACGTGGCAAAGGCTGTCGGCGAGTTGGCCGAGCTTGAGAAGGCGATTGCCGATATACGGCAAGAGCTGTCCACAATTCCCACGGCTGCTGACGGGGAAGTCCTCCTCATCCAGCTGGAACAGAAGATCATTCAGTCGCGGGCGAAAGAGGCCGAAATTGTGGCCCTGCAAATTTCTCTCAGCGAGGCACAGTCCACCGCCCGTTTGGCGCAATCCGATCTTGCGAATACTTCAGCGGAGTTAACGAAGGCCACTGCCGCACTGAAACAATCTGACTCCACAGACAAGCACCGCGCCGACTTGATAACGGCGCTCACCGGACCGTTGGCGACGATCAAGACGAGTGCTACTACTGCTCTCGATACGACTGATCCCGAAGGAGACGCCGCCAAGGCCAAGCTGAGAATCGAGACCGACATTCCTGAACCGTTGCGAGCGCGAGCGCGAGCTCGCCGCGCTGCCCAGGCTTCCCGAATGGAGCAGACCAGTGCCGCGAGGCAGGCGGCGGAAATCGCAGCTAGCGACGAGCGCGATCTGCACGGCGGCGACGCGGGCAAAGCGATTAGTAGTTTGGAGACACTCTCTAGCGTGGAAGCCACGGCGAGAGACTTTGTCAGTAACGCGACGAACCGTCTGGATCGGGCTCAAACGAAGTTGGCGCAAGTGGCCGATCCAACCCGCGCGCCGCTTACCGCCGAGCAAATAGCCAGTATCAACGCGGAGGAGCCGCTGAAAACCGAACGTGAAGACGCGATTGCGGAAGAGGAGGCCGTTGGTGATGCGCGCAGCATTCTGGACGGCAAACAGGCCGCCCTCGACACCGCCATCCTCGAGGCGAAGGCGGCACCCACCGACTCCGGTAAACAATCCGCTGTTACAGACGCGAGCGCGGAAGTGGCTTCGGCCGCGATTGACCTGGCGGCCGCCGAGGATCTCTACCGTCCGGAGAGGCAGGCCGTCGTCGACGCATGGGAAGCGGCTGTGCCCGACACCACCTGGCACATGTTTGAGGACTATGAAGCAGCCGTGCAGACCCTGCAGACGATGCCCAATCCGGTAACGCTTAACGATGAGTTGGTGGCTGCGGAAACACTCTACGTCACGGCGCAGCTAGTCGCCGACAGGAGCGCGCAGGTGCTTACCGATCTGACGGCAGAGAAGGCGCAACGTGCGGCGCGCGAAGCTACAGCGCGTCAGACCGGCGACGCTAGTCTCTTCAGCGCTCTGCGCGGCGACAACGAATAAGTCAAAAGGAGACGTTATGTCCAGCATGACTGATCTGCATAACTCCGAAGCGACGGACGTCAGCGACTTGCTACCGCTGAGTCCCTTCAATTCATTGCGCTACCACTTCGGCATGCTACTCGGAGTCGATGATTTCGAAACTGAGCAAGCTTATCACCGGGCCAAGATGCGCCTGCACAACGCCTGGCTGCATCGCGAGGGTGTGGTGTGGGGATTCGGCGTCGAAGTCAAAGCCGATCGTGGAGAGATTCGGGTGAAAGCGGGACTAGCGCTCGATGCCGCGGGCCACGAGTTGTATCTCCAGGATGATCACTGCATCAACGTAGGCGAATGGTTTGAAAAACACAGAGAAGATTCAGGCTTCAATCTAGACCGTGACGGGTTTGATGTGCACGTAGTTATTTGCTTCAGAGCTTGTTTGAACCGGCAGGTGCCGGCACTGATGGAGCCCTGTAGCAACGGCGGAAGCAGCACGGCCTACTCGCGCGTGAGCGAGACCGTGAAGATAGATCTGCTGCCCGGCCGCGCGCCCGAGCGTGTCTATCCCTATCATCGACTGCGCCTGATGTTCGGCCTCGTGGAACCGACAACGCTCGATAAAGCCAGGTTGGATGAATTGCTGTCGGGGGAAAGGACGGTGGGCGAGTTTGCCTTGCGTCGGGAGGCGTCGACTGGCGACGCTGCGACAGAAACAGTGACTGAAGTCGTGGCAAATGCGACGGAAGACCAGGAGCTGCTTGAAGCCGTAAGAAGGGATCAGGCAGTGCTTGAAAAAATGGAAGCGATTGAGGCTTTGCCTGTTGCTGACCAAGCTGCCGCGCGGCTAAAAGCGTTTCATGAGTTTGCAGCGCTTGATGAGATCGACATGCGCCCTGCGACTAGCGAAGACGGTGCGCGCACGCTGCTCTTTCCGGGGCGTGAAGACGACTGCCTGGTGCTAGCTGACATTACCGAGCTAAAGCTTACGACGAACGACAACCGCACGGTGTTGAGCGGCGGAATTGTTGACACGTCCGTAAGGCCATCACACGTCGCGACCACGACCATCCAGGACCTGCTTTGCGGGCGGCTGCTCACGCAGCCGAAACCTGATGTTCCCGATACCGGACCTCGCATCGATCCGGCGTCGGTCACACTCCTAACCCCGAAAGCGATCATGTTTCGCGTGGATAAAGACCTTCTCGATGCCAGTATTAAGCCTGCCGGTTTTTCCGTTACCTGGTTGGACCCTGAGCAGGGGTGGCAAAGAGCCAATATTGGAAATGCTCAGTATGGCGGCTTCGAGACGCAGACCGTGGTCCTCGATTTGGACAGAGCGGTGAGCGGGCGCCTCCGCCTGATCGTCTTTGGCAGCGGCCCTACTCCGGTGCTGGGCGCTGACCTGGTCCCTCTGGCCGGCGTCATTGGTGGACCACCCGGACTGCCGCATGAGGGGCACGACTTCGTTTTCATGAAGGAACTTGTGGCAGTCGAAGCTGAATCTGACGAAGGCTCTGAAGTGACTGACGAAACCGAAATCGAACTGGAGGAACGCCGCCCCGAAGCCGGCCCGGAACCAGGCGGCGACCTGAGTACAGGTGAAGACCTCCAGCGAAGCGTTCCGAAAAGAAGGACCCGTCGAAAGTAAATCGGCAAAGGGGACCGGGACGCGCGTTCGAATAGAAAGGAAGCTTACATGGCGACGATAAAATCAGAGTCTCTGGTACTGGTGACCAGGCAGAACGGTTTCGTAGTCATCCCGGCGGCGACGCCGCTGACGCGACTCAATTACTTCGACGGCAAGTTTCTCCGCGCGAGCGATCTGAAGGCCGAGCAGGATTACTTGCGCCAATTGGCGGCGCAGGCGAATCAAGCCGGCGGCGCCGGTGTAGCGCACGGATTCGATTTAACGCTTGGCGGCGATGACAGGCTCGACATCGGGCAGGGACTGGCAATCGATCCAACGGGTCGCGTGCTGTTGTTGCCGCAGGGAACCTCAGTCAGCGTGACGGAGTTGATCGAAAAGTCGCGAGATTTGCAGAGATTGTTTGGCAAGACGAGTGTGGCCAGCACCTCCGATTTTGAGACCTGCGAATTAGCCAGCGCTGATCCATCCGTCTCTTCCATAGATTCGAGTAATCTCTTCCTGATTGTGATTTCGCCCGCCGATGCTCTCTGCGGTGAAGAGGACGTTTACGGCAAACTCTGCGAAGAGGCCTGCGCCACCAGCACTGATCGGCCTTTCGCTGTAGAAGGTTTAATCGTGCGCGCTGTCCCGCTGCGGTTGCAAACGGCCCTGCCGAGTCCAAAAGTCATCGCCCTCACCCAGGCGCATCTGCGATCGCGCGTGGCCTCGGCTTACTTCGCCGATGAACGCCGGCGGGTGGCAAGTTTGATTTCAAAGGTGGGACTTGAACAGGAGACCTGGTGCCTGGGCGCAGATGCGGCCGCCGGCAGCGGGGTTCCAATAGGCGTTATCGCGCGCGCGGGTTCGACGACCGTATTTCTTGATCCCTGGATTGCACGTCGTGAGCGGATCGATGCACCGGCGAAACGCTATTGGCAATGGCGAATGATGATGCGCCCGTGGGATGTTTTTCTGGCGCAGATTCTCCAATTCCAGTGTCAGCTGCACGACCTCTTTCGCAACACTCGTGAACCGGGTAGTGATGTCGATCCCTGCGGTGGCGCGCGCGGAGCAATCAGCGAAGCTACGGACACGATCTCCGAGTTCAAACAATTCTACGAATCAACCGCCCGCCGTTTTACCGCCCTGAATGTGAACCTCGAAGAGGGGATCACCTTCAAGGGTGGGCTCAGCCGCCTGACAGCCTTGAACGATAAGCTGATAAGTGTAAACCAGGGATTATCCGTTCTAACCAAAGACCGATTCCTGATTCATGGCGGGATCATTGAATTGCCGAGCGCCGGCTACTTGCCGGTGACCCCGGGCGCCGCGGCCACGATCAATCAACAAGTGCGGCGGTTGATGGGAGAGGGCGTTGATCTGCGCTTCTGCGTGGTGCGTCCGGATTATGTCGCACACGCGCTCGAAGAAGCTCAGCATATGGAGCGGATTTCTCTTCTACAAGGACTCGATGATCCGAAAGACAAACCGGAAGTGGACATCCTCGTTCCGAACGGCGAAATTCTCGAACAGAAGTTATTGAGCCCGGGTAGCGGCTTCGAGGCGAGCGTTGACGTGAATCAGGCGCTAGTCTCAGCTCCGGTTTTGAGACAGGACGTCGAGAACCAACCTCAAATTCAAACCATGAATTTCCGTGGCGCAGCGCGGGCGGAGGCCCTGGCGTCAGGCGGCGGTGCGTTCTATTTGAGTTGCGAGCACCGGGTCAACCTCTTCACTCAATTCGTCGCGACAGAGACGCTGAGTTCAGCGGCACAACCGGCCGCAGCCACGACAGCCGAAGCTGCGCGGCCTGCGGGAGCGTCCTTTTCCGAATCAAGCCTCAGTTCTCCATCCGGACTTTCTTCTTTCAATGTTGACTCTGCCGAATCGATCTTTCGGAACCCGCCCCGACTAGGACTTTGGATTGGCCTGCGGTGCGACGGGAACATATTCAAGCTGAGCCGCGGCGACAGTACGAACTTCAATGCTCGCGCAATCGTGGGAGCCACCAGCGGCAAGAGTCCACTATTCGACGTGGAATTCAACGGGGTCCTTCAGATAACTCAAGCAGCACGCACGACGGGTGCAGCGCAAAGCGTTAAGGCACACATTGAGAACGCTCAGCTCTCCTATCGCGGCGAGGTCTTCGGCAATGCAGGCGCCCGTACAACCGCCTTCATCGATCTGGACCTGACCGCTACATTGACTGCCGGCGCAGCGATTGAAATTCTGCTCGACCACGCAACCAACGACTTTGTCCTGTCGGCGGATTGGTCTAAGCAACCGCTGGAAGTCTCAGCCGCGATCACGCAAAAGCCTGGTGTAAACCTCCGCCAGACAAAACCCATCACGTGGGCCCATGCGACGCTGAAAGAGAATCCAAACGTGCTCGAAGCCAAGCATGCCAGTCACATCCAGTCGCTGGCGGCGCTCGAAATCGTCGCAAAACTACTCAACGACGCAAACTTCGCCGACGCGAAAGCGCGCCTGCTTTTCCCGCCACCGCCCAAACCCACCGACGAGTTGCTCGTGCGCGGCACGATGGACTGGGTGTTGTTTCATCGGCGTCGCACCAAGCGCTGCTCCCAGGAGATATGCGTGCCGCCGGTTGCGCCTCCGCGCCACTATCAGGTTTACCATCTTCCGCTGGGAAGTTTGCAGGAGTTGGAAGCTGTCAGAAAGAAACTGATCGAGGGCAGGCTGCCCGAAGATGCGTTCAACCAACTGCCTTTCGTTGACTTCGCCGGCGGCCTGGCCACGTTGTTAACAGATCCGCAGGCGTGGCGCAGCGACTGGTCAAACATCCAGCCGGGTAACTCGATCGTTTATGCCGGGATCGCGAATCGCGATTCGGCGGCAGCGGATGGCGATACGTTAGCGCTTTCGCGACTCGGACGCCTGGTCGACGCCGTCGCCCCGGTTTCCACTCCGAATGCACAGATGCAAACGGAGTTGTTGAACCAGATTCCGAGTTCAGTTCCAGCGTCCGCCGCCGACGGGGTGATTTTCCTTTTCACTATCAAGGCTGCGGATTTGAACATTACCAAAACCGCGTCGCCTGCCGAAGTGTTACCGGGTAACAACATCACCTACACGTTGACGCTTACCAATACTGGCCCAGCGACAGCGCAGAACGTAACAGTGTCTGATCCGCTTCCCGCTAATACTACCTTTGTTTCCGCGCGAGGGTTGGGTGCGGCGGCGACCGAATGGAAGCTGAATAGCCTGACAGCCGGCCAAACCGGGACGGTACTTTTCAGTAAGGCATCAGTGGCAGAGGGGGAGACTGCTTCGTTTGAAATCGTGGTGAGAGCCAACACCGCAACCACCGGTGCATTGACGCCCATCGTTAACACGGCAACAGTGGCGTCAGCCACGGGCGATCCAATCTCCGGGAACAACACCGCCACGGTGACCACTCCGTTGGTCCAGCCTCCCAGCGCCGATCTGCGCCTTACGAAGACTGTTTCTCCGCCGCAGTTCACGGCTGGCGGCAACCTAACCTACACACTTACGCTAACCAACAATGGCCCGACGGCTGCACAGAACGTAATAGTTAACGACCCGCTTCCTGACAGAACCGCCTTCGTCTCGGCGCAGACGCCGGCCGGTTGGACTTCAACTCTTCCGGCAGCGGGCGCCACCACCGGCAGCGTGCAATTCAGGAAAGCTTCTGTTGCAGCGGGTGAGACCGCGACTTTCCAGATCGTGGTCACACCCATCGCTAATGCGATAGCGCCTCCTCCCCCCGTGGTCAGCAACACGGCCAGCGTCGAATCAAGCACAAGCGATCCAACGCCAGCCAATAACAGTGCGACAGCCACCAGCACCTTAATTCAACAAACCGCCAGCGCCGACTTGCGCATCGCCAAGACCGTCACTCCACTTCAATTCTCTGCGGGCGGCAACCTGACCTACGCGGTGACGCTGACGAATCCTGGCCCGACCGCGGCGCAGAACGTCGTCATGACCGACGTGCTTCCTGCCGGTACCACCTTTGTCTCGGCGCGAGTGGTGAGCGGTGCCGGCTGGGCTTCAACGCTCCCGGCGGCCGGTGGCACAGGCAGCGCGATATTCACGAAGACTTCAGTGGCAGTAGGTGAGACTGCAACTTTCGAGATCGTGATCAGATCCTCGGTCCCCGGCGCAACTGGTCCAAGTGTTATCAGCAACACGGCCAGGGTCGATTCGAGTACAAGCGATCCAAATTCGCCTAATAACTCGGCAACTGCCACCAGCACCTTGATCCAACAAGCAGCCAGCGCTGACCTGCGTCTTACCAAGAGTGCGACGCCCACCACGGTGACGGCGGGCGGTGATGTGACTTACACAATTGAGTTAAGAAATATCGGTCCGTCGGCGGCACAGAATGTAATTGTTACTGACGCGCTTCCCCCCGGTACAACCTTCGTGTCGGCGCAGTCGCCTACGAGCTGGACGTCATCCCTCCCACCGGTTGGCAGCACGACGAACAGAACTGTCGCTTTCACAAAGTCTTCAGTTGCACTCAACGAAACTGCGAGTTTCCGGATTGTGGCGAGGACCAACCAGAACTCCACGACTTCTATTACTAACTCGGTGGCAGTTACATCACTGACGAGCGACCCCACACTGCCCAATAACGCCACGGCCACTACTGCGGTGGTCCGCGGTTAATAGAAAGAGAGCGTCCCGCACGGGCTCCGCCGAGCGATGACGTCGTCCTTCTCAGTCTTAACCGGCGTTGATGAATAGCGCGCAAAATGGGGATAACGAACGGCCATGCTCCGCGCCGCTGCCAAAGAGCCCTCGAAAAGTAAGCAGAACGGCAATGGTGGTCCGCGCGCCTCACCGACGCCGGACAAAATTGCAGTAAACCCCGTGTGGCAGCAACTGGCCACACAAGTTCCCCTGCCTTCACAAGCAACCCAACTCTTAAGCAAGCCAGACGATTCGAAAGACGCCGGCAACACTGCTGCTATTCAGGCGTCGTCTGGGGTCCCTCGGTCAGAGGACGATGCGGCGCAAATCAACAAAGCATCCGAAGTGGGGACGAGTGGCCCGAGCGGCGCTTTGCCTTTCCTCAGTCAGATCCAATCTTCTTTTGGACCATACGACTTATCGCGGGTGAAAGCGCACCTTGATTCAGCGGCGGTCGAGGGTGCAACGGCCATGTCGGCCGAGGCTTTCACGAAGGGAGACCATGTCGCTTTCGCCGGTCCGCCCAGCCTTCGCACCGCAGCGCACGAGGCGGCCCATGTGATTCAGCAACAGGCGGGAGTGCAGCTTGACCGCGGGGTTGGTCAGGCCGGCGACAGATATGAGCAGCATGCAGACGCTGTCGCGGAACGCGTGATGCACGGGCACTCGAGCCAGGACTTGTTGGATTCCTATGTAAGTGAAGCGCAGTCGCCCTCGCCCGTCGGAGACGCAAACCTCAATGTGGGCGGGGCTGCCACTCGGACGGGAATTGAGCGGCACGAAGCCGAGTCCAACCAGATCCCGAAGGGCACACCGGACCGCGTCCCTCATCCCAACTCTGCGGGCGGCCCAGGCAAAAACGGAAACGCAGGCGAAGGACATGCCGGAGCCAGTGGAGTTGTCGTCGGGACTCGCAACAGTGGCGCAAGTGCGGTCGCGCGCTCATTGCGCAGCCAAAATGGGACCGCAGGAGTCGCTGGTGAGTGGGAGCAAACGACAGGCGCGATCGCCGGCCAGTTTGGACCAGCCCTCGGGAATCCGTTCGGAGGCGCCCCACCCGCCGTCCAGCGTGCGCCGCCCGGAGGACCGACGACCAAGCCTGTAGCGGGCGCCGTTATGGAGGAACGCGTCGGCGACATTACTTTTCGAATCTGGGAGAGCGAAGGCCTGATGTCAGCGTCGCTTGCCGGCGAGCCATGGGTCACAATCCGCTGGACACCGGGGAGCGGCAAGTTGTCCAAAATTGGTGTTGCTCAACAGGACTTCCCAGCCGGTTTCGGGATCGACATCAGCGCATCTTTTGACCTCCGCATTACCATCGATACTTCCGTCGAAGCAGCTTACGCTTTGCGCCAGGTAGGCGGCGCCACGTTTACTCACAAATACACTGCGCGCGGCCGCCGGGTTGCGGTCAACCAGCACTTGCCGGAAGGCGAAGTGGTCGACGGCTACTCCAAGGTCAATAAGTATGAAGCACACGACATCCCGATCATCCACGACCTGGAGCTGAGGCGCGCCCCGCCGCCGCCCAAGCTCAAGGAGCCGCCGCCCTTCTGGTGGGAGTTTGACCGCATCGAGCAGTTGGACCTCTTCGCCGCCGCCCATCCGTCCTATTACTGGATAGCGCTGCGGCCGGCCAAGGGGGAACGTTTCCGCGCGGTCAGTCTCACGGAAAAAAACCTTCAGCAGGGGGCCCAGCGCTTCCGTGAAGACCCCGACGTTGCGGCGAGCATCTTCAGGCTTTACGAGAACGGGACAGCCTGGCCCGACCTCGATCCGCTCTATTACATGTTCTTCGCTTATCCGACCCAGGCGAAGATGGGAGCCCCCGGCGATGCGCCGGAATGCATCATCTTCACGCACGGCAAGGAATCCTACGGCCGCAAGGCGCTCACGCACGACGAGGCGTTAAACCAGTGGCAGATCCTGGAGATGCTGGACACCTCTGCAGGGTCGTTTGCGGTCGAGACACTGGACATTGACGGCCTGGGCCAGTTCTTCGAATTAGTTGTCGCGGGCAAGACACACACCTGGGAAATTGGCGTTTATTATTTCGAGAAGCGCGATGTTTTCCTGGCCAATGCTCACCAACTCAAAAACGATGAGGGCTTGGACTGGGACGATCTCTTCGAGGAAGACTTCGACGTCTGGGAAGTCTATCTTCGGCGCGCCCTCGACCGCGACGAGGCTGCGATTGACCCGGAGTTGGCAGGGATCATCGACACCGATTCCGACTTCGTTTCGGCCGCTGGTCCGCGCGTGTATGACAGAGTTGAGGAGTTCGCCTGGCATACCGCCCTCAACGCCATCGGGACCGCGCGGGAAAGCGTCGGGATCTACCTGGACTCAGAGAAGCTGAGAGGACTGGTCCTGCAGTTCCCGTTCATGACGGCCAAGGAGCGGAACGACTCGCTGGTTTTCATCGGCGTTAACCCGTTCCTCGTACCACTCATCGTGTTCATACTCCGGAACCCGGAGTACTCCCAGTTTATAGCGATGGGCGAGACCATGTACGGAGTGTCGCTCGCGATGCTGCGCGCGGCAGCCGCAGCGCGCTTCGCCGAGCTCAAGGGCGCTTACGACTCAATCCTGAATCAGCAGTCAAACATTCTGTTGATGGAGGGCGAATTCGGCGACCAGGTACGTGAGATTACCTACCTCCAGTTCGGCTTCAAACTGAATCCGAGGAGCTATCCGCACGAGGGCGAGGCGGAGCAACGGTCGGAGGCCGGCGGCGCTCGCATGGGGCCGGAATACTCCGTCTACGGCTCGGAGGCGGGCTTCATTTTTGCGCAGGAAGCGGCGGCGCGCGCCAGCCGCGAGCGCACCATGAAGTACATCCTGATCGGTGTCGTGGTCGTTGCTTCGGTGGTGTTGGTGATCGCGTCGGCGGGAGCGGGAGCCGCCCTGGCCGGGCTTGCCTTCAGCGCCCAGACCACTGCGAGCTTCATCGCGTTCACCGTCACGGAGGTGCTGATCTCGGCGGCAATCGTCACCGCCGTTGGCCCAGGCTTGAACACCTTCATCATGAGCGGCGGCAGCCTCGACCTTGAGTTGTACAAGAAAGCATACGCGGGGATTGGCTGGCAGTTTCTCCTGAACGCCGCCACGTTCGGCTTTTTCAAAGGACTCAGTATCGCCATAGAGGCGGCCGCCATAGCCGGCGCGGGAGGCAAAGAGGCCTATCTGGCGAGCGGCGCCTGGAAAACGGCGAACTCCGTGGCCCGTATTGGGGTTAGCGCCAGCGCCATGTTCGCCATCTCCATGGTGACCCGACGGCTGGAGACTGGAAAGTGGCCGGAGGGTGAGTCTCTGGCGGAGATCCTTTTCGAGACCGGGTTATCAATGCTTCTCCTTGAACTGGGCAGTTACATGGCCCGACCGGCAATGCAGAGAATCCAAAACTGGTCCGAGACGCAACGGATAGGCGCCGGCGTGGTTGATCAAATGAAGAACCTGCGCCTCGAAGTGACGGCGCTAAACCGCGAGGCTGCGAAGTTCGGGGCCGAACCTCTTGGAAATAAAAAAGTTGGGATGGAGTTGCTCGCGAGGCAAGAGGGACTGTTGAAGCAACAGCAGCAGGTACTGGAGCAACTGCAGAAATCTTTCCGCACCCGCCCTGACGCCGAGGCCCTGAGCAAAGAACTAAGCGGCGAGATGGCAGAGATTAGTTCTCGTCTGGCGGAGATTCGCGGTGCACGAGCTTTCGGCAATGCCGAGGTACGCCCGGCGGCGGCAGGGGGAACAGGCAAGGTTGCGGAGTTTACTTACAAGCGCGGTCGCGAGCAGGACTTGAAAGACTACTTCGGCAAGGAAAACGTGCTGACAGTAGGAGACCATCTGGAGGTGAACGTCGGAGGCAAGACGCTTATCTTCCGTCCCGCCACGAATGTAGACGCCGGTATTCTCCCCAATGCCACACGAAATCCCGACGCCTTGCAAGCCTGGCGCAGCACCGCCACCTCGCGGATACGCCAGATACTCGACCGCGCCGCCAAGACGGCTGCCGACGATCCGGCGTTGCGCGAAGTTACCAAAGCCGACCCCGCTTCCATGGACGCCGCCGCGCTGCGTGCGTTTGAGAAACAGTTGTTAAAGGCCGAGAAGGCGCTTGACAAGCTGGAGAAGAAAGGGCCAACAACGCCAATAGAGATTGACCGCGCGGGAACCCCGACGGACAGTTGGCGGCTGCGGCTTGTCGCGGAGCGCGAGCGACTGATGAACCGCGCCAAGTTGCTGGGCCTGGAGTCGGAACCCATCGTCGAGACGATGCGCAACCATCCGATGAATCGATCCGGACTCAAGGAGAACACGCTCGAGAATTACCGGGATACGATCGAGCAGGTGCGCAAGCTTCTCGACCAGGCCCAGAAGGCCAAGCTGCAAGCACTCGACATGGCGACCGGCGGCCCGCCCGTCGACGTTAAAATCCTGCAAGGCAAACTGAGCGCTCGTCGCGCCGATGTACTGAGTCGCGCCAAGCTCTTCGGCACTGGTGACAGTGCTTACATCGAGGCGGTGAAGTCATTGAGCGTCGGCGGCACCGAGAAGCTCTCATCGCTGACCAAGGCGGAACAGACTATCGCGGCGGCGGAAGCGAAGCTGGACGCACTGGCGAAAAAGGCGCTGGAGAAAGCCGTGGTCAAGCATGGCGCTGACCTGATTGCAGAAGTGCGCGCGGGCGCCGGTCTGGAGAAGCTGACTGACGCGCAGGTGGGCGATGTGATGCGGCAACTCAGTGCCAGCGGTCCATTGAGCGCCGAAGCACTACGCGGCGCGATGCTGGCATCGAGTGCGGCGGATGCGACATCGCCAATTTCACTCAAGCGGGCCGTGTCACTGGCGCGCAACGCCGCCGAGTTGGATTACGTGTTGACTACATTTGGCATGCTGCGCGATGCGCAGGTGGGGGGAAGCTCCAAATTGATGCGCGACGCGGTGGCGGGCGCTGACAAATGGCAAGGCGCCGTCTGGACGATGAAGTTGGCACGCATGGTGATCGGCATCGACAAGATTCACGCATTCGAAGTGCCCAACACTACTGCGACCGGCGGACGCATCACTGACATCCTGTTACATAGTGGCAGGGTCATCGAGGCAAAGGATTGGAGGACCTGGATGCCGGAGAAGGTGCAGGACCAGTTCTTCAAGGACCTCGAGATCAACACTAAAAACGGCACGGACCCGGCGGGGTTGGAAAAGATTCACTGGATGTTCGGCGATCCACCGCCTGTTAGCCTGGCCGATATTCGTGCGACCATGCGCACCGCGCTGGAGGATTTTATCGTCAAGAAAGGTTTGACCAAGAACGAGGCCGACGCTCTGCGCGACGCCTTCGATGCGCACACCAAGCTGGTTGAGGCGCCGAAGCTTGGTGTACCGACGGTCAAGCCGCCAGTAAAATCCAAATCGCCCATTCATACACCGCCGCCGCCACCGAAAGACGACGAGAAGTGAAGACATCGATCTCAATTGCCGAAGGGTCGCTCGACTTCCGGGTGCACACTGCCAACCTGCCTGACGCGGCTGGCCCGTGGCGCGCGATGTGGAGCGCGCGGGTCGGCGTCAAGCCAGGGCAGAGCCGACTCCTTGATATCGAGGGTGGACCCGCACTCACAAATGCGCCCACGGGGATCATTGCTCTCGGTGATGCACCGCCGGGTGACGAACGGCTGCTCGCGGGGTTACGAGTTGCCGCGCGGCCTGGCCTCGAGGGCGGCGCTCTCTTGTTTGACGATGCGGGCCGACTGTATCGCTGGTCGCCCGGGAAGGAGCCTCGCCAGGTTTGGGAAACTGGGACGCCGCCTGACAAGTTGGAAGCGGTGGCTCTCAAAGACGAGTTGCTGCTCGTGCAACGCCCGATAACCCACGCTGGGAGCGGAGGCACCCTGGCCGTTCCCGGTTCAAAGGAAGAGCCCTTGCTTACGCGCGGCCTTCCGCCAGGCGCTGAACTTTGGACGACTGAACTAGTTGAACCAGGCGTGGGCGTGCGCTGGGCGCGCGATGGCGACCTGCGTGGGATGTTGCCCTGGAACGACACGCTCCTGGTGATTTTCGCCGGCCGCCACGCTGTTGGGCGGCTGCGCGTGGCCGACGGCTCGACAATCTGGGAACGCGCAATTGGAGCTCGGGTTGCTGCGCTAATCGCAGTAGTGGCAAACAGGCTGTGGCTGAGGACCTACGATGGCGAGCTAATCGCGCTGGACACTGAGACGGGCGTAGTTGAAACGCGAGTACGTGTGCCGCTGGCCGCTGTCCCGGACGGTGTAGTTGATGAAGCGGGCCAACTTCACCTCTGCACCGGCGCGAGCTACACGATCCTTGATCTGGCGGAGGGTGGTGCGACTATAGCGAGCAGTCTATTGCCTTCGGGTGACGAGGGACCGTCGCTGGTTTTTGGGAGCGCGGCGATTCCGACCAGCGACGGCCGGTTGATATTCTTCGACCGTAACGGCCGCATCTTCGCGTCACGCGCAGGCGACTCGCGCAACCTGACATTGCTGTGGGACCCCCCGTCGCCGCTGCTCGATTGCCGCGCTGCACGAGGGACCCTTTTCATATTGGATGGCGAAGGGCTGCTGTCTGCCCTTCGTCCCTGAACGCTCACTTTAACCGTTGCCGACGGCCGGCCCGGGGGCCAGGTCAATTTGTATGTTTACTACCGAGAGCTTTAAGACGAGAAACGCTACTGAACCCACGTCTGGTCCAAAAGCGCCGGTCCGGGCAACAGGTCTGCCAGAACCGAATCCGGTTTGGCAATCGCTGGCGCTGGATCCAGCCGGCATTGGCGGGAGGCTGAACATTAGCCAACCCGGAGATCCTTTCGAACAAGAAGCCGACCGCACCGCCGAGCGTGTGATGCGCATGGCTGATCGAGCGGAAGGCGCTGGCGACCACTCCCAGCCGATTCCTGGAGAAGCAAAGGAATCCCGCAAGCGCACCCGTTCGACAGCAGGCAAGTCGGGTAAGCCGCTGGACCCGGCCGCGCGTGCATTCTTCGAACCTCGTTTTGGTCAGGACTTTGGCAATGTGACTGTACATAACGATTCGTCGGCATCAGCTTCGGCCAGCGCAGTTAAGGCGCGGGCGTTCACAGTGGGAGAGGACATATTTTATGGGCCTGGAGCCGAGGCTCCCGGGAGCAAATCCCACCTGCATTTATTGGCTCACGAATTGACACATGTGCTTCAGCATCGTGAGGGCCGATCACAAACTGGAATCCAACGCCAGCCTGACACCAGCTACGTGGATCATGGCCCAACCGCACATGCGATGGGAACGTTCGACTCTAAATCTCGCGTTTACACCGTACCGTCTGATAAGTCAGTTTACCCGGATCAAAGTAAGCCCTACGACACGTTCTATAGCATCGCTTTGCGATTTGGAACTACCGCTCAAGCCCTTCAGCAACTCAATGGAGAGACCCTGAGACCTGGGCAACAAATAAAAATACCGACCGCAGTCTCGGAATCAAAATCACAACATCAAGAAAGTAAGCAAACAACAGTAAAGCCAGAACCGAAAAAGAAAACGGCGCTGAATGAAGCAGCCAAGTCTCCCAAGCTAAAGGGAGTGACCAGCGGGGCTGGAGAGCACGGAATCGACTACAGTCGTCTCCTGAAAGACAAAAGGTTGGATATCGGAGTGGCTTTCGGCCACGAGTTCTCTCACGAAAGCACCTCCATCGTTGAAATACTCACCAGCCACAAATTCACAGTCAAGCAAGTTAGTGATACCAAGTCGACCTATTGGAAGAAGGTGAAGATGCAAATCCCGGGCGATGAGAGTGGTGTCCCGATTGAATTCGAGATTACGGTGGATCTGATTGACGCGGCGAAGAAGAACCCAGAGAAAACGTATTCCGAATATCTCGCCACTGATGACGTCGCCATTTACTCCGGACATTCACGAGAGGGCGCCAGCCCGGATTTTGATTCAGAGGAATCGCCGGAACAAAACTTTGTAATTGGGGTGAACTCAGCCAAGCATAAGGAAGGGAAGTTGAAGAAAGGGTCGGGCCTACGCATGAATAAACTGCTCAAGGGCGAGAAGAATGATCTTGAAGAGATGAGTAAGGAAGGAAAATTTGATAACGAGAAGTATCAGGTGTGGATGTTCAATTCCTGTACTTCCAGAAACTTTTTGGACGAAGTGCGGGGCGGTCTTGTAACGGATAAAGCGGGAACGCCGAAATCGAGTACGAATCTTAGATTCTTTGGGACTAAACATTCGATTAGGGGTAATGCAGCACCCATCCTCGAAGGTCTCCTGTCATTAGCGTCGATGGAGAAAATAATAGAAGCGATGAACGCTCACGAGATTGAAACCGTCAAGCGTCACAACAAGGCGAAGCCGTCGGATCAGGCAAAGCTCTACAAGAGTTACTATTTTTCAGACTAACTTAAGACAGCCGAATCGGAGAGACGGGTTACAGCTTCTCCAGGCGGCAGGGACGACGTGAATGTTGGCAAAGAAGCATGACAACAAGGTGCCGCTTGACGCCAAATCCGGCGAACTCGGTGCGCGACCACAGAAGGATATGCCGGCGTCTAACTCTACCTGGCAGGCTCTGGCGCTACGACCCATCGCTCTGCAAAGGAAGCTAGTCGACAACCAATCCGGCGACACCTACGAGCAAGAGGTTAAGGATTCCAAATTTGATGATGACCTGGCAAGCAAGATTCGTGACAAGCTCAAGAAAAAGTACAGCGGCAAAGCGGTCGAGGAAATGATGGAAATTGAAGGGCAACTGGTCGCGGCTCAAGTCGTAACCAGTTCTGAGGATCTGGATCAGATCGTCCTCGAAATCGAGATGCGTTGGCTCCTGGTAGAAACGATGAGGCAGGTTGACAAATATTTTAAGGCGGGACGGTTTAAGTTTCCGGATCGAAACACCGGCTACATGATTAGCCGATCCTTTTGGACGCCACTAAGCCCCGCGCTGCAATCAGGGGGAGGAACTGCACTGGCAGGAGAACATGGAGCTACTCGTAACATTTTTCGCCCCGACTATCAGTTATTAGGAATTGAATCCACGGCTGCCCAAGCGGTGGATGCCATTTTTGCAGCCACCATGAACAACCCGATCGTCCTCGACTGTAATGCGATGATGGTTGCCGTGCAGTACCGCGCCATGAAGGAGGCTTTCGGTAGCAAGAAATTCAATCAGATGTTTCCGGAGGACCGGCAGGGACTGATGATTGGTCCCGTCAGTGATCCGGAACAGCAGACCTACCCCGACTACAAGTCGTCTAAAGAGGAAGGTACGAAGAATCACCCGTTTCTTGCGTTGGGCTTGTACACGGAAACAGCCTACGCACCCGGAAGCTTCACGCAGGAAAAGGCACAAAAGGATCTGATAAAAGGCGATTGGGTCTATTTCCGAAATCATGAAAGCTACAAAGTCTACGCGCCAAATGGCATGTGGCAGGGAGAACATGCGATGTACGTGGGCAATGGAAAATTCATGGGAGCGGGTATGGCCAAAGCGGCAGGAGAAGAGAGCAACTTCACCTACGACGAGGTGTTGGATGAACTTCAGCGTCAGTATGATCTCGTCTACGAATCCAGGAAAGACAAGAAAAACCCCAAACCAAAATCAACGAAGGCCGAACTGCCCGGCATAGTGGCACGGTTGGTACCGAAGATAAGTGCCCTGGAGAAACTTCCGAAAGTGACGAAGTAGCTGCATTGGCTTAATGGGGTCAGTTGATGGCAGACGAGCTTCTAGCTTGTCGTGGCGCTATTACGCTGCGAAAAACGGAAGTCTATCGGACGCTAATTCTCCCGCAGTAAGTGATCAGCACTTCTATTCGGCTACTAAGAACCAAGTCGGGAACCCCGAGGTGATCGAAATTGTTTGCGAAGCCGTCCCATAAGAAAACCAAAGCACCGGCTCAGGCGAAGCTTAAAGCCAAAGCGCCTGCGGGCATGGCTTCGCCTGAGCAGAATCCGTTGTGGCAATCGCTCGCGCTCCACGCTCCCGTCCAACCCAAATTCGCGATGGGCCAACCGAACGATCCTGACGAACGGGAGGCTGATAGAGTCGCAGAGCAAGTGCTGCGCATGGCGACTCCGCTCGCCGGCAATACGCCTTCGCGCCTTACGGGCTCGAACGCTTCGGTGAAACGCGCAACTCCTGCATCGGTCAACGCGGCTCCCGCGATGGTTCGCGCCACGCTCAGTTCAGCCGGTCAGCCGCTTGACCCAGGCACGCGGTCGTTCATGGAACCTCGTTTTGGCCACAACTTCAGCGACGTGAGACTGCACACCGGTGGTCATGCCGAGGCTTCCGCCGGGCAGATTAATGCGCGCGCTTACACGCTGGGCCGTCATATCATTTTCGGCGCCGGGCAGTATTCTCCCGCCTCCAATGACGGACGCCGGCTGCTGGCCCACGAGTTAACTCATGTGGTGCAACAAACTGGTCAGGTTGGCGACTCACCGGCAGCGGCCCCAGTAGCAATCGCGCTGTCGCCCAAAAATCTTATACAACGCGCGGGCGGCCCGCTCGATCAGCGTCTGGAGCAGGAGTTTGAATTCTGGAGAGCCGAGGCTGAGTCGTTTGAAGGCGACGAAACGAAGCGGGCCGAGTTTGCCTTCAGTTCGCGAATCCTGCTGCTGTTCCAGGGCATCGATGGAGATAGTTTTGCGGATGAGGCCGAACTGCAGGCCTTCATAGACCAGGCCATACTCGACGCTGGTGACGAATACACAACCCTCGAGCGCACCGGTGAGTGGGTATTGAGGGCGACCAACATCTTTCCTCACATCTGGTCAGACCGGGTGCACGACGCCCTCTACCTCGACGTCAACATGGGGGCCTTGAGGGAGGAGAGAGCGCAGCAACGACTCGCCATGCAAGTGGTAGCCGACCGCATACCGCGCGCGATCGGCGAATTTGGCTTGCCCGTCCCTTACGCCGAGGCGCTAACGCTCTCGGAGTTTCACCTCCAACTACGCCATTTGAATCTTGATCGCCAGCACGTGGTCAAGGACATGGCCGTCGCCGCACGCGACTACGGGGTAGTGGGTTGGAAGACGGGCTTCTACACAATGTGGAACGCGATGGCCGACGCCTTTGCTGACTCAGTCGCCGCCGGAGAGGTTGTAGTTAACTATACCGACTATACCGAGTTTGTTGAGACCAGGCGTCTTGGTCTGGAAGCCCTGGGAGCTCGGCTGGGTTCAGTCGACACTCGGGAGATGATGGAAGCCTTCGACAACGATGTCACGGCGCTAACTCATGTTGCGTTCCTCATGTCCGTTGCCTCCTTGCTGTTGGGACTAGTGCCGGCCTTCATGTACTGGAACGAAGGTACACAGCTGTTCGACGAGAAACTGGCGGAGGTGGATGTTGTAATCGCCGGGGAGTCGGGCCCGGACAAGGTGGTGCGGGCGTTCCAGTGGGCCTATGAGGCTGGCTATTTTGGCGCCGCAGGCGAGCAGATCCTGAACGGCATCTTATCGCATGGTTGGCAAATTCTTGGCGTGGCCGCGGCCTTCATTATCGTGCAGTACATTCCCTTCTTGAACGTTGCGGTAGACGTAGCGGTGATTATCTACTCCGGAGTCGATGCGTTGCGGGCACTGTATGCGCTGTACGAGTCGTTTGCTAACGTCGCCAATGCGCGGAATGCCGTTGCCTTACAGAGCAGCAGCGCTCGCATGGCGGCATCAATTGAAGGGGATGGCCTGCGCGTCTTGATGGACTTGTTGGCCCTCGGCGCCGCCACTCGAGGCATTCGCACCCGCGCTGATGTCCTGCGCCGGACGGGTTTGAGTGAGGAGGAAGCGCTGCGTCAAGCCATGCGCGAGGCGACCGGAGCGGAAGCAGCCGCATTGCGTGGCGCAGCCGCGCGACAGCGCATCAGAACACGTTTTGATCCTGAGGGACTGCTCGATGCGTTGCTGAATAGAGGCATAAACCCCGAGGTCGTCGAACAGGCGCTCATGTCAGGCATGACACCTCAGCGCCTGAACCAGCTGGCAGCAGCGGTGAGCGACGTTTCTCGCGCCCAGGCGATCATCGAATACGCGGGCAGCTACTCGAGTCCCATAAACGCGCTCGTCGATGCCGGCTTACCGGTGGCTCGCGTCGGCGACATGATGGATTTAGCTCTCGGACTGCGAGAGTTGAGTGCGTGCGACATAGTCCTCACGCGCACCGGCGGGGTGACCCAGGTTGAAGGGCTGATCACCGCCCTTGGTCGTTTTGGCGCCGCAGGAACGGCACAGCTCATCCGCCTATCGCCGCGCGGCCTGGCTAGTGTCTTCCTGGCCGGAGGCGAAGCCGCGATGCAAACCATACTCGACACTCTGGCGTTGGAAGGCCCCGGACTCATCGTAGGTTTCGACGACTGGGTGAGTTTCACTATTAGTCGACTGAATAAACAGGGGGCAGACTTGCTCAACTCAATCGGCGAATTGCGCGAGGCGCAGCGCATCGCGCAAACTCTGAGCGCTGGACATCGCGTTCGCATCGGGGGCGACAATCGCGTGCCTGCGGGGACGAGGTCCTTCGACATGGTGGTTGAAGACGCCGCCGGTAATACGATACGAAATATCGAGGTTGGTACGGTTGCGAGCAGAAGTGGAGCTCCAGCAACCTTGAACACTTTCCGAGACTTAACGACTGGAATCAACCACGGCATCAGCAAGATATCAAGTGGTACGCAAGGAGCCGCCGAGGTCACAATCCGAGTTATCGTGCGTGCGTCTACATCACTCGGCAGGGGGCGTAGACGCCTCATGAATCCTGACGGGACCTATCATATCGTCGAGGCCGATGGCCGGATTAGCCCGCAAGGGAGCGTGTTGCAGGACACCATAAATAATCTGCCCAGAATTCCGCGCTCCGGCGAGTTAAGTCAGGTGAATGTTGTAAATTTGGATGGCTCGTTGGTTGGAAGCATACGAAACAACGGCGGCACGTGGAGCATCGTCCGTTAACTCAATCTCGCCGGGAAATAGGGAGAAAATGACAAAAGGCAGGATCCATTCTTTTCCCGGTTGGCTAATCGCCCTGCAATGGCTGTCACCGGACGAGATTCCCACTGAGATACAACTGGCGGAGATCGCGCTGGACGCGCTGGAATTATTTCGGGAGGTTGTTGAACCGCTTACGGCAGACCTTGATTTAGTGGGTACCAATCCTGAAATCCGCTCACCTCAAGATCCAAGCTGTCCCGCTATTCGATCCTGGCAACTTGTTGCCACGTCGCTCGAAGACGAATTATCGGTTACTCCCATGTACGTGGGCGCTGTGATCTCTGACACCCCGAGGCTTGATCGGAAGAGTCTGCTGAGTTGGATTGTGACGGCGCTAAATCAGGACTGCGGCAAGGCTGGAACTATTACTGCCTGGTCCGATCTTTGTTTCCGATCCACCTGTGCACGCATTCATTTGAATTCAGAAAACCAGAAGAAGCTTACGTTGGAGTCAGAAATGGGGCCGGTTGAAGTTCCTCTCCGCGTCGCCGGCAACACACATTGGGTATGCGGTCCGGTGCGAACGGTGCCTTTCGAACCACCCATTAGCATATCGTTCTATAACGAAGGCGGATTAATCTCGCTCAAGATTCATATCCATTGGTCATGGTGGACTGACCCTGACGCGGCGGGACGACGAGCTTTAGAGACCTGCCTGGCGCAGATCGTAAACCAGGGCTGGGAGCAGATTTCCAGCGACTTTGAGTAGGCACCTGTCTCCCTACCAGACAGCACAGTTGGTGAAATATGGCCCAAGCTCGAATTTAAGCGGAAACTCATGAGCTTGTGTAGGAGCGCTCACTTCCTGAGCCAAGCGGGCGTGACCGAGAGTTTATTGTCCGATTGGTGGATCGGCAACAGTTGCTGCCTGCGTACTGTTAACGTGGATAGTGTTGCTGTCTGAGTCGAGATAGAAATGGTTCTTTCCAGTTGCGCCAACGCCTTCCGTCACTTGCGGGTCCGCGTTAATCGCGAATCCAGCCTGCGTGGTGGTCGACTTGGGAATCACCCGCATATTGAATACATAGCCTTCCACGACCGGCGTGCCGCCAGTGAATCGGGTGTCGAGCAATCCTTCCTTCAGCATTTCTTCAAACGTCCCAAAGCTGCTGCGCTGGTGGGCATTGAAATAGAGCATCTGTTGCTCGGCCACTGTTCTCAGCGTCTTTACGGCCGCCGCTTCGTTTGCAGACTTGACCGCAGCTTTCCAGCCCGTTACGCCCACAGCGATTAGGATTCCGATGATCGCGATAACGATCATCAGCTCGATGAGAGAAAAGCCACGTTGGGAATTACGATGATTACGGTTTAATTTCATATTATCTCCTCGCGTCTGGTTACACGCCCAAACTATCGTTGGGTTCCCGGGAACGAGTTTCACCGAAAGCCATGTAATCTCAAACGAATGAGAGTCTACTACAGCGAATTGGGAACGTCATGTACGGCTGCGGCGAAGCTTGACGTGCCAGAGCTACTTGGAGCATGTAGAATGAACCAAATCTTTCCAGGGGACCCGAACCGGAGCGCTTATTGATGAGAAGTTTTGACAGCCCCAAAGGGCAGGCATCGCTGGTCGCTTCAGACGCGATGGAGAAGATCGAGCGTCTGCAGGGAGCCATCGAGACCGTTATCAAAGGCAAACCGGAAGCGGTCCGACTCGGGATAGTAGCCCTGATCGCCGGTGGGCATTTGCTGGTGGAAGATGTCCCGGGAGTTGGGAAGACGACCCTCGCTCAGGCCCTGGCGCGAGCGCTTCACTGCAGTTTTCAACGTATACAGTTCACCTCCGACCTCCTGCCATCAGACGTACTCGGCCTTTCGATTTACAACCAGCACACCAACGTGTTTGAGTGGAAACCGGGCCCTATCTTCGCCAATGTCGTATTGGCAGATGAGATCAACCGCACCACCCCCAAAACACAATCGGCCCTGCTCGAGGCAATGGCTGAACGCCATGTGACTGCCGAAGGGGTCACGCATCCCTTGCCTGCGCCATTTATCGTGGTTGCCACTCAGAATCCAATTGAGCACCACGGCACCTATCCGCTGCCCGAGTCTCAACTCGATCGATTCATGCTGCGGCTGCGTATCGGTTATCCGTCTGCTGAGGATGAAAAGCAAATTCTGCGCGATCGCGAATATGGTGATCCACTCGAAAACTTGCGACCGGTTATGACGGCGGCTGAGATTGTTGAACTACAAAGTAACGTGGCCGAAGTCGCAGTGGACGATGCGCTGATTGAATATCTGATGCGTATCGTTGCAGCCACCCGCGATTCAGAAATGTTGGATCTGGGAGTCAGCCCGCGCGGGACGCTTTCGCTTTTCCGTGCCGCCCAGGCGCTGGCTCTGACAGAAGAGCGGTCCTACTGCATACCGGATGACATCAAACGTTTAGTCGTTCCCGTGTTTGCGCACCGGATTCTTGTTAGCACCCGCTTCTCCTCGTCAATGCGTCGCAGCCAGGAAGCTGAGGCGGTCCTGAAAGAGATTATGAAGACCGTCAGCGTACCGCTGTAGGAAGGATGAAGGCGGAGGGATGAAGGATGAAGCTGCGACGCCTGGACGCGCTCAAAATTCAACCGTTCCTCCTTCATCCGTCAGCCTTCCTCCTTCATCCTTGAAAAAGTGGCGCAACGCAATCCTCGCGACACTCCTGGTTCTGACCGGTCTGGCTGCAGCCTTCATCACAGTTTTCGCCCGCTACACCGACAACTACACTTTAGCCGCGGTGGCCGCGACGCTCTCGCTCCTAAGCGCGGCGCTGATGCTCATCTTCATTGTTCCTCCCCTTGCGCGTTCGGCCCGCCTCGAAGTGAAAGGCCTGGATCTACCGGTTGGCGTTACAGGCGGCGGGGGTGTTTTCCTGCTGATCATGATTGTGGTCGGGTTCGCTGCGTGGAATACGGGGAACAACCTTCTATTCCTGGTCTTCGCGTTGTTATGTTCCACCCTCTTCGTTGGCGGCGTTGCGGCCCGAGCGTCGCTGCGCGATCTGATCGTCTCAGCACGTTTTCCTGACCATATTTTTGCAGGCGAATCCGCTCCGGTGATCGTCACGCTGCGAAATGCAAAGCGTGTATTGCCCTCGTTTTCCATTCTGGTTGAGGCGCGAGGGCCCGACGATCCAAACAAGTTAGGGAGGTCGCGGCGACGTCGTCGAAGTTTTCTTAAACGTCCTCTGGCCTACTTCACTTACGTGCCTCATCATGCGGCAGCGGAGCAGCGCGTGGAGCAGTTGTTCAGCGCACGTGGACACGTGCATATTAATGGGTTCGAACTGTCAACTCGGTTTCCCTTTGGGTTCTTTCGTTTTTGCCGGCGACTGGGCGCCAGAAATGTCGACATCGTTGTGTATCCAAAGCCTGAGCCCGTTAGCGACGAACTGCATTTGTTGCCGATGTACGCGGGTCACATGGCATCGTCGCGGCGCGGGGTGGGCCAGGACCTATTTTCTTTGCGCAATTATCAAGCGCACGACGACTTGCGCCACATTGATTGGAAGGCGACTGCCAGGGCTCGCAACCTAATGGTGCGCGAATTTACTGCCGACGACGAACGCCGCATCACGATAGTTCTCGACACTCGTAGACTTCCTGATCCCAACCTCGAAGCGTTTCAAAAGCGCTTCGAAGACGGGGTGGTCCAGGCCGCATCACTCCTGAAACACTTCATCGATGAACGCGCCGAGGTGCGCCTGGCGCTTGGTGAGGAGGTGGGTAATTACGGCAGCGGTCTCGGACACATGTTTGAAGGATTGCGGCGGCTGGCCCTGGTGAGCCCCCAGGAGAAAAGCGAACTGGCAGAGACTGTTGCCGGTGTTGACGCGAATGTTGATAAAGACGAGAGCCTGGTTGATGAAGACTACGCCATTCTGTTGACCACTGCGGCGCCGGGTTCCATTCCCGCGAGGATTTGGCGCGCGTCTCACGTGATCTATGTGTGAAGACGATCCACGAAATACACGAAATGACACTAATCATTGGTCGTCGATGGTTAGTGTGAGCTAGTGGAAGGTTCACCGGTCGGCTCATTGGGAAGGTCCTCGCGAACGTTCGCACACTCCATCGTCCGTTAGTGGTAGACTAAATACCTTGCCGTTAACCTCTCGATACTGGATCCAGAATCAGCTAACGAGGAAAATTCTTTGATACCCAGGGATTCTTCGGCTGCGAAGCCCTTCGCACCATCAGCATATTCAGCCACAACACTCCGCATCATCGCCGCCTGCTTCATTCTTTCCGGCGCGACCGGTTTGATTTACGAAATACTCTGGGCCCGTATGCTTGGTCTCGTATTTGGCGCGACCACGCTGGCTGTCAGTACCGTGTTGGCCGCTTTCATGGGCGGTCTCGCGCTTGGTAGCGCCCTGGCTGGACGTTGGGCGGGAAGGGTGCGAAGACCGGTGCGCGCTTACGGTCTTCTCGAGATTGGCATCGCCCTATACGCCCTGGTGGTTCCGCTCCTTTTCGGCGTCGTTGACAACCTATACGCGGTTATCTGGCAGCACTTCCATCCGAGCTTCTTCGTCTTTAGTTCTCTACGATTTCTGCTTTCCTGTCTGATGCTGTTGATTCCTACGACGCTGATGGGGGCGACGCTTCCCCTGCTGTCGGCAGCATTGACTCGTTCCGCTAATTCAAGCTCTGGCTCCGTCACTTCGGTAACGCGACTCTACACACGCAATCTTGTCGGTGCGATCTGTGGAAGCCTCGCCGCCGGCTTTCTTTTGTTACCAATCCTCGGTGTCCGGGCGACGATTTACGCTGCCTCCATCATTAACATCGTCATTGGCATCGTCGCGATTCTCGCCGAGCGAGCGAGCCATGAAGCGAGGTATGAAGCGAACGAGCTGGAACAATTGCCGGCGACTCACCCGGAACCATCCAGCGTTGAAGCCAAGGCAGGTCTCGCGGAACCCGAATCCGATGCCAGAAACTTTTGGTTGTTTTGCGCTTTCGTGTCAGGGTTCGTCACCATCAGCACTCAGGTGGCGTGGACTCGAATCTTGTCGATGATCATCGGATCCAGCACCTACGCTTTTAGCATTGTGGTGGCGCTGTTTCTCCTGGGCCTCTCCGCCGGAGCTTTCGTGACTGCGCGTGGAGGGCGTGGAGCCGGCCTGCGCGCGAAGATGGTGAAAATCGAAGTATTTACGGCCGCTGGCTTGATTCTAAGTCTTGCGGTCGTAAATCGAATTCCGGAGATCCTGATCAATACGGGTTTGAAGTTGCAGATCGAAAGCTGGGTCGGGTTGCTGTTGTTGCAGGTGTTGTCAGTTGCATTGCTGGTCCTCCTGCCGGCTTTTCTTATGGGCATGGTAATGCCGTTGGTGCTCGTCTGGACGGGCGGGCACGCCGAAGACGAGTCAGTGAAACTTGTGGGTCGCAGTTATGCGGTGAACACAATCGGTGCGATCGCAGGCGCCTTTGCGGCTGGTTTTGTTTTGATACCACGGGTCAGCACGCGCTTCACTATTGTCGTTGCCGCCGCGCTTTGCCTCGTGGTTGCGGCAGTAGCTTACAAACCGGAAAAGGCGGTTGGCGACAATGATCTGAGACGCGGGTTGGCTGCCGGCATAACCGCGGCAATGATCGTCCTGATGTTTCTCTTCGCGCCGAAAATGAACCTGGCGGACTTGTCGATCGGAGCTTTCGACAGCTTGATGCGCGTGATCGCAAAATCGCGCGGCGAGACTACTGAGGAAGCGAGCCGTCGTCCCGGGCCAGCGGTCCATTCGCTCCTGATGTACGAAGAGGGGCCCACCTCGACAGTTTCAGTGCGTCAGGATTGGGACATCATCTCCATGCAGATTAACGGGCGCACAAACGGATCTGACCGTGATGACATGCCGACGCAGGTGATGCTGGGCCAGTTGCCACTGCTCCTCGCGCCTCGCACAAAAAGTGCGCTCGTCGTGGGATACGCTACCGGCGTTACTGCCGGTTCGATGTTGCAATCATCGCTTGAAAATCTGGACTGTGTGGAGCTTGAGCCGGCGACGATTCGAGGGTCGACGTTTTTCGAGCACGTAAACAATAAACCACTCAACGATCCGCGCATGCGTTTGATCATTGACGATGCCAGAACTTACTTGCGTGTAACGCCAAAACGATTTGACATCATCGTCAGTGAGCCCAGTCATCCCTGGGTGCCTGGCGTTGCCAACCTTTTTACCGAAGAGTTTTTCCAGCTTGGGCGTGATCGATTGGCTGACGAAGGTATCTTCGTCCAGTGGTTACAGATTTATCAGCTGTCAACGGAGAGCCTGCGTTCAGTGTTGGCCACATTTCATCGAGTGTTTCCGCACGTATCTGTTTATCGTGTGGAAGGGGCGACCAAGGGGAAGGATTTGCTGCTCGTCGGCAGTCGCCATCCCTTGCAGTTTGATCGATTGATGGAACGAACGAGGGAGCGCATGACTGACCAGCGCGTAGCGACGGAATTAGCGCGCGTAAACATCAGGAGTGACGCTGATGTGAGGTCGTGGTATGTCTGCGATGAGACGCGCCTGGGACCCGCCGTGGCCGGCGCGGTAATTAACACTGACGACAACATGCACATCGAAACGACTGTGCCTCGCGAAGCGTTTCGTCCGTTAATGGAAACAAATGCAGCCTGGATTGAAAAACTCACGAAGTGAGTCCAGGAGTCGTGAGTCTGGAGTCAATGAGTCTGGAGTCATGAGCCAAGAATCTTGAGTCAATTGTCTGGAGTCCGTTCAAACAGTCTCATTCTGTGCACGGAGAAATCTCACCCCATCCACCTTGTACGACTTCGGAGGAATAGACATGGCTACATTCAAAAGGTTTGAAGACATCGTGGCCTGGCAAAAGGCGCGCCACCTAACAAATGAAATATACAAGATCACCGCGTCCCCGCCATTCGCGAAGGACTATGGACTTCAAAAACAATTGCAGCGTGCAAGCGTGTCGATTATGGCAAATATTGCTGAGGGGTTTGGTCGCCACTCAGACAAAGAGTTCGCCAACTTCCTGAACATCTCACATGCTTCAGTTTCGGAGGTCCAATCCCATCTGTATGTTGCGCTCGACCTTGGTCACATCCAAAAATCTGCTTTCGAGGAGCTGTATCGCTTGCTGGATGAAGTGGGAAGGATGACTTTCAGTTTAGCGGCGCACCTACGCAGAGTTGTCCACCCATAAGCCCATTGGCCTCGAGGACTGGGGACTCCAGACTTCAGACTGATGACTCTAGACTCACGTGAGCAACTGATCCGCGGCCGTCTCACCACTGCGAATACAATCTGGCAGGCCCGGTCCTGAGTAAGCATTACCAGCGATTGTGAGTCCGGGCAGGGAAGCGACGCGTTCGTTTATCTTTGCCACCAATTCCAGGTGGCCCACGTGATATTGCGGCATTGAGCGTTCCCACCGGTGCAGTTCACTAAACATCGGGGCAGCTTCAATCCCGAGCAGATCCCGCAAATCGCAAAGAACACGCGTGAGCAATTCTGCCTCTGATAACTCCAGCATCTCAGGTTGCAGTGCGCCACCCACAAAAACCCGCAGCAGAACGAATCCTTCCGGAGCGCGGCCGGCAAACTTAACACTGCTGAAGGTGCACGCGATCATCGACCGCCTTTCAATGAAGGGCACCACGAAACCGAAGCCATCAAGCTGGTGAGGAATGTCAGCACGTCGGTAAGCGAGATTCAGAGTCGCGCTTGAAGCGTAAGAGATTTCGGAAAGCTGATCAGCCAACTGCGGATCAACTGGGCGCAATAGCTGGCTGGTTACGTTGGCGGGCACTGCAAGGCAGAGAGCATCGGCCGTAATAGTTTCTCCGTCAGTCGTCCGAACTTTCCACACTGGCGCTGTTTCTCCGGCTGTCAAAGAGTTGTCCAGCGCCAGCGCATCGACCGAAGTGCGTAGGCGAATGCGTGGTTGAGATTCTCCAGTCGAGGCTTGAGAGTGACGTTTGGAAATGCGTTCTGCAAGTGTGTTAGTGAGCAACTGCATCCCGCGATCTAATGAGAGAAAGAGACTATAGCGCGCACCGCTCGTCCCACTTTCCGAACCCTCCATGGCCGACGGGCTTCTGTTCAGCTTTCGGAGAGCGCGAATCACGCTGCCGTGTTCTCGTTCCATTTCCAAAAACCGAGGCATCGTGGCGCGCAAGCTCAGCTTCTCGGGATCAGCGGTATAGATTCCACCGATCATCGGCTGGGCCATGCGTTCCAACGCCTCATGGCCCAGACGCCGTCGCACAAAGCCAGCCAGGCTTTCATCGGGACTGCCATTTTCCGTCTTTCGAGGTAAAGCCATCTCGATCACCATTCTGGCTTTTCCACTCCAGCTGAAAATATCGCTCCGGAGGAACGGTAAGAACTCCCCCGGCGCGAGCAGGTGGAAGCTCCTCGGTACGGGAAGCAGCCGGCCTCCTCGAACCACAAAACTACGACGTGAATTCTGGTTGGTCCCAATCAGGTGAGACTCGAGACCAAGGCGATAAACGAGATCGAGCGCTGCGGGCTTTTCTGAAATGAAGGAATCTGGTCCAGCTTCGATTAGAAAACCATCTCGGCTGTGCGTCTTGATGATTCCTCCGACCCGGTCGCTGGATTCAAGGAGCGTTAGATCGAGTTGCTTGTTTTCACTGAGCTCGACGATGCGGTTCGCCACCGCTAGCCCTGTGATACCTCCGCCGATGATTACAACGCGTTTCATGGTTGTTCGGAGTGCGGCCTTCTCAGAAGAGTTTTCCCGTGGGTTGTTTAGTGTTTAAGCCTCAGCGCGCGGTTTTTCAGATCCGGAAACACAACATCCATCCGAGAAACATGCACGCACCGGGTCATGGCCTCGCGCTTCATCTGTTGGACCGGGCGAGTTAATCCGTTCCACGATGAGTTCGCGGATCATGCTAACAAACGCGGGATGGGTGCCGGCCGTAGCCGCCCGTTGCATCTTCATGCCCAGTTGCTCACATAACTCACGTGCTTCTAAGTCGAGATCATAAATCACTTCCATGTGGTCGGAAACAAAGCCGATTGGGGAAACCACAACTTCCCGAACGCCGTGAGCATGCAGTTCTTTCAAATGGTCGCAAACATCCGGGCCCAGCCAGGGCTGCGTAGGTGAGCCACTACGGCTCTGGAATACGAGCTGCCAGTTGTTGACGCCAAGTCTTCCTGAAACGAGGCGGCAGGTTTCAAGAAGTTGCATTTTGTAATCGCAGTTTGCTGACATCGACTCCGGAATGCTATGAGCGGTGAACACTACCGTCGCATGTGCCGGATCCTCGTCCGGCATTTTTCCCAACGCGTCGCCGATATTGGCGACGTTGGCTGCAATAAAGCCGGGGTGATTGTAGAAAGCGCGCAGCTTCTCCACGCGCGGCCCATCCGTGCCCACTGACGCGCGCGCGCGTTCGACGTTTTCTAAATACTGACGACAACTCGAATAGGAACTGTAGGCCGAGGTGACAAACGCAAGCGCGTTCTTGATTCCATCGTCGCGCATCTGCCCCAGAGTGTCAGCAAGGAGCGGATGCCAATTCCGGTTGCCGAAGTAGATCGGCAAACGCAGTCCACTGACTTCGAATTCCTTTTCCAACGCAGCAATCAAGTTCCGATTTTGTTGATTAATAGGACTAACGCCGCCGAATAGGTCGTAATGTTTGGCCACGGCGAGCAGGCGCTCGCGCGGCACGTTGCGCCCTCGTAAAACATTTTCGAGAAACGGCAAAACATCGTCAGGACCTTCCGGGCCGCCGAAGGAGACCAGCAGCAGGGCGTCATACTGGTCTAAAGTCTGAAGTCCGGAGTCTGGAGTCTGATTATTCATGCTGATTAACTCTGCGGACTCAGGACTCAGGGCTCACAATTCGGGACTCCTGGCTCATCTCGTGGACCATGTTGACCAGAGCGATAACATTCTCAACTGGAGTCTCCGGCAAGATCCCGTGACCCAGGTTAAAGATATGACCGGGCCTACGTGCGGCCTGGGTCAATATCTTCTGCGTTTCTGCCCTCAGATGGTTAGGATTTGAAAAGAGTGCGATTGGATCGAGATTGCCCATGACACCCACATCATGGCCCACCCGTTCCCAGGCAGCGTCGAGCGACACGCGCCAATCGATTCCTATCACGTCACCACCAGCTTCGCGCATGAGTTCGAGTAGCGCGGCAGTACCAGTGCCGAAATGGAGCACCGGGATTCCCGCGGCAACGCCGGATATCACGTTGCGAGTGTGTGGTAGAACGAATTCGCGATAGTCGTCGGGACTCAGGCAGCCGACCCAGGAATCAAACAACTGTACAGCTTGCGCCCCGGCTTCAATCTGCGCGTTGAGATATTTGATAAGAGCGCGTGAAATCAAAGACATCATCGCGTGCCATGCGCCAGTGTCGTTGTACATCAACGATTTTGCGTGGACGTAATTCCTGGAGGCTCCACCCTCGATGATGTAGGAAGCCAAAGTAAATGGAGCGCCGGCAAATCCGATGAGCGGCAAATCCGCTCGCAACGACCGCCGCGTTTCTCGGATCGCATCGAACACAAACTCGAGCTCGCCCACTTCCTCGACCTCCCGCAACCGGTTAACGTCGGCTGCCGATCGGACGGGATTGTGAATCACCGGTCCCTCGCCCTTGCTAAATTCCAGATTCAAACCCATCGGCTCGATAATCAGGAGGATGTCCGCGAAAATAATTGCCGCGTCCACGCCCAGTCGCTCGGCGGCAGTCACCGTAACCTCCGCTGCCATCGATGGTGTTTTGCACAACTCAAGGAAATTCATTCGTGCGCGCACCTCGCGGTATTCCTGCATATAACGACCCGCCTGGCGCATTAACCAAATAGGCGTAAAGGGAACTGACTCGCGCCGGCATGCTCGCAGGAACGGGCTGTCGTGCAGTGAGTCAATACGGTTAGTAACTTCTGGCTGCAATCATCTACCTCCAAAATTTTGGAAAATCCACCGATGGCGCGGAGGAAAGTTTCTGCAACTTTTGTTGGCCTCGCTCGTTAAAAAGCTGTGCTTCGCGCGCTCATATGGAAATGAGCAAGACCACCCAAACTGTTACCCGCGCAAAACACAAATCAGACTACAACAAAGCGCCGGGACCTGGTAGCGACCCCTATGGCGCGATCGATCAAAGCAAGGGAACTAGGCCTGATATTTACCAACGTCGGTATTCGCGATAGGTCATGCAATCTTTGAAATAGCGAGCGACTCGAAACCTGCCCAGCGAGTCTTACGTCCCGGGGATTCTGATTTTCATTCGGGAGTTAACACCCGCGCTCGACAAAGCGTCCTATCAGCGTGAGATGTTAGCCTCGAGGTTTGATGAGTGAAGGAATAAACCAGGCACATCAAACGTCTAATGATTTCGCCAAGGTGTTTAGTGTTTCATGAGTGCCCCATCGTCTCAGTGAACACCGGTGGCTTGAATTCTCGCTTAACAAGACGGCTAGTTGTCAGAACAGAAACAAGTAGTAGAGCGACGAAATAACTAACGCGAAATTACTAACGAAACACTAACTATGAAGACTCTTGCATGGATCGTTTGCGTGGTGGCTCTGGCGTCGGTTCCCTCGCCGGCGCAAACAGTAGTATCAGGCGGTGCGGCTACTCCCGCTTCCTCGGCAACGCCTGCATCTACGCCAAGCGCCACACCTGCAACACCCCCAACCGATTCTGTGACACCTGCTTCGGCCGCTAAGACCGCGGGTAATTCCGGCACGCCAGCCGCCAAGGGCGCAGTTGTTCTGCCACCCGAAAAAGCCAACCCTGTAATCGTTCCAAAGTTTGATAAACCGCCGGTGATTGACGGAAAACTCGATGAGCCGATTTGGCAGAGTGCGACTGTTCTGAAGGATTTTTATCAGATAGACCCGGGTGACAACACGGCGCCGTCGAAGCCGACGGAAGTCTTGATCGGCTACGATCCAAAGTTTCTTTACATTGCTTTTCGTGCCTTTGATGATCCTGACAAGATCAGGTCGACGGTTGCTAAACGTGACAACATTTTTAGTGACGACTATGTAGGCTTTTATCTGGACACCTTCAACGATCAGCGCCGGGCGTTTGAAATCTTCTTCAATCCGCTGGGAATTCAGGGCGATGGCGTTCTTACCGAAGGTCGGGGCGAAGACTTCAGTGTTGATCTGTTATTGGAGTCGAAAGGCATCATTGGGCCAGACGGCTACACAGTTGAGATTGCGATTCCTTTCAAGTCGCTGCGGTATGAAGCCGGCAAAGGCAAGCTCTGGGGCGCGCACTTTTTTCGTCGCATTCAACGTTTCAATCGTGAACTGGATTCCTGGATGCCGTTTTCGCGAAACATCTCGGGAAACATGAATCAGGCCGGACACCTAGCGGGCCTGGAAGGGATCGCCGCCGAGCGCACCATCGAGCTCATTCCCAGCCTGACCCTTTCTGAGACTGGAAGGTTTGTGCGGTCGTTTACGCCGCCGGTTGGTGTTGCTGATCCTGGGAGAATCGTGAATGAGCCCGTCAAATTCGATCCGGGCCTGACCGCGAAATTTACGCCGAGCTCTGCTTTGACGCTTGACCTCGCAATAAATCCCGATTTTGCTCAAGTTGAAGCCGATCAGATCGTTGTTACTACAAACCAGCGGTTTCCCATCTTCTTTCCGGAGAAGCGTCCCTTTTTTCTGGAAGGCATCGACATCTTTAGCACGCCCATTGACGCTGTCCACACGCGTTCGATAGTCGACCCGGACGTTGCCGTGAAGCTGTCGGGCAAGCGCGGTCCCAACACTTTTGGGTTGATGCTGGCCAGTGATAACGGACCAGGAAATCTGCGCGCGGATGAGCGAGGAGAGTTACTTAACTGTCAACGCAGGCGGCAGATTAATCCGGCCGTGTTTTGCTCAAACGAAAATGTTGTCGACCGGAACGCCTACGTGGGCGTGCTTCGGCTAAAACACGATCTGGGCAAAAGCGAAAACACCATTGGGATTCTGGCCACGACCTACAACTTCATTCAGAAACATAACGATGTAGCCGGTTTCGATGGCCGCTTCAAGCTTGATAAGAAGACTACCTTTAACTTTCAGCTGCTTGGCACCACCTCGCGAAATTTTTTCTACAATCCGGAATCGAACAGCAATGACTACCGGACTGGAAAGGGCCTGGGCTATACGCTGGCCTACACCGTTTCCGGGCGCAACTTCGGCTGGGAGCTCTACGGCGAGGGCTTTACCCGAGACTATCGCGCCGACGTAGGGTTTTTCGGACGCACAAATACCAACTTCAATAGTGTCTTTACACGCTACGACACCGATCGCGATCCGAAAAAGAAGATCATTAACAGGCATGTTCATAACTTCAGCTGGATTGGCTACGACTTTCAGGGGCGCATTCAGAACTGGGAAAGCGAATTTTATGTCGAGTGGCGCTTGCCGCGGAATTCATATTTTAGTTTGGCCTATGAGCCAGCCTACGAACGCATTCTCGAAGAGGAGTTTGGGCCAAAACGCAGCACCACGCGCCGTGGAGCGTTCTTCGGTCCGGATGATGAGCGTTCGGCCCAGAAGCACCATTTCTTTATCGCTGGCAGTTCGCAGTGGAGCAAGAAAATTCAGTTCAACGCCCGCGCGGTATGGCGACTCAATCACTTCGATTTAGACTTTGGCGCTAATGATCGTTATCGGCGAGTTAGCCCCGTGGGACTTATCGCTCAGGAGCTAAAAGCTGCAGGTAAATGTCCTGATTCAAGTGGAGCTTTCGACGCGGGTTGCTTTCCGGCACTCGATCCCGGCGCGGGTAATCTTTTTGAGTTGACCGGCGCCGTTACCTATCAACCGACTAACGAGTTGCGAATGTCGCTGAATCTCACCAGGCAGAAACTCGTGCGCAAAGATACTGGGCGCACAGCCTTTGATATAAACCTTCTGACCTTCCGTGGCACTTACCAGTTCACGCGAGCGACCTTCGCCCGCGCAATCATCGATTACAACACGCTAAGCCGGCGGGCGCGCGCGCAGTTTCTCGCCGGGTGGACACCGAGTCCCGGCACTTCGTTCTATGTGGGTTATAACGATGATATGAATTACAGCGAACCGAATCCGTTTACCAGTCAGATTGTTCCCGGGTTTAGACGCAACAGCCGGACTTACTTCGTCAAGATGTCGTATCTCTTCCGCAAGAGCTTTGGGGGATAACCTCTGCATCCCGTCAACAGATCTAAGCTCGAAATTTTCTTTGCAACTCGATCCTCACTGCACCCATCCATATTGTTTAACAATTCTGTGCCGCCCTACCGTGAGGCCGCCCTCTGGGTTAAGATTGCTAAACATGTCCGAATCATCATTTAGACACTTTCGTCCGTACAGATCTATCCGGATTCTCGCCGGATTATTCATTTGCGTTGCTCCATTTCTTTTCGCGGCATGCAAGAGTGACTACCAGGGTGCGGCTCGGCAGGGCCGGCCAGGCGAAAACAAAGAGGCACGCAAGGTGAAAACTGCGCGCGTCGAGGAAACGCCATTTGGGGAAACAGTGACGGCTAATGGAACGCTCGCGGCCTTTGATCAATCAACGGCCGCTGCCAAAGTGGCTGGACGCCTAAGCACAATTTCAGTTGATCTCGGGAGCGTAGTCCGGCGCGGTCAGATGGTGGCCCAGGTTGAACAAAACGATTACCGGTTGCGTGTACAGCAAGCCGAAGCCGCCCTTGCGCAAGCTCGTGCTCGTGTAGGTTTGTCTCCGGACGGCAAGGACGATTCAGTTAGTGCCGAACAGACTGGAACCGTCAGGCAGGCCCGCGCAGTTCTGGATGAGGCGAAGGTGAGTCGCGATCGTTCGGCAGCGCTCGTCCAACAGGGAATAGTGGCGCGCTCAGAATTCGATACAGTTGACGCAGCATACAAAGTTGCTGTTAGCCGTTATCAAGATGCCATCGAAGAGATTCGTAATCGGCAGGCGTTGGTCGCCCAGCGTCGCAGCGAACTTTCGCTTGCGCGCCAGCAGCTTGCAGATACCGCAGTCTATGCGCCAATTGATGGGATTGTGCAGGAGAAGCGCGCCAGTGTGGGTGAGTATCTGGCGGCGGGCGCGCCGGTGGTGGACATCGTGCGAATGAATCCGTTGCGTCTTCGCGCCGAAGTGCCCGAGCGTGACTCAGGCCTGGTGCGTTTTGGACAGAACGTTCGCGTCAGCGTTGAAGGCGACGGCAAAGTCTACCTCGGCCAGATCAAACGTTTGAGTCCAGTTATTACTCAGCAGAATCGGATGTTGATGGTTGAAGCCGATGTTCAAAATGACGGCAATCTGCGTCCCGGTTCATTCGCCAAAGCCGAGATCGTAACGAACGACGCGAAGATGGCTGTAACAGTTCCAAACAATGCGATCGTTACCTTCGCCGGTATTGAAAAAGTTATTGTCGTGCAAAACGGCAAAGCGCTGGAGAAGCCGATCACTACCGGACGAAAAAGTGGAGACTGGACTGAGATTCTGGCAGGCGTGAACGTGGGTGATCAGGTGATTGTCGATCCCGGCAACCTGCAATCCGGAATGGCCGTCGAAGTGGTGCAGTAGTTTCGAGTTTCGAGTTTCGAGTTTCGAGTTTCGAGTTTCGAGTTTCGAGTTCCGAGTTTCGGGTTCCGAGTTTCGGGCTTGTCTGGCAACCCGCCTTCTGACAGGATTTTAAACTCGAAACTCGAAACTCGGAACTCGGAACTCGGAACTCGAAACTCGAAACTAAAAACTAAGAGTTTATGCAAAAGCTCGCTGAAATATGTATTCGCCGTCCGGTCTTCGCGACCATGATCGTGCTGTCACTTGTGGTGGTGGGCGCAGCGAGCTTCTTCCGCTTGGGCGTCGATCGCTTTCCATCCGTTGACCTTCCCACGGTAAGCATTCGCACAGGCTTGCCGGGGGGCTCGCCTCAGGAAGTTGAATCCCTCGTCACCCAGCAGATCGAAGAGGTCGTTAACACAGTTGACGGCATCGATGAGCTGCGCTCGATTTCAGGGCAGGGAAGTTCATTTGTAATCGCTACCTTCAAACTCGATCGCGATCTCGAATCTGCCGCTCAGGACATTCGCGATCGCGTTAACAGTCTCGGCCGCACCCTTCCCGAGGACGCAACGCCGCCTGTGATCCAGAAGTTTGATAACGACAGCACTCCGGTAATAACCATCGCTCTTTCAGGTGACCGCTCAATTCGTGAGCTCACGGAGCTCGCTGACAAAACGGTACGCGTGCAACTCGAACGCGTCAGCGGTGTCGGCGAAGTGCGGGTGGTTGGTGGTCTTGATCGTTCGATCAACATCTGGATCGACGCCGCGAGACTGGCGGCCTATCAGATCCCGGTCACTGCCATTCGAGAAGCGTTGACCAGACAAAACGCCGACGTACCCGGCGGAAACGTGAACACCGGACGTGAAGAGCTGGTGCTGCGAACGCTGGGCCGCTACACGGATCCGAAGGCATTTGAAGATCTCGTGATCTCAAATGTGGAAGGTTCGCCGATTCGTTTGCGTGACGTCGCCCGGGTTGAGGACGGAACGAAAGAACAGCGGTCGGTGGCGCGATTAAATGGTGTGCCGACAGTGACACTCCAGGTCAGACGTCAGTCCGGCGCAAACACCATCGAGGTAATTAACGGTGTAAAGGCGGAGTTGCCGCGAGTGACGAGCCAGCTCCCGAGTGACGTCAAAACGGAAGTCATTCGTGATCAGTCGCGATACATTGAAGCGGCGCTGCATGAGATTGAAATCCACCTCGTGCTGGGCAGCATCCTGGCAAGCCTCGTGGTGCTGCTCTTCATGCGTTCCTGGCGCTCTACGCTGATCGCGGCCATCGCAATACCCTGTTCACTGATCTCAACATTCGCGATGATGCGCGCGTTGGATTTCACGCTAAACAGCGTGACTATGCTGGCCTTAGTCTTAATGGTCGGCGTAGTGATCGACGATGCGATCGTAGTCCTCGAAAATATTTTCCGCTTCATAGAGGAAAAACGAATGGAGCCCCGCGAGGCTGCCCGGGAGGCCACGAAAGACATCGGCCTGGCGGTGCTGGCGACAACGCTGTCGCTCGTCGTTATTTTTCTGCCAGTCTCGTTCATGTCCTCGATTTCGGGCCGTTTTCTTTACCAGTTTGGCATCACGGCCGCCGTGGCCATCATGGTTAGTTTGCTCGTGTCGTTTACCTTGACGCCGATGATGAGCTCGCGATTGATCCGGGTAAAGGATGCCGACGCCGGCGGTGGCGGACATAAGTCAACGGGTTCACGAGGCGGTTTTTATAAGTGGATCGACAGGTCTTACGCGGCGATGTTGGCTTTTGCAATGCGTCACAGGATCGCGGTATCGGTCCTGGCGATTGCCGTCGTGCTTTCGAGTCTGCCGCTCTACCGTGCGGTAAAGCAGGAGTTCATTCCGTCAAACGTCGACGAAGCCGAGTTTGAAGTCAACATCAATGGGCCAGAGGGCACCAACCTCGCCGTTATGAACGAGGCTCTCCAACTGATCGAGAAGGACCTGTTAGCCACGCCGGGCGTGAGAATGGTTTTATCGGATGCGGGCGGCGGATTTCTGGGCGGCGTGAACCAGGCCGGCGCTTACGTTCGCATCGCGCCCCATGAAGAACGTACGTTTTCCCTTGGACGACTTTGGACCGAGACAAAGAAGGGGAACCCACTGCAGGCTTTTCGCGGAAACTACGTGCAGCAGGACGTAATGCAGGAAGTGCGTCGTCGTTTGCAAAAGTATTCCCCGATGCGTGGATCGGTTCGCAACGCGCCCTCGTTCAATTTCGGATCCGGCGGCCGTTTCGATATTGATTTCAACCTCCGTGGGCCCGACATTGCTGCGCTCGCCGCTTACGGCGACGAGCTGGTGAAGCGTTCGCAGTCAATCGGTGGCATCGTTGATGCCGACACCTCGCTCAAACTAAATAAGCCGGGGTTGAAAGTTGAAATCGATCGCGCACGCGCGGCGGACCTTGGGGTTGACAGCACCGACATCGCGACAGCTCTCAGACTGATGGTCGGTGGCGAAGATCGGGCATCTCGCTTCCGTGATGAGTCGATAAACGAAGACTACGATGTGCAACTCCGACTGGCGGAACAGGATCGCAGCGACGTAGCAACGATCGAGAGACTTTATGTTCCTTCTTCTCGCGGGGGCCTGGTCCGTCTCGATAACCTTGTGAATATCAAACGCGACACCAATCCCTCACGCATTGATCGACTCAATCGCGAGCGTTTGGTATCGATGCGCGCTTCGGTTGCTCCGGGTTTTGCTTTAGCCGATCGGATAGAGGCACTGCGTGGCGAAGTTACAAAGATGAACCTTCCCGCGGCCTATACGACGACGGTCTCGGGCCGCGCTCGTGAACTGGAACGGACTTTCACTGAATTCATCTGGGCGTTCATTCTGTCGGTGCTGTTCATGTACATGATTCTGGCGTCGCAGTTTGAGAGCACGGTCCATCCAGTCACGATCCTACTGAGTCTGCCGCTCTCAATTCCGTTTGCTCTACTTTCGCTCTGGGCCACTGGCGACACGCTAAACCTTTATTCTGCGCTCGGCATACTTGTGCTCTTTGGCGTGGTGAAGAAAAACTCGATTCTGCAGATCGATCACATGAACAACCTGCGCCAGCGCGGCATGGAGCGTTATGAAGCGATCATGCAGGGAAATCGAGACCGCTTGCGACCAATTCTGATGACTACCCTCGCGTTGATCGCTGGGATGTTGCCGCTGGCGCTGGGCTCTGGTCCCGGCGCAGAGGAACGGCGCTCGATCGCAGTCGTAGTCATCGGCGGCCAAATGCTTTCGCTCCTGCTCACGCTCATTGCGACACCCGTTGTGTACTCACTCCTGGACGACTTGAGCCAAACATCGCGATGGCGGAGTTTGGCGGGAATCGGGTCACGTCTTCGCGATCGTGTACGAAGGCGGCCACGCACCGATCCTGACGTGCCGGTTGAGGCCACTTCGGAGACTCGTGCCCGGCGCGATGATGACCGCGAACCAGCGCATGCCGTGGTACCTGACTAGCCTCCAATACGTATCCAATCAACAACAGCAACCTTGTGGCATGCCGGTTGTCATAGATCCTGAAATGTGGACCCCCAGACTCGTTCACATCTGTTTCTTGCGGCGTCGTGGGTCATTGGGGTCGGCTGCGGACGGTAAGGTGTCCCTTTTTGCCGCAAAAGCGAAGGTCCAGGAACGCTACTTCTCAATCACTGTCAAACCTCTTGTAAGCGTGTCTGCTGCTGACCTATACTCTCAACATTGGTCACTAACATGACCAACTCCAATCAAGTCCGCGGTCTTAGTAAACCGCAGCCCCGTTAGTCCTCTCAGTAAACATCAAGTCTACGATCGTTCGATAAGGTCTTCCCTAAACACCCTAAGCAGCGCAAATGCCTTTACTGCGCAGGAGTCACTACATTGACGCTTTCTCACGCACCGAATCATGATGGTCCATCCAACTCGCTTGGGCCTGATACAGTGTTACAGGGACGCTATCTCATCGTAAGGCAACTCGGCCGCGGCGGCATGGGAGCTGTTTACGAAGCAATGGATCAGCGTTTGGGAATCACCGTAGCGCTGAAAGAAACACTTTCATCGGAGCCGTCAATGCGCCGGCAGTTTGAGCATGAGGCACGATTGCTGGCCGGAATGCAGCATCCGGCTCTTCCTCGCGTAAGCGATCATTTTGTGGAAGGCAACCGTGCCTTTCTCGTCATGCAGTACATCGGCGGGGTTGACCTTGCCAAGATCATCTCTCAGCAGCCCGGTCCATTTCCTCGTGAGCAGGTAGTTGCCTGGGCCGACCAGTTGTTGGATGCGCTGATATATTTACACTCGCGCGACCGTCAGGTGATTCATCGCGACATCAAGCCTCACAACCTGAAAATCACATCGACCGGCCAGATCGCTTTGCTTGATTTCGGTTTGGCCAAAGCTCAACCTTCGGACAGTTCGGTCACAGCCTCGCAGTCGTTTTTTGGTTACACCCGCCACTACGCACCACTCGAGCAAATACAGGATCAGCGCACGGATCAGCGCAGTGATATTTATGCCTTGGGCGCCACGCTTTATCACTTGCTGACCGGAATCAAACCCCCCGATGCACTCGTAAGAGCGTCAGCCGTCTTCGGCTCGCAAGTAGATCCGTTAATACGGGCAGACAAGATTCACCCCGCGGTAGGTCAGCAGATAGGTGCGATTCTTCAAAAAGCAATGTCGCAACGGCCCGAAGACCGTTACGCGACAGCTACGGATTTTCGCGAGGCATTCCGGCGCATGGGCCGCACCACTGAAATCGCCAGTGTCATAGCTGATGATATTGACGCGGGAGTTGTTCCCCGTACCCTGGTTAATTGTGAAAAATCCTTCCTGAACGCCGATGAAGGAACGGTGGTCAAAGCCGCAGTCGTGCAAATGGCAATGGTGGAATCCGCTCGTCGTTTTGGACCAGGCGCGATGACTGTCGTTCTGGTTGTGTTGGTAGCGCTGGCAGGCGGAGTGTTGTACGGGTCGCCTGGATGGTTTAGCGCAACTGCCAAAGATGCTGTTACCAAGCCTTCAATTAATGTCGCCGCAGAACGCTCTGCCAACGCCTCGCGCAAACCGGATCGTTCGCAAGTTTCTGAGAAACTTCGCGCGGTGAAAAGCGATCCCGACGTCAACAGTAAGACGCGGCCTGCAAAAGTCGAAAACCGGCTTGCTCCGGCCGTCGTCAAGCGCGAGATTGTTTCCGCAACTTCCCGCCCGCAGGCTTCGTCACCACAACGTCAATCAACCGGCCGGTCGCGAGTAAGCCCGCCCAGTATTCGACTGCCCAATCCTGAGCCGCGAGAGAACGCTCCGGCACGCACAACTGAGTTGCCTCGTGCCTATCGGATGTCGTCGCACAGCGATCCAATCGCGAGCCCTAAGTTTTATCGTGCGGCAGATGGCACGCAAATCGTGAAGTTCCCTGATGGCACGACGCGCGTGGTACGACACTAACCGTTCGGTAGACCAATCCAGGAAGTTCGGGACGTTCACTCCGGTGAGCGTCCTTTTTTGTGGCTACCGCTCTGAATCATCGCGAAGATAATCGTGCTAGACTACCCAGGTTCACCCAAAAGATTGAGCCAATTGGAATCGCACTCCGTTTTCCAGCGAGGTTGATTTGTGATGGATTCAGCGTCGGAATCGCAACGAGCTAAAGAAGTGTCCGAGGGACCAATCAACGAGATCCTGGTGTCATCGTTGAGAAGTAACCAAGGTGCGGTTGATGCCACTCTGCTGGCGGCGGAGCAGCAAAACGTAACTCGGCGGATTTGGGAAAAGGACGCCAGCCTTTGGAAAACTGATCCGGCCCATCAAAAGATCATTGGAAATTCAATGGGTTGGTTAACCGTCGCTCAGGAGATGATCGACGTTGCTGATGATCTGCGTAAGTTGGCCGAGTCCGTACGAGAAACCAGGCAGTTTGATCATGTGATGGTCTGCGGCATGGGCGGATCGTCGCTTTGTCCGGAAGTGCTTCGCCAAACCTTTGGAAAACAGGATGGCTTTCCCGAGTTGCTGGTACTGGATTCAACCGACCCTGATGCAATCTCTCATTTCGCAAAGGAAATCAATCCGCAAAGGTGCTTGTTTCTTATTGCGTCGAAGTCGGGTACCACAACTGAGCCGCTCGCCTTTCATCGTTATTGGTATCACGAAGTCGGTCGAAAATCCGGGAGGGCTGGTGACTCGTTTATCGCCATTACAGACCCGGGTTCGCAAATGGCCGACATGGCTCGCGTCCAGGGTTTTCGGCAAATTTGTTTAAATCAGCCTGACATCGGCGGCCGTTATTCAGCACTTTCATATTTTGGAATGGTGCCGGCGTCTTTGATGGGCCTGGACGTGAAACGGCTACTCGAACGCGCTGCCGGAATGGCCACCGCTTGCGATGCGGGAGGGGCTGTTAGCAAGAACCCAGGCGCGCAGTTGGGCGCCATCATGGCTGAGAGTGCCCGGGCGGGACGCAACAAACTAACGATAATCACCGATGCAAGTCTTTCGGCAGTGGGTTTGTGGGTTGAACAACTAATTGCTGAAAGCACTGGCAAGGAAGGCAACGGCATTGTCCCTGTGGTAGGCGAGCCGCTGGGGCCCGCACCCTCTTACGGAAACGACCGGCTATTCATTTCGATGGCGATTGGCAGTCTGGACGCCGAAACGACTTCGAAGTTCAAGGCCCTGGAGGATGCCGGCCATCCGGTTGTCTATCGGACGCTGACTGACAAATACGATCTTGGCGCCGAGTTTTTTCTTTGGGAGTTTGCCACCGCGTTTGCAGCATGGCGACTTGGCATTAATCCGTTTGATCAACCAAACGTTCAGGAGTCGAAAGACGCAACCAGGGCCCTCCTTGAAGTTTTCGAAAAAGAAGCGAAGCTGCCTGAGCAGACGGCCATCGCGAGAGATGATGAGTTGACGGTCTATGGTGACGATCGACTTCGCGCTGACGTTTCGGCTGGCACTTCACCACTGGTGGCAGATGTTGTGCGACGACACCTGGCGCGGATGAAGCCGGGTGATTATGTTGCGATGCTTGCGTATGTTGAAGAGACTTCGGAAATCAATGAGGCGATCGAGGCACTTCGTAACAGTGTGAGGCGTGCAACTAATTGCGCGATCACCACCGGATACGGCCCACGCTTTTTGCATTCGACCGGGCAACTACACAAAGGGGGGCCCGACTCGGGTGTCTTTATTCAATTGACTGCACCTGACTCCACAGACTTACCGGTTCCGGGAGAGCCATATTCTTTCAGCGTTCTCAAGGAAGCGCAGGCGCAAGGTGATTTCGAATCGCTGTTGTCGCACGGACGCCGAGCGATTCGCGTCGATTTGAGGGCGGGTGTGACGACGGGCCTGGCCAGACTCAGAGAGTTGGTCGAGGACATAATCGGAAGAGCGGGGGCAAGCCCACCTTCCTAACCCAGAGCTGAGCACAGTTGTATTCCTGGATTCTAGTCTCGATGAGTTTCGCAGAATTTCCCCGCACAGGATGGTAGTCTCCAGGTCGAGAAGGTGGGCTTGTCCCCGTTCTTTAGTTCAACATATTCATGACAAAAGCAACCATTGGACTGATCGGTCTCGGCGTGATGGGCCAGAATCTCGCCCTTAACATCGAGCGCAACGGTTATTCAGTCGCCGTCTACGATCGTGAGCCTGCGGTGCTCGATGCTTTTTTGGCTCGCGAAAGCGGGAAACAAATTCGCGGGGCACATACACCCGAAGAGTTTGTCAGGTCTCTTGTACAACCTCGCAAAATCATTCTGCTGGTCAAGGCTGGCGACCCCACCGATTGGACCATCAATCTGGTCAAACCATTCCTGGATCAAGGCGACATCCTGATCGATGGCGGCAATTCACATTTCAGAGATACTGAGCGACGCGAAAAGGAACTCAAAGAGGCGGGGCTCTTCATGATTGGTTCCGGCACTTCCGGAGGGGAAAAAGGCGCTCTGCTGGGACCCAGCCTGATGCCCGGGGGTGACCGCACCGCCTACGAGCAAATCAGGCCCATTTGGGAGGCGATCGCCGCGAAGGTTACCGATGGCCCGTGCGTCACCTACATAGGTCCCGGTGGGTCCGGTCATTTCGTGAAGATGGTCCACAACGGGATTGAGTATGGCGACATGCAACTGATCGCCGAGGCCTTTGGAGTGATGCGGTATGGATTCGGCGCATCTGTTGAGGAGTTGGCCGACATTTTCGATGAATGGAACCGCGGTGATCTGGAGTCCTATCTGATTGAAATCACCGCGAAGATTTTGCGAGTCAGAGATGAGGAAACGGGCGCGCCGCTGATCGACCTTGTCCTGGACAAGGCAGGACAGAAGGGAACTGGAAAGTGGACCAGCCAGATTGCGCTCGACCTCGGCGTCGCTATTCCCACGATAGATGCCGCGATTGTGGCGCGGACGCTTTCATCGCAAAAAGGGGCCCGAGTTGAAGCAGGCAAGCAACTCAAGGGAGTGACCACGGGGCGATATGGTCAGTTGAGCGACGCAATGAAAGAATACGTTCATGACGCGTTGTACGCTTCGAAGATTTGCTCGTATGCGCAGGGTATGAACCTGATCAGGGCCGGCTCGGACGAGTTTAAATGGAACATCGACCTCAGCGAGATTGCGCGGATTTGGCAGGGTGGGTGCATCATTCGGGCCAGGTTTCTGGGCGAAATCATGCGTGCCTATCGACGGGATGCGGGTTTGTCCAGTCTTCTTCTCGATCAGAAATTCAGTGACAAAATCGAAAAATCTCAAACCGGCTGGCGGATCCTGGTGAGCACGGCGATCCAACAAGGATTGCCAGTGCTGGCCATGTCTTCGAGCCTCGGTTACTTCGATATGTATCGCGCGGCTAATTTGCCGCTCAATCTCACACAGGCACAGCGCGACTTCTTTGGTTCACATACGTACGAACGGGTTGATAAACCAGAGCTTGGTTTTGTGCACACCGAATGGGAAGAGTTGTTGGATAAGCAGCAAAGCTAGACCCCCAAAGGCAACTCGAATACTGGGACTGCGGGCGACTCGCCCGCACAAGCATCACAAGAGATCTCCTTGGCTTGTTATTCCACAATCGCTTGCTCCGCTCTCATGTGCGAAGGAGCCGCCTTTCCAGTATGAGTTCGGACACTATGGAAATGCCTCCAAATGTTTCAGTCTTCAAAACACCCGAACAGCTTGCGGTGGCCGCGGCGGAACGTTTTATTGAAGTCGCTGCTCACTCGCAGGAAACTCGGGGCCGATTCAGCGTGGCGCTGGCCGGGGGGAGAACGCCAAAACATGTGTACGAACTACTGGCGACTGAGCTCGCGAACCGCGTGGATTGGTCGCGAGTCCACCTCTTCTTCGGCGACGAGCGTTGCGTCCCGCCAGATCATGCCGACAGCAACTACGCGATGGTCCACGGCGCCCTGCTGTCAACAGTCTCAATACCGCCAGGGAACGTTTACAGAATAGCCGCCGAGGGAGACCCAGCCGAAAGCGCGCGAGAATACGAAGCAGGACTGAGAAAATTCTTCGGTCCAATGGCGCTGCCGCGATTTGATCTGGTTTTATTGGGTATGGGAGAAGATGGCCACACTGCGTCACTCTTTCCCGAGTCGAGCGCGCTCAAAGACAATTCGCGTTTGGTGGTGCAAACAAAAAGCCCCCAGGGCCAATCGCGCATAACGCTGACCCTGGTAGCATTGAATAACGCCGCGCGCGTTATCTTCCTCGTTACCGGAGAAGAGAAGGCAGCCGCGCTTTTGAAAGTATTGCAGAGACAATCAGGCTCGCGCCGATTGCCCGCCACATTAATCAAGCTGATCGACGGCTCGCTGGAATGGTACGTCGACCGCAAAGCAGCTTCTGGTATCTAACAGTTCACATACCCCAGCAGCCAAAAAACGATAATAAAAACCAGCACCGTTGAAACGCAGCCGCCGCCAAATTTCCAGGCTGCTGCACCGGCAAGGAGTCCGCGAAGTGGTCCTTCCATAATTATCTCCAGTTATTCAGCGGCGGCCGCTGCCTTCAAAGGTTCAGCTTTTGCAGCTTCCAAACGCGCGCCCAGCTCTTCGGCTTCTGCCTCGCTCAAGACCTTGCGAGCCTTCTTGAACATATCGGTTTCTTCTTCCTCGACGTGATGTTCGATGTTCTCCTTGAGCACTGTGAACCGCGCGGTCCATTGCTCGTCACCCTTGTCCATTGTTTCCAATTCACCGAGCAACTGCTTCACCAACCGGTGTTCTTCAAAGGCCTCTAGTGTAATTTCGTGCGTCTCGTCCGCCTCTTCCAAAACTGGGTAAAGAATGGTTTCCTCAATTTCCGCATGGAGGTCCAGTTCAGACTTTAGTTGCGTGAAGAGTTCTTCACGAGTTTTGATGCCGCGCTCGGTCGTCGCATCAATCTTCTCGAGAATGCCCGCAACCTTCTTGTGATCGGCTTTGAGTAAAGTAAACGCGTTCATGTTTGCCTCCCTATAATTCTTAACTTAATTGCCCTAACAAATCTCGGTTTCGGTTGTTGACTTAAGGCGTCTTCAAGAGCAGAGGTGAGTCCGACGACCCACCTCAGTGGTCTGCGCTGGCGCAGGGGTGATTCTTCCAAAAACTTTAACGGGCTCCGCCGCTTTCGCCGCCGCCAGTGCCGCCGCCTCCCGCCCCGCCGCGGTCGCCGCTCTGCTGGCTGCCGCCACCTTGTTGACCTCCACCGCCGCGATGCTCATTGCCGCCCTCGCTGCTGCTCTGTCCTTCTTTCCGGCCCTCATCGTTCTGTTGATCCTGGTCTTTATCGTTGTCCTGTTCCATTGTCATTCCTCCCGATGTTCGAATAGTTTCGATCCGGCTGCCCTGTATTTTTTCAGCCCTGCGTTCTGGTTCAAACTGACAATCTTCAGACGGTTCGCATGCTAAGCGGACAGTTAGTTCTGTTACTGACCTCTAACGGCAAGAGCGATGCCAGAGTTGTGATGGGATGAGTGCCTCGGCCTTCTGGAGTCGCCATTCCGGCCAAGTTGGCAGTCTGAAGTGCTCAGTTGGCCGTGCGTTTCATTAACTTTAGTAACGATCGTTCAGCAGCGTGCAGTTTGTGGCCGCGATAACTGAGCAGTTGATTCAGCGAGATAAAGTGGCCGCTGATAATCGTTCCGCTTTCAAAGTTCTTGATGATCTCGGGACAGATGTAAGAACTCTTGCAAACGGCCGGGGTGTTTCCAAGAACTTCCGCGGTTTCCTTGATTGCCTTCACAACCATCCGTCGGCGCATGGCTGGAGTGGAGTCAGTCTTAGCGTCCACCCGAGCCAGCGCGCAGGCACACACAAGCGTTCCGGCCCACGTGCGAAAGTCCTTGGCGCTGAAGTTTTCACCCATCACCTCCCGGATATACGCATTGATATGGGGCCGAGTGACGTTAACGAATTCGCCGTTGCCGTTCTTGTATTCGAACACCTCACGTGAAGGACGTTTCAACAAGTTCCTGACCACTTGGGCAACCTGCCGATCCTTCAGTTCACGATGTTGGCGCACGCCCGACTTCCCTGGAAAATCAAACTCGATCACGTCGCCTTTAACTTTCACATGTTTGGGCCGCAGCGTCGCGATGCCAAAGCTGCCGTTTTCACTCGCATAAACATGACTACCGGGCCTCATGAAACAGGTTGAGAGAATGCGAAGAATTGAAGCCATGACTCGGTCCCGTTCCAAACCCGTTTGTCTGAGCTGAGCTGCGACTGTCGATCGCATTTTTGGCAACGCTTCAGCAAATTTTACGAGACGTTTAAACTTGCGGCTATCTTGACGTCGCACATGGTTCTCATGATAGCGATACTGCACGCGTCCTGCTGCATCCTTTCCAATTGCCTGAAGAGCACCACCCGCGACGGCATTAATCCAAACATCGGTCCACGCGGGCGGAATTCCCAATTTCTTGATCCGCTCCAAATCGGCCGCACTAACGCGACCGGCATCGGAGCGTCGGTACCGGAAACCTCGCGCTGGCGTCCCCAGACGCGCAATGCCCGTCTTTTGCAGTTGTTCAATGCGTGTCATTAGGTTTGTCGGGATTTCGGCCGGCAACCGCGATGGGCCGGTGGCTCATCAGCCGTGAGGAGTAATGAACGAGACTCATTATTGGTCGCCCCGATCTCCCTGACCAGACTCAACCTTCGTCTTCGCTTTTTGTCTTACGTCCTGGGCCAACGATCGCCCCTGGTCATCCGACTCTTTAAACTGTCCCTTGTCGTCTCGGCGCACGTAGCGTTTGTCAGTGCCCGTATCGATCAATTCTCTTTTTCCGCTCCCCTTTTTGCCTTGCATAAAATCCTCCCCGTGTGTGTAGCCTTCCTGTACAGCTCCGCTGATTGCTTGTTTATTAACAGACCACCTTTGTCGTTCTGATTAACCTAATCGCTCAAACGGCAACTGGGATGCCAATGGATGCTTTGCTAAGTAAAGCAGGTGGCGGTCTATTGCAGTCTTCGGGAAAAAGAGGCGGATCCAGAAAAGCGAGGCATCGGGCGCAGGATTTGCAGAAGGGATTTCACAGAACCGGGTACGCGTTATGAAAATCGTAACCTGAAGGAGGCTTTAGGAAGACATGCCAAGAGGAGACAAAGACGCCTACACGGATAAGCAAAAACGACAAGCCGAACACATTGAAGAGAGTTATGAAGAGCGCGGCGTTTCAACGAAGGAAGCTGCAGCTCGCGCGTGGGCCACAGTGAACAAAGAATCGGGTGGTGGCAAGAAAAGCGGTTCAGGACGAGCAAAGAAAGCGGCCTCCAGGAAGAGCAGCAAGAAAGCTGGGAAGAAAGCCCCAAAGAAAGCGACGAAGAAATCCGCACGCAAGAGCGGCCGAAAAGCTGCGAAGAAGTAGGGCTGGAGCACGCGCTCCCGTGTAAGGAAGTATTCGCTGACGACGAACCGGCCCAGACCCGGTTCTTAAAAGAAATGGCAACTAAAAAAGCAGGGAAAACGAAACGTTCAACTAAACGTACGAGTGTTGGCAAGAAAACCGTGGGGAAAAAAACAGCGGCGGTCGGTCAACTGAAGGAACCGAAGTCTCCAATGCCTGCCCAGCATCAGCGGAAACCCGGCTTCGAGTCGAAGCTCTCCCCACGACCGCGCTACAAAGCGCCACACTATCGTGGCTCCGGCAAATTAACTGGCAAGGTGGCTTTGATAACTGGAGGCGACTCCGGCATCGGCCGGGCCGTAGCCGTTCTTTTTGCACGAGAGGGTGCCGATGTCGCGTTTACTTATCTTCCCGTCGAATCAAAGGACGCGCGTGAAACTCTGGGTGCAATCGAGCTCGAAGGTCGTTCGGGACTTTCAATTTCAGGCGACCTTACCGATCCAAAGTTTGCGTCTGACGCCGTGAAGCAAACCGTGGCGGCGTTGGGCAAGCTCGATATTGTCGTTAACAATGCGGCCTACCAGCAACATCAGAAAACGCTGGCTGACCTTTCCGAGGAGCAGTGGGACCGTACGTTTAAGACAAACATCTATGGTTATTTCCGGATGGTGAAAGCGGCCTTGCCTCATCTGAAAAAGGGAAGCGCCATCATCAATACCGGCTCAATCACGGGTCTCGAAGGCAGCAAGCACCTTCTGGATTATTCGGCCACCAAGGGCGCCATCCATTCATTCACAAAATCGCTCGCGCAGAACCTGGTAGAGAAGGGGATTCGGGTGAACTGCGTGGCCCCCGGGCCCGTGTGGACGCCGCTAAATCCTTCGGACAAAGCTGCGAAAGACGTGGCGAAGTTTGGGGCAGACACCCCAATGAAGCGGCCCGCCCAACCTGAAGAAATTGCGCCGGCGTTTGTTTTTTTCGCTTCTGAAATTGATTCAAGTTATGTGACCGGAGAGGTCTTGACGCTACTCGGTGGAGACACCACCGCGGGCTAGTTTTGTTAACCAATCAAGAGGAGGAACGTTATGGGTGAGAACGGTGGTGGAGGCAGTGCAGGTGTTGTAGCGGTGCTGGTGATCTTCGTGATCATCGTCATCGTGGGGTTGTTCATGTTTGGCGGCAGGCTCTTTGGCGGCAACAAGAGCGTGGACGTAAACATCAGCGCGCCGTCCAAATAGCAAACAGTAAACAGTAAACAGCAGTCAGCAGGCTGCGTTTCAACTTCTCATTGGGAGCGAGGTTGCCCACGCTCCCAGTAAGAGGTGAACGCTTTAGCATTGCGTTAAGCGAGCTACTGCTTCACGCCTGACGCAGCTTTTTGGTTCTCAGCATCGAGCCACGTCTTGAGTGGCGCGAAGTAGTCGATGATCGCAGTTGCGTCCATTTTGTCTTCGCCTGTCACCGCTTTGAGTGCTTCCGGCCACGGTTTACTCACGCCCATCGCCAGCATCTGCTTCAGTTTCTCTCCGGCCTTCTTGTTACCGTAAATCGAACATTGATAAAGCGGACCGCTGAATCCCGCTTCCTTGCACAATGCCCGGTGGAATTGAAACTGAAGAATATGGGCCAGGAAGTAACGAGAGTACGGGACATTGGCAGGCACATGATATTTCGCACCCGCATCGAAGTCCTCTTCGGTTCGTGGTGCAGGAGCGACGATGCCCTGATACTTTTCGCGGAGCTCCCACCATGCCTTGTTGTAGTCTCCCGGCTTGATCTCGCCTGAGAAAACTTTCCAACGCCATTGGTCGACTAGATATCCAAAAGGGAGAAACGCTACTTTATCGAGCGCCCGTTGCAGCAGGAAACCGGTGTCGGCATTTGGATCAGGAACTGCGTTAATCAATCCGAGCTGTTTGAGATAGGGGGGCGTGACGGACAAGGCCATCGTGTCGCCTATCGCTTCGTGAAAACCATCGTTAGCGCTGTCACGATAAAGAAATGGTTGGCCCGCATATGCCATTTGGTAATAATTGTGACCAAGCTCGTGATGCACAACAGTGAAATCTTCCTCCGTGATCTGAATACACATCTTCAGTCGCACATCTTTTTCGTAATCGACGTCCCACGCGCTCGCGTGACAAATCACTTCGCGATCGACTGGCTTGTTGAACATTGAGCGATCCCAGAAAGTGGGCGGCAAGGATTCGAAACCGAGAGAAGTAAAAAAACCTTCGCCGTAGCGAACCATCTGTTTGGGATCGGTATTGCGGGTTTTGAGAATTGACGTCAGATCAAAACCACGGTCACCGGTTGGCGGGGCGAGGAGTGGATAAATATTGCCCCACTGCTGGGCCCACATGTTTCCCAGGAGATGGGCAGGGATTGGCTTGTCGGGCGCCACCACGTCTTTTCCATACTTTTCACCCAGCTTGTGACGCGCATAGGTATAGAGCGAGTCGTATAGCGGTTTGACCTGCAGCCATAAGCGTTCCATCTCGGCCGCGAATGCATCTGGTTCCATGTCATACTTGGCTCGCCACATCGCGCCGGTGTCCTTGAAACCCATTTCCGACGCGCCCTTATTGCTCAGACCTACAAACCGTTCATAGTTTTTGCGATAAGGTTTTGAAATCTGGTGCCAGCCCACCCAGGTGCGTTTCAACTCTTCAGGATCACGGCTGTTGCCCATGATCGCGCCGAGCTCGTCGATGCCCATGCACTTTCCCTTATCGCCCTCTGGGCAAAATTTTCCTTTGCCGTAATCGCCTTCGAGGGATGCGGCGAGTTTTGTGATTTCATCGCGCTCGGTTGGATCCTTGGGCGCGGGCAGGGTGAGGGCGAGTTTCAATAGCTTCATCTTGCGGGCAACGTCATAGGGCAAATCAAGGCCATCAAATCGCTTTGATTCGTCTGCGAGCTCCGTCGCCGCCGTGATGACGGCCTTATTGGCATCTGCAGAAAGTGCTTCGGTGTCGTCCGTGATGTAGGTGCTTTTCACCCAATCGGCGCGGCCATATTTGATGTTCAAGTCGAACAACTTCTTCTCGGCATCAATGATGAATTTTTCGGCTTCGGCAACTGTACCTTTGGCGCCCGTCACGGTGCCCGGCCCGGACGGCTGATTGCACGATGACGTTAAGGCGATCCCGACGGAGAGACTTAGCAGAGCGCCGATCCACACTCGACCACGACGAAAAACATTCATAGTTTCCTCCAATGAAAACTGGTTGACCTGATTTGCGTTGGGGATGCGAAGGATTGTAACCACTGGCGAAAGAGTTTGGAAAGGCATCGCGTCGGAGCCTCCGGAACAGCCTGGTCCGGCGAGCGCGTTTCAAAAGAATATTCCGCAATTTAGAAAGTCATGGTAACTTGCGACGCAAAGAAGGAAGGTCAAGCTGAATGAAGTTTGCGCACGATTCATTAAAACTAAGATCAAAGGCCCAGAATGAAAACTTCTGTTTTGATATTGAAACAGCGCAAGGTCATTTCTTCGCCGTCCTGGATTTTGCCCCGCATGACTACGCAAATCTCAACGCCACTCTGGCGAGCAAACTCGAAACGGTAGCGGGTTCTTTTGCATCATTGTCGAAATTCTCGGCCGATCTTTTCCTCGGCTTCCTGGCGAGAGAAATCAATAACTTTCTGCATCACCTTAGCGAGCAGTCGAGTGGGCCGGAAATTTTCTGCAGCGCCGCGCTGAGTTTGGTGGGAGGGAGCAGGCTTAACTATCTGATCTGCGGCGACGTCAGGATCGATATCACGGGCGGGCGGTTGCTTTCTTTAAGCGGTGAAGCGATTGAGGGGCTTGACAGCTCAAGCGATCTCAAAATGTTCGACGACGCGACGGTGAAAGAGGAGCGATTAGATCGGTTGGGCGATGCCAAGCTGGAAGCGCCGCTTACGGACCAGGTAAAGACGTTTGATCTGCTGGATGAGGACGTGGTCTTAATCATGACCCGCGGTCTCGAGGCAGGCTTTGACAGAAGGCAGCTGCCGAGAGATCTGGTGAATCCTGGCTCGCCCGAGCCAAAGCTAATCTGCGAGGCGCTAATGAAGGCGAGCGCCTCGAGCAGCGATGACCGCACAGTAGTTGTAATCGCAGGTCCCTATGAGGAGGACGTGAATCCGCTGATATCTGATCTGACTAAGGCGATTGCGTCACTTGAAGCAAAGGTTAGCGCCCTGACGGAAAGTGAAGCCGCGCGGACCGTTTCCACTCCTGTTGTGGTACCGGAAACGCAAAACACTCGGAGCGAGGAGAATGCTCGTGCCGAAATTGAAGAGCTCAAAGCTGCGTTGGCAGCCAAGGCGGCGAAGGATGAGCTGGCGAGGGTTGACCAGAAGTTGACTAGCTTGAGCGCCACGATGGAGAGCAAGGCTGATTCGACGGAAGTTTTAGGTCTGAAGCACGACGTTTCAAAACTGAGCAAGCTTGCGGCGACGCCACCGGCTTTCCTTGAGGCACAAGAACGAGAAACCACACCCGGAGGGACACGGCTTTCCATTGGTTTGATGCTTTTGTCCGTTTTGCTTGTCGCGGTTGGATCGGCCTTCCTCGGCGCCTGGCTGCAATCACGAGTGTTCCGGCAGTCGCCCGAGGTTGCAACTGAACGAGTGTCGCTGCCGGCGGTTGTACCTTCGCCGGAACAATCCACAGTCTTGCCCCATCCGAGTCCGAATCAATTGATTCAAGAAGTTGCCGAGGTGAGGGTAAAACCGGGAGATTCACTCAGGAAGTTTGCCGAGCGCTATAACGTCCCGCTTGAAACGCTGAAAGAGATGAATCCCTCAATTAGCAATTGGAACCTTATCAAGACCGGACAGACCATCAAGGTTCCGGCCCAGCCTTCAGCGAGCGTTTCGCCGAGTCCTCCAGTTGCTGCGACAGTTTCCCCTGACGCTGTTAATTCATCAGGAACGATCGAAGTCACAGTTGGACCTGGTGATTCGTTAAATGGGTTCGCTCAGCGTTACAAGTCCACCCCCGAACGACTAAGGGAACTAAACCCGCAAGTCAGCAATTGGGCGTCTATCCGCACCGGACAAAAGCTGTTGGTCCCGAGCCCGCCCGGCTAGCGCCGAACTGAACTCGTTAATTACAAGAGAAAGCGGAATTGCTAGTTTCGCTCACGTTAAGCGGAACCGGGAATTGACGCGGTGTGTGTGGGAATGCCCGACGGGGTTTTTGGTGGCTCACCCTGTTGGGGTGTCCGCGAAGTAAATCTGCTTTTCAATCGATTGATAGGCTTCTCGAGAAAGTAAAATGAAGTAGCGGCAATCCCGATTGCGAGCGTGAGCTTGGCTGTTCCCTCCCAACGCCCAAGCCAGTAAAGACTCACCTCTCTAACAACCAACCAATGCCAAAGATAAAGGCCGTAGGAGATCTGGCCGAGCCAGACAAGCGGAAAAAATTGTAATGCTCTGGAGAGCGCGCGAGGCGGAGCGTTGGCGGCAGCGTAAATCAGCAAACCTGAAAACATTGCGACTGCGGTGAAACCGCCGCGGTAAAGAAAGGGATCCTCAAACTCACTGATAAGAATCAGCAAACCCAGGGCTACTGTGGAAACCATGGCCGCCGTCTTCAGCCAGAGATGGTTTCGCAAGTCTAGCTTTTTCGAGTGCAGCAATCCGAAGATGCAGCCAACCAGGAGCGCGTCGGCCCTGGTGTCGCTGCCGTAATAGAGTCGTGTCAAATCAGAGCCCGCTTCGAACAGGGAATATCGACGAACAACTATGGCCAGAATGACAAGCGCCAGGCTTCCCGCGATGAATCTCCGTTTGAGTTTGAACGCTAAACAGGCGGTCAAGAGCAAAGGCCAAACGAGGTAAAACTGTTCTTCGATTGAGAGGGACCAGGTGATGGCTGTGGGATCGAGCGCCATGTCCCATCCAAGCGCCATGCGCCAATTAGTGAAGTAGAAGACCGCGAGCGCGACTAGTTTCAGTTGCCTGACTATCGAAATGGTTTGCGTTTGAAGAGCAATAAGGACGGTGGCGATCAGGTATAGCGCGAGGGCCGGACCCAGTCGAAGCAGTCGCCGCATATAGAAATTTCGCAGGCTGATTCTGTTGGTTTCTGCAAACTCGGCCAGCAAGAGACTGGTGATCAAAAATCCGCTCAGAACAAAAAACAGATCGACTCCGAGAAAACCTCCTGATAAAGAAACGGGTGTTAAGTGGTGATGGATTATCACCGTGGAAATTGCGATCCCGCGCAGCCCGTCCAGCTCAGGGACGTGCTTTGCTAAAGAGGTTTCCATGCCTGACCGCTGACACTTTGCTATGGATTTCCGGAAGTGCGACTGTCGTTGACGACAAACTGGTCGGGGTAAAATTATGGGCTAACGAGTTTCTTTGAAATATTGCGCTGCCAGGCTTCGTAGTTTCGTACGCGACGCTTCGCTTGTTTGCGGGTCAGTTGAAGTTCTTTGGCTACCGAGTCAATTCGTGCCGTGCGGTCATTTTTCTTGTCGTATCGGTCTCCGGGAGCGCTGAGATAGATCTCGTAAGCGCGGCTCCACTCCGCTTTAACGTCATCAGTGGCTTGAACACCTCGTAGTTCTGGCATGTCGGTTTGTCCTTGTATCTAATTTTGGATTGAATTCTAGCAGTGCGCCGAGCCTAGTGGTAGCAGAAATTACGGTATATGAGATGGAGATGCAATGACAAGTGCCTTTCATTGCTGAAAGGCACATCGCCAGGATGATCTGGTCACAAAGCAGCCGCGGACAGGTTGTGCGGCCAAACGTCAAAGCCGGTCGATAAGTCTCGTTGCCAGACTCCTTCTATTTTTTGGTTTTGCGGGGCTTGCCGGTCGTAGCTTTTTCGACGTTTGCTTTTCCCTTTTCAACGTCTGCTTTCCCAATACCAGTGGCTTTGCTGCCCGCCTCCGCTGCGCCGGCAACTGCTCCTGAGGCCGCTCCGGATGCAGCTCCCACGAACACAGCCTTGAGTGCCTTCTTAGCTTTGGTTAATAAACTTGGCTGAGATTTCCCTGCAGGAGCCTTTCGGCCCGTTTTCTTCGCCGTGGAAGTCTTCCCCTTTTTTGCAACTGACTTCCGGGTCGTTGTCTTCTTTGCAGCTGATTTCTTTTTTGCTACCAATTTATTCCCCTTTTTTTCGCAGCCAAATAAAGCAGCGCTCCCTCGTAGTCGTAAGGTAAGCGCTGCTTGCTGTGGACGTGCTGATGTTGAATAGCAGACTCCGAGTTCTGCGACACGCAGATTGCCGCTGTCCGGCCAGGAATATCAGCCGGAGTCGATGTCGAGCGGCTTCAGCAGCTCAGTCGCTGGTGGCCGGACGACTAGACCGCCCGTCTTCCTGAAACGAGATTGATAATGAACACGACCAACGCAACAACGAGCAAAAGGTGAATCAGGTTACCAGCAAAACCGCCGATTGCCCCAATTAACCAAAGAATGAGCAAGATCACAAGAATCGTCCACAACATAGTTTTTCTCTCCTTCTGGATTTTTCAATCATTAATTCGTCGAACGGTGGGTCGGGGAGCAATGCTTATGCCATTTTCTCCGGTCGCCGAGTTTTGTTAACAAAACTGCCTACACCCGATTGATTTCTGCCTTAATGGTTTTCAATCAATGAGCCGTGCAGGGCGATGACATATCCCCACTGCATTAGAATCAGTCGCTTTCGGGCTTGGCGGAGAGGATTTATTGTGTGAATTTGGTTCAAGATCCTGGCTGGAGGTCTCAAGGTTAGATCTGCAGGTGAAAAAGTGCGCTGATTGGAGGTTTACTCTTCGGACAGTCGTAAAATCAGGGTGAGATTCGGAGGGCTCCAGTCCGTCCAACTCGTGGTGGGTATTGACAAATCCTCTAACTGTAACTATATTGGTTACAGAAGATTACCGTAAGAAATAATAGTTCCTTTATGTCAACCAGCAGTCGATTCGCCGTGGCGGTGCACGTTCTGACTCTCATGGCTTGGGCGGATGATGAGCCGCTTAAGTCCGAGCATGTCGCTGAAAGCGTAAACACCAATCCCGTGGTGATTCGAAGGATGCTTTGTGAGTTGGCAGAGTCAAAACTCGTGGTTTCGCAGTCGGGATCGATGGGGGGATCGAGGTTGGCGCGGCAACCGGAGGAGATTACGCTTCTTGATATCTATCAGGCAGTGGAATCGCGGGGTGTTTTTTCCCTGCACCGCCATCCTCCTAATCCGGATTGCCCCGTAGGAGTGAATATCGGCACGGTCCTCAACGATGTGCTGGACGAGGTCGATTCAGCAGTCGAATCTGTGCTCGCTAAGATTACCTTGAAAGAAGCTGTGGGGAGGCTCAAGCCGTGCATGCGCACCGTCGGCACGACGGGCCGAATATCGGGAGCCAAAAACCTGAGTGCCGTTGCGGTCAAGAGAAAGAACGGCAAAGAACACACTTTGTCTGCAAGAAACTAGTGGGTCGTTGCGTTCGTATTATTAGTGTGTGATTAACGGTAAATCCAAGTGAAGAGTTGGCGTTGCGAGACGCTCTTCACAAGTGAATCAGATCTCGCATCAAAGGAAATCAACAATTGACTAGGCTTCAGAAAGACCAGGATGGGGTTGAGCCGATGGATTCGGTGAAACCTAACTTTTCAGGCGCCCACGAGGAACTCCTCGAAGACGCAGTTTCGATTGAAGACATCGACGAAGTCCTTGAGAAGCTCGCCACCGCCGGTGTGAGCGGCGCAGACACGGACGAGCCGGTGATCGGTGAAACTTCATCATCAGCATCGCATCCCGAAGACGATGATAACGCGCCCGAAGAGATGGAATTAGATCTTTCGGCGGGTGAGCTCGATAAGACTTCGGATCCCGTGCGTGTATACATGCGCGAGATGGGCGTGGTGCCGTTGCTCAAGCGCGAGCAGGAAGTTTCCATCGCAAAAAGGATCGAATGGGGACAGAAGCGAGCGCAAAAAGGCATTACGCGGTCGCCAATGGCGGTTGCGGAACTGCTCCAGATTGGGAGTGAGCTCGAGGCCAGCACGATTGGTATCCGCGACGTGGTCAACTTTTCCGATCAGATGGAAACGGAAGAGCACGAGGACAAGACGGAAGAGTATCTGCAGTGGACCATTGAAGGCATTCAGAACATTCGTAAGCACTACAAGCGTGGCTTGAAAGAGCTCGAAGCCATGAGCGCCGAGATGAAGGTTAAACGGGCGAAGGGCTCCAGGAAATTGGTGCGCCTCCGTCGCAAGGTCGCGCGCACGAGACTGGACATCGCCCACGAGATTGGTGGTCTCCATCTGAAAGAGGCCGTTCGACAGCGGTTGATCGCTGCGATCGCCAAGGTTCATCGCGAGACGCGGACTCTGGAACGCGAGATTGAGGCAAACAATCTCAAGCTGCAGAAGAAGCGACTGAAGGCAGACGATATCAAGGAATTTAAGCGTCAGATCTCGGTTGCCAAGAAGCGGTTGAAAGAGATTGAAGGCGAACATCACGTATCGGCACTGGAAATCAAACGCTCGCATCAGATGATCGTCACGGGCGAAGCCCAGGCTGCGCAGGCGAAACATGAGCTCACGGAGGCGAACCTGCGTCTGGTCGTCTCAATTGCTAAGAAATATCAGAATCGCGGCCTCCAGTTCCTCGATCTAATTCAGGAGGGCAATCTTGGATTGATGAAGGGTGTGGACAAGTTTGAGTGGCGCCGCGGTTACAAGTTTTCAACTTACGCGACCTGGTGGATCCGCCAGGCGATTACGCGGGCGATCGCAGATCAAGCGCGTACGATTCGTATTCCTGTTCATATGATCGAAGTAATAAATAAACTTCGAAACACCTCCCGTGAATTGGTGAGAGAATTGGGACGAGAACCAACCACAGAGGAAATCGCCAAGAAGATGGGCATGTCCGTTGAAAAGGTGAGCAAGGCACGAAAGCTTGTGCAGCAGCCTGTATCTCTGGAAACGCCCATCGGGGAAAGTGGAGACTCGCAACTCGGCGATTTGATCGAGGACAAATCGAGCACAAGTCCGGCCGAACGCGTCATCACTTCAAATCTTCGCGAGATTACCGGCGACGTCTTGCAGACCCTGAGTCCGCGCGAAGAGCGGGTAATCCGGATGCGATTTGGGCTTGACCGCGAAGGGCACGAGCGCACGCTGGAAGAAGTGGGGCAGGATTTCAATGTGACCCGGGAGCGCATCCGCCAGATTGAAGCAAAGGCGTTGCGAAAATTGCGGCATCCTTCCCGAGCGCGCGTACTCAAGAGCTTTATTGAGGGACAACGACAGTAAATACCGAGTAGGACAGATTTCCAGTCTGTCCTCTTCCGAGAAATAACAGGCAAAGGGTGCCTGTCCTAAGTAAATCAAGGACGAGGAGAATTTAGATGAGTGAGAAAGTGACCCAGGTCAGTGATAGTTCGTTTGAGAAAGATGTGCTGCAATCAAGCAAGCCGGTCCTGGTAGATTTTTGGGCCGAGTGGTGTGCTCCTTGCAGGATGTTGGGACCAACCATCGACGCAATCGCAGAACAGTTTAGCGAGACCGCCGGAGTGGTGAAGGTTAACGTTGACGATAACACCGCTACCGCACAGCGTTATGGAATCAAGGGAATTCCTACGTTGATTCTTTTCCGTGATGGGAAGGAAGTTGAGCGAGTGGTGGGAGCGACCAGCCAGGAATCGATAGCTCGCATGATTGAAAAGCATGCCGCTGTGGCAAGTGCCTAAGCGCGGCTATCCGCCAGACGAAAAAGGGGACCTTAAATGGTCCCCTTTTTTTGTTGGACAAACTCTCCAGTCTCCCGCTGCTTTTTGGCCAGGCTTGAATGCCTGTCACACTCAGGCTCGGCCCGATACTTCGCCTGTCTGGGTATTTACACGAATCACTTCGCCTTCTTTGATGAACAGTGGCACACGGACCACCAGTCCCGTTTCGACAGTGGCTTGCTTGCTGGCCCCGCCCGCGGCTGTATCGCCACGCGCCCCGATCTCGGTTGTGATCACAGCCAGCTCAACGTATTGCGGCAATTGCAGCGACACAGCGGCGCCATTGTATTTCAGTACCTGAAGTGAGCATCCCTCCTTGAGGTAGCTGCGATCACCGCCCACGTCCTCGGGCGCGAAGACAAATTGTTCATAATTCTTCTCGTCCATGAAATGAAAACCTTCGGCATCGCTGTAGAGGAATGACGCCGGCGCAAACTCCACGTCCGGTTCATCAAACTTCTCGGTAGCCTTGAAACTTTTTTCCATGGCCGCGCCGGTAAGCAATTGCCGTAACCTCGTGCGAACCATCGTCGCCGCTCCGCGTGCCGTAGGAGAGGCAAAAAAGACCTCGAGCACAACGTACGGTTGGCCTCCCACCTCGATTAGCATCTTTCGTTTCAGTTCATTGGCCCCAATCATTGCCATCCAGTCAGTTCCTTCCGAGTCGGTCTGATCTCTTTTAAAACGGTCATAATTCCAGTCGCTGAATATATCCTTGATCTGCCACCGAACAAAACGAGCGACCTCAGCGCACTGAAGGCGCAGGCTTTGTGTTACCGTCGGCTGCTGCCGATAATAAGCGACGCAGAACAGTTTCTTTCCAATCAAGGTGACATTAGGGGGTGGAGAATGGCGAGCAGAAAAAGTAGTGGGGGCACACAGGACGCAGGTGATGAACCAGCAGCGATGAGCAAGCCCGAACTGGAGCGACAGCTTGCCGAGACTCGAGAGTCGCTGGCCCACACAGTTCACGAAATCAAGGAAACAGTCAGCGGACAGTACGAAGCGGTTCGAGATTCAGTCAGCGGTGTGCTCGACTATCGCGAGCAATTTGAAAAGGAGCCACTTGTCTGGAGCCTTGGTGCATTATCGGCCGGGTTCGCGCTCGGATACACGCTGGGTTATGCGCATAAGAACTCAAAGGGATCGAAGGCGAAACAGTCACAGATAGCGGCATTTGCTGACAGCATGGCAAGTGAACTCTCAACCGTTGGCAAGACCTTCGTCATGCCAGCCTTAAACTCCAAGATCAAGGAGCTTTTCGGATTTGATTTTGGTGATGCGCTGGAAAACCTGGGACAAGGAGGCCCTGCCAAAACCAAACGCTCCGCAACCAGGCTTCCTCCGCGCAAGACGACGGCTCCGAAAAAGAAAGCCGTCAAGAAGAAAGCAAAGCGTGTATGAGCGCATAGCGAGCAGGTGGCATTGCCTACGGCGCCCCACGTCTTCTAGTGCATCTTGAAGGGCCCGCCCTTTGGTTCAGGCGCAAGGTCAGGCCGGCCGGAGTCTTGAACCACTTCGTGCAATTCCAGAACGTTCGCTGCCGAGAACGCTTCCTTGGGCAGGGAACCAGATTGGGCATGACCCTTAACAAACTCGTCAGATCTCACCCAGTCAAGAAAATTTGTCCGACTCTCCCAGAGGGTGAAAACCACATATGGGTCACCTTCATTCACTGGCCGCAGTACCTGGTTTGAAATGAATCCAGGCATTCCATCGACCAGCCCTGCACGCTGGCGAAATCTTTCCTCGAAAGCCTCGGCATATTCGGGTTTCACATAAATGCGGTTTGCGACGGTGATCATGTAACTCCTCTTTCAACTTGCCTTCACGTTTCCATTCAAATCATTCATCTGCCGAAGGCTTGGAACGCAGTTGCTTGATTTTCGAGCGTCGTGCTTTTTCTTCCAGTGTTTGATTTTTGACGCTGCGAGATACCTTTGTAGGAACCCGCTTGGGCGCGCGGTAATTAAGTTTCTCAATCTTAGCGCGCAACTTTTGCAGGCAAAGCGACTTGTTGCGGTGCTGGCTCCGCTCCTGCTGCGACGTTACCACGACTCCCGATGGCCGATGGCGTAGGCGCACCGCACTCTCAGTTTTATTAACGTGCTGACCACCTGGCCCGCTCGCACGAAATGTTTCGACCTCACACTCGCGCAATAGCTCTTCATCGGTCTCGGGTAATAGGATCATCAGTGACAACTAACTAACACGAAATCGACGTTTGTGCCATCAGCTGATCTACCGCTCCCATTTCAAACAGGAAAAAGGGCGGCGCGATCACTCTTGTGATCCGCCGCCCTAATTGTGGGATCGCGCCGAGTTTACCTTAGGGGCTAGTCGGATAGATCAGGGTTAATGGATCAGGCAACGCGATCCGTTTGATTTGGCCGTTCTTCGCAATTTTCAGGAGCGAATATTGCGGTTTGTCGGGATTGCCTTTCGTTATCTCGTCGATGTTGCCAACCACCAGCACTACCAGCTTATCGGGCTGGAGGTATTTCTGGGCCACTCGTTGCACTTCATCCGCAGTCACCGCACGAATGCGGTCGCGGTAGTTGGTCCAGTAGTCCGGCGCTCGTTTGGTAAACTCGTCCTGTGCGAAGACGCCCGCTACTTGTGCTGCGGTTGAAAAGCTTCTCGGAAAAACTTCGATGAAGGAGTTCTTTGACGTCTCAAGTTCTTCCGCTGTCACCTTGCCGGTGCGTAGGCGGTTGATCTCTTCCATGATGATGTCTATGGCTTGAGAGGTCGTAGGATTCTTCGATTGAAACGAAGCTCGAAAGATTCCGGGATTGTAAGTTCCAAAGCCGAAACTCGAACCCGCGCTATACGCCAATCCCTCATCCGAACGAACTCGCGAAGTAATGCGCGAGGTAAATCCGCCTCCACCCAGGATATCGTTCATGATCGTCAGAGCGTAGAAATCCGGATTATCGCGCAGCGTACCAACGTGGCCCAGGCTTACGCGTCCCTGGTTCACGTCGGCTTTGTGCACCGTATAAACGCCGGCCGCTGTTTCATACGGCGTCTTCGGCACCACCGGCGCCGGTTCTTTGCTTACCGGCCAACCCTTCATAGCAGCCTCGAGTTTCGCGATCATTTCCTTTGAATTAAAGTCGCCGGAAATTGCGAAAATGAAACCACCCGGTTGATAGTATTTCTTATGAAACGCGATCATGTCATCGCGAGTGATACTTTCAATTGCGGCTTTTGTGGCTTGCCGCGCTGAGAAATGGTTGGCGCCATAAATCAAGCGCGACCACTCGCGATCTTCAATGGCATCGGTGTTATCGTTCCGCCTTTCCATGCCTTGCAACAACTGACTCTTCGCCAGCTGGATTCGATCTTCCTGGAAAGCCGGATTCTTCAGCATGTCGAAGTAAAGTCCCAGCCCCTGATCGATATCCTTCGTCAACAGGTTGAGACTGGCATTGCCCTGGAGGGCGCCGATGCTGCTATTCATATTTGCGGCGAGAAAAGCTAGTGCTTCGTCAAACTGCTCAGCGTTCTTTGTTGATGTTCCGCCGATGCGAATTTGACTGCCGGTCAGCGAGGCGAGACCTTCTTTACCGGCCGGATCGAGATAGGTCCCTGTGCGAACCAGGGTAGAAATATTTACCAATGGAAGATCGTGATCTTCAACGAGGTAAACAACTACACCGTTTGAAAGCACATGGCGATACTGCTCGCGTTTCGGCGGAGCAAACGTCAAAGTGGTGTACTTCAATTCGCGTGGATGTGTGGGAATTTGCTGAGTTTGCGCCAGCAAAGCTGCGGGCGACAACGACAGCAGGACAAACGCCAGTACTGCGGAGAGGCCCCGTATGTTCTTACCTGAATTCCTCTGGAGATTCCTCATGCGGTTTCTCATAATTACTAATTACCTCCTTCGAGCTGCTTGAGGCGATCTTCCAGCATCTTTTTGACCACCTTGAAGAAATTCTGTTTTTCGGCAGGAGCCGCAC
>Ga0190272_10000046_pt1 | contig 96397 bp, 90 predicted proteins | sample Popmic504T_FD_133746 | JGI IMG/M metagenome (GOLD analysis project Ga0190272, IMG submission 133746) | Populus adjacent soil microbial communities from riparian zone of Shoshone River, Wyoming, USA - 504 T | ecosystem: Environmental > Terrestrial > Soil > Riparian zone | place: USA: Wyoming... | reverse complement strand
GACAACCAACGACGCAACGAACAGATCAACCAAGTCCAAGAACGTGCGGCATCGATCGAGCGCCAAGTCGCTCTCCCGATGCCGGCTTGACAGATGATGGCCTTCTCATGGAAGTGCGGTGGCTTAGTGCAGCCCCCCGAAGTGCGTGTCCAGTGCCCGCGTAGCGGGCTAAAGAAATTAGCCCACGGCTTCAGCCGTGGGACCGGGGCAGCGCAAAAATCCAGCCCGCGTAGCGGGCGACAGAAGCGAGCTGTCGCCCGCTACGCGGGCTCGTTGTGGAGTCCCACCATTCCCCCCCCCACGGCTGAAGCCGTGGGCTACTCTCTGCCGCCCGCTACGCGGGCCGATAGGACACCTCTCAGTGCTGGTGACTACGGCGCACGTCGTCCCGGCAGCCGCAACCGACGGACGAGGCGCTCCAGTCGTCGCTGCCAGCGTGGTCGAAAGGTGATGTCTCCGATACGCGGCGACCGGCCTCGCCGCGAGATTCTGAGCACGACTGGCCGTGGGCTTCGTCGTGACCCAGCACGCGCACCGAAAGGTCACGCCGCCGGCATTCGCGCTCGATCCAGCTCAGGCTGTGCCGGATGCAGCCGGAGACATCCGATTCGTGGCTCGTCCCGACCCATGATTCACCCTGGTAATCGGGATGCCTCCAACCGGCTGGAAGAAACGTGGTCAGGAAAACGGCGTCCGGTTTCGAATCGCGGAGGAAACCGTCCAGCATCACGAGGATCTGACTCTTCGACGCGTGGGTCCAGATCGAGTACGCCAGAAAATAGTCGAAGGTCTCTCCGAAAACGGACGTGTCGAAGTTCGCATTCGTGTCGAAGCGTCGCCGCTTCGCGGCGTACGTCTGCGGCTCGAGCATCGTCCTGATGCCGACGTCGAGTCGTTCCCTGGAAGGCTCGATGCCGCAGTAAGAGCCGGGCTCCAGGAAGTGAATGAGCCAGTACCCCGCCCGGAGCACGCCGCACCCGATGTCGAGCACTTTCGAGGTCGGGGTCAGTCCGTTCATGAGCAGGTAAATCAGCTGCTCCCGGCCGCTCGCTCGAAGCCGTCGATCGGTACGCCGAGGAACTTCCCGTCGCGCAGTCGCTCGGCGCGCTCCTGTAATGTCCGCGGCACCTCATCGACCGGCTTCTCCAACGCGGGCAGTATAAGGTTGCGCGGCGGCATCCCCGCGCGCGAAGCCGCGCCGAAACGCATCCCATCCGTTTGGCCGTTAAGCTGCAGTACTTCCGGCTCGGCAACTTCTTTCTGGGTCGCGAAGGAGAGCCGAAGCGGAACGTCACGGCGTGCTGCGTGGTATCCCGCGCCTGGACGTGCGCTCGCCTACCTCTACGGCCGACTCTCCGTGCCAGCGAGACTTCGTGCGATCCACGGACGGCGGGGCGGAGTCGACGATCTGGGTGACGAGCGCCTCGCCAGCTCGCAAAGGGCTGAACATGCGGCTGCGTCAGAAATAGCTCGACGTCCCTGCGTCTCGTGATGGCGAGCGAGGCGTTCACGGATTTCATGGTGAGGCGGGCTCCGCGAGTACTTCGTCAACGCCGCGGCATCGACGACGCGGAACGACGTCGCTTCACCATAACGACACGAGCGGAAATGTCCACACACACATGGCCGGCGACTTTCTCTGTTACGTCGCACTGTGTCTCATCTGATAACAGATGCCGTCACGCTGCAACGCTTAGAATCCGCCGCGCACTAATCATCGGACCGAGCGATGTGCTCCTTCTCGCGGACGCGGAGCGGCGTCCACGTCGCTCGACGCGCGCGTTCGGCAACTCGCGGGTGTCGTACTCCAGAGACAGCGTACGAACCTATCGGAGCCTTCATGTCGAACATGCCAGTGCCGCCTTCTATCTCTCACGCTAACGATGTTCAACTCTCCACCCGCATCGCACGGAATGCCGGCCATCCCGTCCCAAACTCCACCGTCCGCGGCCCAATCATCGCTGAGTACCTCGCCCTCGGCGGCGCCACGGGACAACTCGGCAAAATGCTTGGCAATGAGACCAAGCGAGGTGGCGGAGTTGAGGTCCCTTGCAGCAAGGGCGCAATCTACTGGTCTGCAGAGACTGGCGCTCACGCGGTCTATGGTCAGATGGCGGATGCGTACCAGCGTCACGGCGGTCCGACCGGGTCCCTTGGCTTTCCCACGTCCGGCATCGTCGACCTCCGCGGCGATCAGCTCTGCCGCTTCGAGCACGGCTCGCTCGCATGGCACCGCCGCATCGGCGGCCACGTGCACGAAGTTCACGGTGACATTGCCGCCGCGTGGGAGCAGAGCGGCGGAGCGAAGGGATTACTGGGCTTCCCCAGCTCGGACGAAACGACGCATGCAACCGGCATCCGTTACAACACGTTCACCGGCGGCATCGTCATCGCAAAGGCGGGTAGAGGCGTGCGGGTCGTACCAAAACTTCGGCTGCATCTTGGACTCGTTACATGTGGCGATTTCGGCGACTTTACTGATGACACGCCGGAGCTCGTTACCTATCACACCGTTACGGTGGATGGCCGCACGCTTGCGGAGCGGAAGCGCTCACCGAGCGGACATGCCGAAACGAGCCATGACATCGACGTCGACTATTCGATTGAGCCTGGAGTTGAGACCAAATTCGTGGTGAAGATCGAGGTTGATGACTGGGATCGTTTCTCCGACAACGACCGCATCGGCTCCTGGGAGAGGGTGTTCGACATTGGCAATGGGTGGGGCCTGTTCGATGGGAGCCCCGCGGGCATCTTTGTCAACGTGCCACGCTCAAAGGGCGATCGCAATCTCCGCTTCAACCTTTCTGTCGCGCCGCAAGTACCGTTCAGCGAGGAGCCGTTCCGCGCTAACCTGTGGTGGCGCTCCGATAACTTCACGACTCCTGATCTCACTCTCCGCCAGTACGCGGATACGTTCAGGGACGTGGAGTTGCTCTCCGATGTACAGGACATCCTCATGAACCCGTTCGACGCCGCGTATTACCAGCTTGCGTACAAGAACGTAGCGGAGAATGGCAACTGCTTCGGCCTCAGTCTTGAAGCGATCTACGCGCGTTTCGGCCACTCACTTCTGAACGAGCCGCTCTATCAGCACGTCACCACGGCTCGCGATGACGAAGTCAGTACGAGCGCAAACGTACTGCCGCCGATCCGGAATCTCGTTAATTTCCGGCAAGGTTACCAATTGGGCGCGAGTGCGATTCGCTGGATCGTCTCGCGCGTTGCCGGCGGAGAAGCGACTTCGCCGAAGCGTGTCTACCAGCGTGTCAAACAGGCGCTGACGCGGCGCGACTATCCAGTGCTCAGCATGTTCGATCTGCGGTCATTCCGTGGCCACGCGGTCATGCCGTATCGGTGCGTCGACGGCGATGGCACCAACGCAAACCCGCATCGAATCTACGTCGCCGACCCGAACGTTGTGTGGCGCGAGGAGAAAGGAGACCCGACCTTCGTGGCGATATTTCCGGACAACACGTTCGAATTTGTCGGCGGCGATCCTGGCAAACCTTACAACAGGACGGCACCACCTATCGCTGGACTGCTCGCGGCAACATGGCTGGTCGAGTTCCCCTACCATGTACTCTGTGAGCAGCCGCGCACGCCCGGATGGGAAGTCCTGCTGGGGCTGACGGACCTCCTAGGAGGGTTACTAATTCTAGGAGGCGACGGTGAAACGGAGCAGCTTTCCTCTGATGGAAAGCAGTTTTATCGCGTAGCGAATGGACAACGCACGGGTTTGGAGAAGGACGGCATTCCTGGTCTCGCGCGCATGCCGTTTTTCGATCATGGAGATAATGCGCCCGAGTTGTTCGCGCAGATCGGAGCGCTGCCGAATATGCTCGCGCAAAGCGTTCGCGGGATGCGTGCCGGAACGTACCGGCACCTGCTCGCGTCAGGCTCGAGCATCGTCTCTTTCGAGACACCCGTGGCGGCCCAGGCGAGGGATCGGATGCATTTCGACGAGCTCCGCAGCGGACGACCGATGCTCCAGCTCGAGACCTCCCAAGCGCCAAAGCTGGGAAAGGTGGTTTTCACCGCCGGAGGTGACGAGCAGCGCACGTTCGCGGCCGACCTGCAACTCGCGGTCGGCGTTGCGGCGCGCATCGGATTCTCGTCAGATCCGGAAACACTGATCGTCGCGCCGTCCGGTCACGCGCGGCCGCTGACGATTACGATGCGGGCCGGCAGGGGCGCCGTAGCACGCACCGGGTCGATTACGGTGACTCCAAGCGAAGCGGGCGAGGTAATACAGGTCCGCCGACCGACTGGGGCTCGTTAAAGAACGAGATCGTCGTGGAGCGCCTTCGCGCCATCGGTGGTACGGTGACAAGTCGCGCGGTGCAGCGCGCAGATTGAGCGGTAGTGCAGGGTGGGCGCAAGCCTGCCCTGCTTACCCGGGACGGCGAATTTTATGCGGGCCGCTCCGTCCTGAACAGCTGCTTTGATCTCGGTCCCCAGGACGCGACTTTAAGACCAACAACCAGGTATGGCGGCACCCTTCCGTCGAGCTGGTCCTTATCTTGCTGCCAGTGGCGCCGGGAAGAGGGCAAAGCATTGAACGTCGTCCTGCGTAGTGTTCTCGTGATCGTCGTGGCGCTGCCGTTGTTCGGGCAGTCGGAAGTGGCCCCGGAACCGGTGGCCAGGCCGGCACCGGAAGCGCGGCCCATCCGTTCGGCCGTCGAGCTGCAGTACTACCGGTTCGGCAACTTCTTTCAGGCCCGCGAAGGAGAGCCGGAGCGGAACGTCACGGCGCTCGGTGCGGCGTACCGCGCCGCGTGGACGCGGCCCGGCAACTCCCCCGACCTGTACGGACGGCTCTCCGTGCTGCGCTACTCCGGCGGCGCCAGCGAGACCTCGTACACCGGCACGGTCGGGCTCTCCAAGTACGCGAGCGTGCACTGGTACGACGTCTACGTGGAGCGCACCGAGAACGGCTACGCGTTCGAGATCGACGAGACGCGCGCCAGCGCCAGCATCATCGCCCTGAGTGGCCACTACTCGTACGGCATCACCCGCGACTGGCGCGTCGGCACGGACGTCTATCTCGACTGGACCCGTTTCGACGTCGACACCGGCGGCCTCGAGAACGACTACGCGTCCATCGGCTTCGACGTGCGCTACCGCGGCTTCGGCGACATGATCCAGCCGCGCCTCGGCTACGTCAGCGGGCAGCGCGACTCGCGCAACGGCGCGGAGAACGCCACCGACCGCTACTGGTTCGTGGAGTTGCGCACCGAGCCGACCGACAACGTCGACCTGCGCCTGCGCTACCGCGACCGCACGCGCGACTACGAGAACGTCTCCCGCGTCGACGACCGCTCCCAGTGGACGTTGCGCGCCATGATCAAGCAGAACGAGCGGATCTCCTGGGCCGCGACGTACTCGACCGAAGACATCGACTCCTCGCTCCCCGGCCGCGACTTCGATCGCAGCACGGCCTACGTGGCCGTGATCTACGGATTCTGAGCCATGGCGCAGTGAGCAGCGGCGCAGAGCGCAGGAGAGACCGCGGAGGCGGTAGCTGCTCCTGCCCTCTGCCCCCTCCACGGTTCCGCACGAGCTCGCCGCGCCCTCCCCGCCAGTTTCCATGGCAGATGTTTTGCTCAGGCTTTACACGCGCCGTCGCGAGACGGTGCGCGGTAGCAACAGCAATTTCTCTGATTCGCAGTCGCGGTTCGAAGCGTCTCGCCAAGGCCGCGACCGATTACTCATGCCCATGGACTATCACCTCGATTACGAGCCTCTCCCCTCGCAGGTCACGCCGGCGGCGAAACGTGCGGCGAAACTGCGGCGCAGGGCGAAAGGGATCGTCATCGGCGACGACAGCGGCTCCGGCACCTATTACTACGACCTGACCACGCGCTTCCCAGTGGCCGGACGCATCAAGCGCGCGTTCGACATCGCCGTCTCGCTGGCCATCATCATCGCCATCGCCCCGCTGCTGCTGGTGATCATGGCCCTGATTAAGCTGACCAGCCCCGGGCCGATCATGTTCTACCAGCGGCGCATCGGCTTCCGCTGCAACGAGTTCGAGATCTACAAGTTCCGGACGATGGTGGTCGGCGCCGACAAGATGCAGATCGGCGGCGGCGACAACTTCATCAAGCCGAAGAACGATCCGCGCATCACGCCGATCGGCCGCTTCCTTCGCAAGTACAGCCTCGACGAGCTGCCGCAGCTCTTCAACGTGCTGGAAGGGACGATGAGCCTGGTCGGCCCGCGCCCGCTTCTCTTTTCCGACCTGGAGAAGTTGCCGCTGCGCACGCGCCTCAGCCGCTTTGCCATGCCGCCGGGATGCACCGGTCTGTGGCAGGTCAGCGGACGGAGCGACTGCAGCGACGCCAAGCGAATGCAGCTCGACCGGCAGTACGTCGACCGCTGGAGCCTGAAACTCGACTGGGAGATTCTGCTGAAGACCATCGACGTCGTTTTCACCGGTCGAGGCGCGGTGTAAGTCGGCGTCGGCCAGCAGCAGGGCTGCCGCGTGGGCGGCAGCTGGCGGGGCAAGAAGTGCGCGAGTTAGTCGACGTACAGGAGCAGGAACGGACAGCGTCTCCGAAAACGGCAGCCGCGCGGCCACAGCTCCGCACGGCCATCGCCGTGATGGTCACGCACTTTCCGCGCATCGACGAGGTGTTCGTCCTGCGCGAGATCAACGAGCTCGAGCGCCACGGGCAGCCCGTGGTGGTCGTCCCGCTCATCCGTCTCAGGCCGCAGGTCGTCCACGAAGAAGCCAAGCCGTGGATGAAGCGTGCCCTCTTCACGCCGCTGCTCTCGGCCACCATTCTCGCCTCCAACCTGCGCACGTTCGTTAAGGCACCGCTCCGCTATCTGCGCACCCTGCTGACGCTCATCGCCGGCACGATCTGGCGTCCGTCGACGCTGGTGCGGAGCGTGGTGCTTTTCCCGAAGTCGGTCCATCTCGCGACCGTGCTAGCCGGGATGGGCGTGAAACACGTCCACGCGCACTTTGCCACGCACTCCACCACGGCCGCCTGGATCATCTCCTCGGTGAGCGACCTCACCTACAGCTTCACCGTGCACGGGCCCGACGTGTTCGTGCACCGCATGCTCCTCGATAAGAAGATCGCCGGCGCGAAGTTCGTGCGTTGCATCTCGATGTTCAACAAGGCCTTCATCGCCGGCCTCTATCCGCATCTCGCGCAGGGCAAACTGCACGTCATTCACACCGGCGTGAATCCCGACGTCTACGCGGAGGCGGCATCGGCCTCGCGGGCCGCGCGGCGCCGGGCCACGCTGCAACTGCTCTCCGTCGCCGCGCTGACGCCGAGCCGCGGCTTCCCCATCCTCATCGACGCGGTGGAGCGGCTCATTCGCGCCGGCGTCGACATCGAGTGCCGCATCGTCGGGGAGGGCCGCCTGCGTCCCGCCACGGAGCGCTGGATCGCGCGCCACGGAATCGAAGACCGCGTCCGCCTCCTCGGCGCGCTGCCGCAACACGAAGTGGCCCGGCTGATGGGCGAGGCCGACATCTTCGTCCTCCCGAGCATCATCGCCGTCGACGGGCAGATGGACGGCATCCCGGTCTCGCTCATGGAAGCGATGGCGGCGGGGAAGGCGGTCGTGGCCGCAGCCATCTCCGGCATCCCGGAGATCGTCAAGCACGAGGTCAACGGGCTGCTCGTCGATGCCGCGTACCCGCAGCGCATCGAGGCCGCGGTGCGCCGCCTCGTCGAAGACGCGGCCCTCCGCGAGCGCATCGGACAGGGCGGCCGCGAAACGGTGCGGCAGCGGTTCGACGTTCGCCGCACGTCGGCGTCGCTGATCGCGCTGCTGGACGCGACCGCGGACGTGAATCAGCCGGCCCAGTCGACCGCGGACCGCATCATGGCCTTGAACTGGAGCCGCCTCAACGCGGCCGACGTGGGGGTACGCCGCGTCCACGAGCGCGCCGACTTCACCATCGCCGAGGTGACGATCAGCGACGGCGTGGCCAAGCAGGAAGTGGTCGTCCGCCAGCATTGCGGACCGACGCCCGCGGTCGCGCAGGAGCGCGCGCGGCGCGAGTTCGAAGTCCTGACCATGCTCGGCTCGGCGCTCGCCGAATCGAAACTGACCATCCCGCGGCTGCTCATGTTCGACGAGCCGAATGCGGCCATCGTCGTCGCCCGCGCGGACGGCAAGTCGCTGGCCGGCATGCTCCGCGAGAGCCAGGGCGCGCGCGCGACTGCGCTCCGCAAGGCCGGCGCCTGGGTGCGCACGCTGCAGGAGCACACGCGCACTGACGACGACCCGCGGTACGTCGTCACGGGCGTGGTGCTGCAGGCCCTCGAAGACCTCGATCTTGCGTGCGCCGGCGACGGCATCCTCCGCGTGGCGCGCACGATCATCCGCGAGCGCCTGCAGACGCTGGAGAGCAGCGTCACCGACCACCCGCTCACGGTGGTGGGAACGCACGGGCACTTCTCCCCCGACAACATTTTCCTCGGCAGCGGCGGCGTGAACGTCGTGCACTTCGGCAGTTACCGCGAGGGGCTGCCGCTCGAGGACGTAGCTGAGCTGCTGATGCATCTGGACCTGCTGGGCGCGGCGAGCTCGCGGCGGGCGTTCCTCGAAGGCTACGGCCAGCCGGCCGACGCCGAGGAGCTGCAGCTGTTCTCGCTGACGAGCGCCCTGCGCCTGTTCGCGCGCGGCGGGCTCACGTCCGCGCAGCGCCGGAAGCTCCGCGCCCTGATTCTGCGGAGAGCGGCGTGACGGCGGGCGAACCAACCCGACTGCTGTGGCTCGTCGACTCCCTCGGGCATGGGGGCGCCGAGGCGCTGGTGGTCACGTTCGCGCGCGCCATCGACCGCCGCGAGCTGCAGCTCACCGTGGCCTGTCTCAGCGGCGGCGCCGGCGTGAACGCGGAGCGGCTGCGCGAGGCCGGCATCACCACGCTCGACCTCGGCGCGCGCAACCTGCGCGACGTCGCGGCGTTCCGTCGCCTGCTCGCGCACATCCGCGAGCAGCGCGTGGAGCTCATTCACGCGCACCTCACCTACTCGGCCATCTGGAGCGCCATCGCCTCGCGGCTGACCGGCGTGCCGGCCATCGCGTCGCTGCACGTTTCGCCGTCCGCGACGCTGGCGCTGCAGGACTCCCTGCGCCACCGGGTCAGCACCGCCATCCGCGACCGCGTCATGCGCTTCATCCTCAATCGCTGGTCGCGCACCATCGTCACGGTCTCCGCGGCGCTGCGTGACGACTACGTCGCGCGCGGGCTGTCGGCGGAGAAACTGCGCGTCGTCCACAACGGCATCGAGCTGGATCGCTTCCGCCGCCCGCACGCCGAGTCGCGGGCGCGGCTGGAGCGCGAGCTCGGCATCCCGCCCGGCGCGCCGCTCATCGCCACGGTGGCGGTGCTGCGTCCGAAGAAGGGAATCGAAGTGCTCCTCGAGGCCGCGTGCAGCGTTCCGGACGCGCACTTTGTGATCATCGGCGACGGACCGAAACGCGAGGAGTGGTCGGCGCTGGCCACGAAGCTCGGCATCGCCGACCGCATTCGCTGGACGGGCTATCGCACCGACGTCGAGACGCTACTCGCCGGCTGCGATCTCTTCGTGCACCCCAGCGTCGACGACGCGTTCCCGACCGTGCTGCTCGAAGCGATGGCCGCGGGCCTGCCTGTCGTCGCGTCGCGCGTCGGCGGCATCCCGGAGATCGTCACGGCCGGCGTGACGGGCGAGCTGGTGCCGGCCGGCGATGCGAAGTCGCTGGCCGCGGCCATCGTCTCGCTGCTGGCCGACGGAAATCAGATGCGCACGATGCGCGAGGCAGCGCAGACGCACGCGGACCGCTTCTCCACCGCCGCGTGGATCCACCGCCTGCAGGTCGTCTATCGGGAGGCAGCCGCTTGAAGATTGTGTACCTCGAGCCCGTCGGCAAGGGGGGAATGATCCACTACGCGTTTCAGCTCTGCCGGGCCATGGCCGCCGCGGGCGCCGACGTGACGCTGCTGACGGCGCGCGACTACGAGCTGGCGCACCTGAAGCATTCGTTCAAGGTCGAGCCGATCATCGATCTATGGGATCCCAAGCCGGCCGGGAAACTCTCCACCGCGCCCTGGGCGGTGGCGTGGCGCAAGCTGCGCCGCGTCGGACGCGCGGTGCGCCACTATCAGCTCTGGCTGCAGCAGATCCGCCGCATCGCGCAGATCAACCCGGACGCGGTGGTGCTCGGCGACATCCGTTTTCCGTTCGACCTCTTCCCGCTGCTGCTGCTGCGCCGCAAGGCGCGCATCCTCGCCGATATCTGCCACAACGTGCACCCGTTCTCGACGGGCGGCGCGGCGGCGGGCGCCTTCGACCGCTCGCGCTGGCGCGCGTTCTTCTACCGCCGGATCTATCACCTCTTCGACCGCGTGTTCGTGCACTTCGAGCGCAATCGCGCCGAGTTCGAGCGGTCGTTCGGCGTGCCGGAGGAGCGCGTGCGCGTGATCGTGCACGGCAACGAGGAGATCTTCCGCGAGCTGCGCCGCCCCGGCTTCGACGCCCCGGCGCTCCGCGCCCGCCTCGGCCTCGGCGCCGCCCCGGTCATCCTGTTCTTCGGCACGCTGTCCCGCTACAAGGGCGTGGACGTGCTGCTCGACGCCTTTCCCGCGATCCAGCGCGCCACGGGCGCGCGACTGGTCGTGGCCGGCTTTCCCACCGCCGATTTCGACCTCGGCGCGCATCAGCAGCGCGCCCGCGCCGCCGGCGTGGACGCTCATGTGACCTGGGTCCCGGAGTACATCGACTCGGGCGAAGTGGCGGCGTGGATGGAGCTGGCGTCAGTGATCGTCTTCCCCTACCGCGAGATCTACCAGAGCGGCGCCCTCCACGTCCCGCAGGCCTTCGGCGTGCCGATCGTCGCCACCGCCATCGGCGCCATGCAGGACGTCATCTCCGACGATGTCTCAGGACTGATCGTGCCGCGCGAAGACGCCGCCGCACTCAGCGACGCCGTGATCCGCCTCCTGCAGGACCGCACCCTGGCCGACCGTCTCGGCTCCCAGGCCGCCGCTGATGCACAGGGACCGTTCTCCTGGCTTACGGTGGCCAAGGTGATGCTGGACGGGATCGGGAGGACGTAGGCGGGGGCTCTCCGCCCGCTGCCCCCGGCCGCAGGCCGGCGAATTTAAGTCCCCTCTCCCCGCGCACGGGGAGAGGGTTAGGGTGAGGGGCTCCCTTTTGCCGAGCGCCACAGCCCCTCACCCTAGCCCTCTCCCCACTGCGGTGGGGAGAGGGGACTGAGGCTTCTCGGAGTGTGGCCCCAGCCGCCGGGACGGCGGCGCTCCAGCTTACTGTCCCGGCGGGACGCTTCCCATCTTTGCGCTGCCGGCGCCGATGGCGTCGATGCAGATACGGCCGGCGTTGGTGGACTCGGCGGTCGGGTATTCGAGGACCATCTCGTTCGCCTTCTGGCCCGCGTGCGGGTTGGAGAGACTGACCTTGGTGCCACCGTCGACCTGCAGCTCGATCGTGCCGGGGGAGCGCCAGGAGGCTTCGACGAGGTGCCAGCCGTTGGAAAGCGAGATCCATTCCGGCGAGGCGGCGAAGCCGTCCGGGCCGCGACGGGCGATGCGGATGCGGCGGGCCGGCGTCGACGTGTCGAGCTCCACGACGGCCACCTGCGTGGTTGCGGTGTCGTTGCGCTGGCGCAGCGACACGAGCGGGATCGGGAGCGCGGCACGCTGCGGCACCGCGTCGACATTCAGGTAGAAGCGCAGCTCGACGTGGTCGCGCGGCGCGGAGACCGGCGCGAAAGCTCGGGCCAGCGTGACCGGCACGGCGCCCGAGAGCTCGAGGCCGAACGGACCTTCATACGCGCAGGCCGCGGTCGTTGCCCCGCGCGGGCCGGCGCTGACCCAGCCCGGCAGGGTGAGCGTCGGGTGCGAGCAGTTGAAGAGATCCTGCGCCAGCACGGCGTCCTGGGGTGCGTCGTAGGTCATCCGCGCGCCGGTGCCGAGGCGGTCGAGCACATTGCCGGTGACGATCCGCACGACAGGATCGTCGTCGAGTCCTAGGGTCCAGTTTTGCGTGGCGGCGTTGAAGACCACGCCGCCGGCGGGGTTCACGTAATAGCCCATCGTGCCCCAGCCGTCCGACGCGGGCGTGATGGCGGCGACGTGATAGTTGCGCGGCGTCTCGTCCGAGCCGTCGGGGCCGAGCACCTGCCCCGAGGAGCTGCAGTTGAAGACCACGCCGTCCACTTCGAGGCCGGTGGTCGACCTGCCGAACGTCGTCCCGTTGCCGACGGACGTACCGGCGAAGACCCAGCTCGAAGCGTCGGCCACGCTCCAGGGGATGCGCTGCTCGAGCGGCTTGAGCTCGTAGACGTTGGGGATGTCGACGCGGTTGGCGTAGCCGCCGTTGCGGAACGACGCGCCGAGGATGTTGTTCTCGGGGCGGTTCACCGGCGCGCTGTGCCAGTTCGTCGTGACCAGTTCCGGCGCCACGTCGCCGATCAGGTCGAATCGACGGGCGAGACTCTTCAGGGCGATGATGGTGCGGTTGTCGTCGGCGAGGCGCACCTGCCACCACATCGAGTTGCCGCCGAACACGGCCACGTGTCCGCCGTTGCGGCTGAACTCCTCGAGCTGCGCGCGCGCGGCGGCGGTCCAATACGAGGACTGCCCGACGATCACCACGAGGCGGTACTGCGTCAGGGCGTTCGGCGTCTCGAGATCGGTATCGGTGAGCACCTCGTAGCGGCGGCCGGTCTCGGTCATCCAGTGGAGGAACGGCTCTTCCCAGATCGGAAAGCGGCCGAGGCCGTTCTCCTGGTTGTACGGGCGGTTGAACGTGAGAGTCGCGGCGCGATTGGGATCGTCGTCGGGATAGAGACCCTTCCCGCCGTAGTCGTTGAAGGCCTGGTAGGTGTTCGTCGGCGAGATGATCACCGTATCGGAGAACGAGGAGGGATTCGCCGCGCGGACGACGAAGATGATGCTGCGCTCGCCGAAGGCGGTGGGGAAGAACGCGGCGTAGTAACCGCTCGGCCATGAGGTCGGGACATCGAGCGTCATCGTGCGCGGCGTGTCACAGCCCTGCGCGGCACGGCCGGAGCAGTTCCGTGTGGCGCCGTTGAGCGTGCGCGTCATGAGCGAGGCTTCGCGGTTGGCGAGGTTCACGATCCGCAGCGAGAACGGGCTGACGCTCGTGGCGATGTGGAAGCGGATCGTGTCGCCCTGCCGCACGCTGGTCTTGTCGGCGTAGCCGCCCTCGGTGAAGGCCACGTTGAACGGGGGCGGGCGGTGAGCGACGCCGCGGCGCCGTGCTTCGGCGGGAAGGGCCGCGAGGAGGATCAGGGAGGTGACGGCGACGAGGGCATTCAGCGATCGGGACATTGTTCGAGACATGGGATTGCGCGCTCCGCGAACGGCTTTCTGATGTACACCTGAGTGTGCTGCGTCTCGGCTGTTGTGCAACTTCATTGCCGGGAATCGCTGTCGAAAGCTTTCCAGTGGCCAGCGGATTGCTAAACGCGTCGCCGGTAGCTCATCACATGTCATCCGTGAACCCGATCGCCGAGAGACCTCCCCTCGCCCGCGCCCGCCCGAGGCCGGTTGCGGTGCTGCTTTCGCGCTTCCCGTCTGTCACCGAAACGTTCATCCTCCGCGAGGTCGACGAGATGGAGCGGCAGGGGCAGGGCGTCCGGCTCGTGCCGATGCTGAAGGAAACGCCGCCGGTCGTCCACGATGCCGCAAAACCGTGGACCGACCGCGCGCTCTACACGCGCTACCTCTCCGGCCCCATCCTTGCGGCGAATCTCCGCGCGCTCCTGCGCCGCCCCGTCCGCTATCTCTCGCTCCTGCTCCGCCTGATCCTCGGCACGCTCGCAAAGCCAGGCACGCTGGTGCGGACGGTGGCCGTGTTCCCGAAGTCCGTGTTTCTCGCCGAGCAGTTGCCGCGCGAGGGGATCACGCACCTCCACGCACACTTTGCGACGCACCCCAGCACGATGGCGCTGATCATCGCCTCGCTGTCTGACATCACCTTCAGCTTCACCGTGCACGCGCACGACATCCAGGTCGACCGCAGCCTGCTGCGCTGGAAGCTGCGCGAGACGCGGTTCATCCGCTCGATCTCCGCCTTCAACCAGCGTTTTCTCGAAGAGCTCTATCCCGCCGAGGCGCGCGGGAAGATCGTGGTGGTGCACGTCGGCATCGAGCCCGAAAAGTACGAGGAGAACGCGCGCCGCGAGGTGCAGCCGGGCGACGTGCCGGCGGTGCTCTGCGTCGCCGCGCACCGCCCGTACAAAGGCCTCCCCGTGCTGATCGAAGCCTGCCGCATCCTCCGCGACGAGGGGATCGTCTTCCGCTGCGACGTCCTCGGCCACGGTCCGATGCGCGAGGAGCTGGAGCAACTGATCCGCGACCGCAATCTCACCGAGGTCGTTCACCTCCTCGGCGCGAAGCCGGAGCACGTCGTGGCCGAGATGATGGTCAACGCGACGTTCTTCGTCCTCCCCAGCATCATCGCCTCCGACGGTCAGATGGAAGGGATTCCGGTGGCGCTGATGGAAGCGATGGCCAGCGCGCGCGCGGTCATCAGCACGTCGATCTCCGGCATCCCGGAGCTGATCGACGACGGCGTGAGCGGCTTTCTCGTCCCGCCGGGCGACGCGCAGGCGCTGGCCGCGGCCATGCGCACGCTGTTCACCGACCCGCGGCGCGCGGCGGAGATGGGACGCCGCGGCCAGCAGAAAGTGCGTGCCGAGTTCACGCTCCCCGACTGCGTGGCGCAACTCCTGACGCGGCTCGACGCCGAGGCCGGGCAGTGATCGTCGTCGCGGCCATCTTCTGGATCTGCCTCGCGGTCTGCGTCTACGTGTACTTCGGCTATCCCGCGCTGCTGTGGATCCTGAGCCGGCTGCGACCGCGGCCCGTGCGTGAAGGCGACGTTACGCCGCTCGTGACGTTCGTCATCGCCGCGTACAACGAAGAGGGCGTCATCGGCGAGAAGATCGAGAACACGCTGGCGCTCGACTATCCGTCGGACCGGCTCGAAGTCCTCGTCGTCTCCAACGGCTCGGTCGACCGCACGAACGAGATCGTGGCCTCGTACACCGATCCGCGCGTGCGGCTGCTGGCACTGCCGGAGCCGGGCAAGATGCGCGCGCTCAATGAAGGCGCGGCCGCGGCACGCGGCGAGATCCTTGTCTTCACGGACGCCGATTTCCTGCTCGACACCCACACGCTGCGCCTGATGGCGTCGAAGTTCGCGGACCCGGAGGTGGGCGGCGTGTGCGGGTCGCGCAACACCACCATCCGCCGCGAGGGCGACGCCACCGGAGCGGGCGAAGGGCTGTACGCGCGCTGGGACAAGTGGCAGAAGACGCTGGAGAGCAAAATCGGCAGCGTGTTTGCCGCGGATGGGCTGCTCTACGCGATCCGCAAGGAGCTGTACGTGCCGATGGCGTCGATGCACGGCGCGGACGACATCAGCATCTCCGTGCAGATCCCGCTGCAGGGGTACCGGCTCGTGTTCGAGCCGAATGCCACGGCCTTCGAGCGAGCCGGCGTGCAGGCAGAGCAGGAGTTCGGCCGGCGCATCCGCGTCACGAATCACTCCGTGCGCGCGTTGCTCAGCCTCCGCTCGCACCTGTTCCGCCACGGCTTCTATTCGCTGGAGCTGCTCTCGCACAAGCTGGTGCGGCACATGGTGCCGTTCTTCCTGATCCCGCTCTTCGCGACGAGCGCGGTGCTGGCCACGCGCGCGCCGTTCTATGCGCTCGTGTTCGCGGGGCAGGCCGCGGTGTACGCGCTGGCCATCGCGGGATGGATGTTGCGCCGGCGTCCGATCGGCCGCGCGAAGCCGCTGTTCGTGCCGTACTACTTCTGCTTCGTCAACGCGGCGGCGTTTTTCGGTCTGCTGTCGATTGCGTATGGACGGAAGCAGACCGCGTGGGTGCCGCGTGGCGGGGATGCGCTACCGTCCGCAGCAGAATCGCCAGATCCTGCAGCCCGCTCCATTCGTTGACGTACTGCCGGTCGAGCTCGAACTCGTCGGCATCGCTGAAGCGCCACGGTCCGGTGATCCCGGGACGCATCGTGAACCGCCGCCCCGCGCGGCGCCGCGGCTCCCACGGCTCGATCGCCCGCGGGCCGACGAGACTCATCGACCCCTGGAGCACGTTCACGAGCTGCGGCGCGGCCTTCAGGAACTTTCCGCGGAAGACGAGGCGGTCGAATTCATGGCCGCGGAAGCCGACGCAGCGCTCGCGCTCGACCGGCCGCACGAGAAACAACGGTGCGAGCAACACCACCGCCGGCGCGCTGATGGCGATGTCGACGATGCGCTTCAGCATCGCGGCGAGAGGACGCCGCGCCTGCAGGTCGTACCAGTACGTGCCGCGCAGGGTGATGTCCTGCGGCCCGAGCATTTCCACCCGTGCCGCCACTGTGCGGATTCCCAACCCACTCACTCGCTCGTTTGGTCTCATGGACACACCTCTTCCGTGGGGTACACCGTCCGGGGGATAAAACTCACTCGTTGCCGATGCTCTCAGCAAATGGCGTGCTCAGTTCGGCGAGAGGGAACGACGAGGGGCCTCCGGCGGGCCGGTGCGACCGGCAGCGCTGGTTGTGCCCATGTCGTCGCGCAAACACGTGTTTCGTCGACAGGCGTGCATCCTGGCTAGGCCAACCGGCGCTGCCGGTCGCACCGGCCCGCCGGAGGCCTCCCGTCGTCTCTCTTTCGCCAGGTACAGCGCTCAGCGCTGCGTGCGGAGCCACTCCACGGTGCGCTGGATCCCTTCGGCGAAGGGGACGGGGTCGGGTAAGCCGGCGATCTTGCGCAGCTTCGTTCCGTCGAGGACGCTGCGCTGTTGCTCGCCGGCCTTGGCCGGGCCGTGCTCGGCCTGCACCGTCGTTCCCAATGCCGAGGCGAGGAGGGAGTACAGCTCGTTGACCGAGGTCTCGACGCCGGTGCCGACGTTGAAAATCCCGTCGAGGTCGTTTTCGGAGGCGGCCATGTTCGCGCGCACGACGTCCTCGACGAGCACATAGTCGCGGGTCTGTTCGCCGGAACCGTTGATGCGTGCGGTCTGGCCGTCCAGGATCGCGCCGGCGAAGATCGCCACGACGCCGGCCTCGCCGTCCTTGCGCTGCCGCGGACCGTAGACGTTTCCGTAACGGAGCGACACGGCGCGGATGCCGTGGACATAGCGGAAAAAGCCGAGGTACTGATCGATGGAGAGCTTGGCGCAGCCGTAGGGAGAGAGTGGCGCCAGCGGATGGAGCTCGTCCTGCGGCGCGTAGACCGGCTCGCCGTACGCGGCGCCGCCGCTGGAGGCGAAGATGATCTTCTTCACCCCCTCGTCGACCATGGCCCGGAAGAGGCGCAGCGTGGCCACGATGTTCAGCTCCGCGTCCGCGGCCGGATCGGCGACCGAGACGCGCACGTCGATCTGCGCGGCGTGATGGTTGACGAGGTCGAAACCGCGTCCCTTCAGTTTGTCGATCGTGCCGCGGTCGCGGAGATCGGCGACGACCAGCTCCGCCTTCGGATTGACGTTCTCGCGCCGCCCGCTGCTGAGGTCATCGACCACGGTCACGTCGTGCCCGCGCTCGACGTATGCATCCACGATGTGGGAGGCGATGAAGCCCGCTCCGCCCGTTACCAGTACTTTCATTGGTTCTTCCTCTCCGCGCAGCCGCTGTAGTCGGCCGCACCGACCACTGCGAGATGGTTGCCGACCTTGCGCTCGGCGCCGTCGCTGGGGCGGTTGACGATGGCGTTCCGCACCCACATCGCGCTCGACCCGCCTCCGTCGAGGTTCATGGCCCGGCACGCGCCGAGCTCTCGCACGAAAAAGTCCGCCAGCTCGGGCAGCGTCATTCCGGGAACGTCTTCCCTGCGCCCGTCCGCGACGACGAGGTACAGCGTCTTCCCGTCCGCGGAGACGCCCGCCGCGGTACGCGGATGCGGCCCGCGCGTGAACGCGTCGCTCCCCGGCAACGCCTCGATCGGCGCGCAGTCCTCGACCAGCATCGGCCAGCCCGACACCGCGCCCCGCATCCAGATCTGCGTCCTCTGCGTGTTCTTCTGAATCTCCGCCCGCCCCGGCCCGATCGCGACCAGCCCCTGCTTCCGCTGAAGCTTCGCCCCGCGCGACCACACCCCGCACGCCCCCATGGCCCTCCCGAGCGGCCGCAGCTGCGGGTCGAAATAGTCGGCGTTCACGGCCACGATGGCCTTGGTCTTCCTCGCATACTGACTGACGGTGAGCCCCTGCTCGCTCTTCTTCGTGGCGATGACTTTCGTGTTCGGGTGCATCAGATCAACGCGCGTGACGTGCACGTCGATTTTCTCCCGCACGATGCGCTGATAGTCCACACCCGGCGCCACCGTGCGCCACTGCGCCAGCGCACTCGTGGCGAAAAGAAGGGAAAGAAGGAGAACGCGAAGCATCCGGGCGCGGAGGTTCAAGAATGGGGCCGGTGGCAGTTTCGGCGAGCCAACCACCCCGCCCGAGGGGCGGGCTGAAGCCACGCCCTACGTCTGCTCGGCGAGGTCCGCGGCGATCCTCGTCATGTGTGGCTCGAGCTCCGGCACTTGCGCGGTCGCGATGTCCCAGATGCGCTCGAGGTTCAGGCCGAGATAGTCGTGAACGATGACGTCGCGAAAGGCGATGACCGCGCGCCAGGGCAAGTCCGGATACTGCTCGCCAACGACGGCGTGCAGCCGCTTGATGGACTCACTCAGCTCGTGCAACTTGCGAATGATCGCCGCCTGCGTCCACGTCGTGGAAAAACGCCTCGCGGCCATCGCCAGCCCACTCTCCGATGTATTGCATCGACTGGCGGATGTGGTCGACGTACTCACGCGGATCGCGCGTCAAACCGCCACCGCCTCCGCGAGCACCTGCGGGCGCAGTCGCGGTCGCAACGCGCACCGTTCGACGACATCAACCCGCCGCCCCAGCAGGTCCTGCAGATCCGCGACGAAGCCGCCGGGAAACCACGCGGTCACATCGCGTCCCGCTTCAATCAGAAAGTCCACATCGCTCTCCGGCCCGGCGTCGCCGCGGGCGACGGAGCCGAAGACACGGATGCTCGTCACGCCATGTTTCGCGGCGAGTCGCAGGATCTCTTCCCGCTTGCTGCCAAGAATCTCCTCGATTCCCATATATTCACTCTACGCAGAGACGGCCGGTGATAATCCCGGTCTGCGTCAAATCCACCTTCACAGAGCGACCGCCTCTTCCAGCACACGATCCTTGATGTACCAATGCAGCGCGCGCGGCGAAGCCACGTCAACGCGTCTGCCAAGGAGCGCCTCCAGATCGACGATCAATCCCGCGGGGAACCACGGCGTGCGGCCTGGTCCTGCCTCGATCAGAAAATCCACGTCGCTCTCCGGCACGGCGTCGCCGCGGGCGACGGAGCCGAAGACGCGGATGCTCGTCACGCCGTGCTTCGCGGCGAGTCGCAGGATCTCGTCCCGTTTGCTACCGAGAATCTCTTCGATCCCCATATGCTCATTCTACGCAGAGACGCTCCTCTATAATCCCCCGCCTGCATGAAACCGGGGCGTGCGCAGCTCGAAGCCGTTCTCTCTTCTCTGGCCAACCCTTCGTTGCGGTATGCGGACATTCGTTACACCGCCACGCACCAGCAGCATGTGAAGGTGCGCAATGGGGAGGTGGATCACCTCTCCTCGACCGTCGACCGGGCCATCGGCGTGCGCGTCCTGATGGGCAACGGGTGGGGGTTCGCGGCCACGAGTGACATCAGCGAAGCTTCGATCGCCCGCGCCGCGAGGCGGGCGCTGGAGGTGGCGGCGGCGAGCAACATCGCCTCGACGCAGGTCGTCACGCTGAGCGACGTCGCACCGTACGTGGACCGGGTCGAGTCGACATACGAGATCGACCCGTGGTCGGTGCCGATCGAGAAGAAGCTCGAGCACCTCATGAACGCCACGGAGCCGATGCGCGGCGACGCGCGCATCCATCAGGCCTCGGGGGAGATCACCTGCTATCGGCAGGAGAAAGTCTTCGCCTCGACCGTCGGCAGCTTCATCGAACAGACCACCACCCAGATGGGCGGCGGCATCGAGGCCGTGGCCATCGACGCCGGGGAGTTTCAGCGCCGCACGTATCCCAACCCGTTCGGCGGCGATTTTCAGGCCGAGGGGTGGGAGTTCATCGAACGGCTGGACATGGCCAGGAAGGCCCTGCAAATCCGCGACGAAGCGCTGGCCCTGCTGGCCGCGCCGAAAGCGCCCGCGGGACGGTTCGAGCTGATCGTCGGCAGCGCGCAGCTGGCGCTGCAGGTCCACGAATCCTGCGGCCACCCCACCGAGCTCGATCGCGCTATGGGTCTGGAGATCTCGCTGGCCGGCGGCTCGTTCATGCAACCGGAGATGCTGGGCACGTTCCGGTACGGCTCGCCTCTGGTGAACATCGTCGCCGACGCGACCATCGCCGGCTCGATCGGCTCGTTCGCCTACGACGACGACGGCGTGCCGGCGCAGCGCTTCCACCTCGTGCGGGACGGCATGTTCGTCGACTACCTCACCGGCCGCGACACCGCGCCGCACATCGGCCGTGCCTCGAACGGCACCGTGCGCGCCGAGACCGCGGCGCGCATCCCCATCATCCGCATGACCAACATCAACCTGGAGCCGGGCGACACGCCACTCGAACAGATCATCGCCGACACGAAACGCGGCATCTACGTCGAGACGAACAAGTCGTGGTCGATCGACGACCTGCGCCTCAATTTCCAGTTCGGCTGCGAGGTGGCCTGGGAGATCGAGAACGGCCGCCTCGGCCGCATGCTCCGCAATCCGCTCTACACCGGCACGACGCCCGGCTTCTGGCGCTCCTGCGACGCGGTCGGCGATCGCGCATCTTGGCAGATCTGGGGCCTCCCGAACTGCGGCAAGGGCGATCCGATGCAGACCATGCGGGTGGCCCACGGCGCGCCGGCGGCGCGGTTTCGGGATGTGGAGATGGGGTGAGGGCGAGGCTCAGAGTCTCGAGGTTCATAGGCTCATAGCCTCATAGGCTCATAGGAGCCGCTCGCGACTATGAGGCTGTGAGCCTATGAGACTGTGAGACCGTTTGATATCGTGCCGCCCCGCATGACCCAAACCCCCGAACCCGTCCAGTCCCTGCTCGATTCGATCGAGACCCGTACCGCCACCGTCGGCGTGATTGGCCTTGGCTACGTTGGCCTTCCACTCGTGCTCCTTTTCTGGGAGAGCGGCTTCCGCGTCATCGGCTTCGATGTCGACCCGAAGAAGGTCGCGGCCCTCGGCCGCGGCGAGTCGTACATCCGCCACATCGGGCCGCAGCGCGTGGCCGCCGCCTTCAACAGCGGGCGCGCCGAGGCCACCACCGAGTACGCGCGCCTCGCGGAGTGCGACGCCATCCTGATCTGCGTCCCGACGCCGCTCGGCGTGCACCGCGAGCCCGACCTCTCCTATGTCGTCATGACCGCCGAGGCCATCGCCCAGCATCTGCGCAAAGGGCAGCTCGTCGTCCTCGAGTCGACCACGTACCCCGGGACCACCCGCGAAGAACTGCTGACGCGCCTGACCGCGAAGGGCCTCGACTGCGGCACCGACTTTTTCCTGGCCTTCTCGCCCGAGCGGGAAGACCCGGGCAACGAGCGCTACAACACCAAGAACATCCCCAAAGTCGTCGGCGGCATCGACCCGGCGTCGCTGAAGGCCGCGGTGGCGCTGTACCGCTCCGCAATCGACAACATCGTGCCGGTCTCGTCGACGGAGGTGGCGGAGTCAGCCAAGCTGCTGGAGAACATCTTCCGCTCCGTGAACATCGCCCTCGTCAACGAGCTGAAGGTCGTCTTCGAACGGATGGGCATCAATGTGTGGGAAGTAATCGCCGCGGCCAGCACGAAGCCCTTCGGCTTCATGCCCTTCTACCCGGGACCGGGACTCGGCGGCCACTGCATCCCGCTCGACCCGTTCTATCTGGCGTGGAAAGCGGCGGAGCATGGCACGTGGGCGCGCTTCATCGAGCTGGCCGGCGAGATCAACACGGGCATGCCGCGCTACGTCATCGATCGGGCCACCGAGGCGCTGAACGCGCACGGGAAGAGCACGCGTGGCGCGAAAGTGCTCGTCCTCGGGCTGTCGTACAAGCCGAACATCGACGACGACCGCGAGTCGCCGTCGTTCGAGTTGATCGAGCTGCTGCGCGAGCGCGGCGCCGAGGTCGCGTACTGCGATCCGTACATCCCCGTGGCGAAGCGCGGCCGCAAGTTCGACATCGACCTGGCCTCGGTCCCGTGCACGGCCGAGGAATTCGGCAGGTACGACGCCGTCCTTCTCTCCACGCCGCACGAACAGTTCAAGGACGCCTCGCTGTACAGCAAGGTGGAATTGCTGATCGACACGCGGAACGCCGTGCCGCCGGCGGAGCTCGGGGAGACGACGAACCTCGTCCGCGCCTGACGATGCGAGACGAACGCGGCTCCTTCGACATCCTCGAGCGCGTGCTCGCCGCGGCCGGGGCGGATGAGGCGGACGCCGCGTTCATCTCCGTCGACCACAACATCAGCCGCTTCGCCAACTCGCAGCTCCACCAGAACATGTCGGAGGAAAGCGCGTCGCTGACGCTGCGCGTCATCGTCAACGGCGCCATGGGCGTGGCCACGACGACGGTCTTCGAGCAGGAAGAGATCGAGCGCACCGCGTCACTGGCGCGCGAGGCGGCCCGGCACTCCAATCCCGTGCCGGAGTTCCGGGGCCTCTATCGCGACAACGAGCCGCTGCCTGCGGTCGACGCATTCGACGAGGCCACGGCCGCCATCGCGCCGATGGAAAAGGCGCAGGCGCTGCGGGCCATGTTCGACCGCCACGCCGCCGACGTGCACTTTGCCGGCGCGTACGCCACCGGCTCGGCCTCGGTGGCCTGCGCGAACACGCACGGCGTGCGCCGCTGGACGCGCATGACCGACGCCGACGCCACCGTGATCGCCATCGGCAAGTCCGGCTCCGGCTACGCCACGAAACGGGAGCGCGCGTCGTCGCGCGTCGACCTCGCGGAGCTCGGCGCCGAGGCCACGCTGAAGGCGACGCTGGCGTCGGAGACGATCGAGGACTTGGCGCCCGGCGCGTACGACGTCATCCTCGAGCCGCCCGCCCTGGCGGAAGTCTTCGACTGGCTGAACATGATCGCCTTCACGGGCCAGTCGTTCGAAGACGGCTCGTCGTTCTTCGTCGGCAACCTCGGCAAGCGCGTCCTCGGCGAGAACGTCACGCTCGTCGACGACTCGCTCGATCCGGCGTTCCTCCCCTTCCCGTTCGACATCGAGGGCCTGCCGAAGCGCCGCGTGGCGCTGATCGACCACGGCGTGCTCAAGACGCCCGTGCTCGACAAAGCGTGGGCGGACCGCCTCGGCCTCGCGCCTACGGCCAACGCGTGGCACCTCGGCTCCCCCGAGCACGGCGCCGCGTTTCACCTCTCGATGGCCGGCGGCAACTCCACCCGCGACGAGATGATCGCCTCGACGAAGCTCGGCATCTGGGTCACGCGCTTCAACTACGTGAACGGCCTGCTCGAGCCGAAGACGGCGCTCATGACCGGCACCACGCGCGACGGCACGTTCCTCATCCGCGACGGGAAAATCGCCGCGCGGCTGCCGAACCTGCGCTGGACGCAGTCGATGCTGGAGGCGTTCTCGAACGTCGAAGCGCTGTCGCGGGAGCGCCGGATCGTCGGCACCTGGTACAACATGTTCGGCGGCACCCTGGCGCCGGTGGTGAAGATTCGCGGCTGGAACTTCACCGGCAAGCAGGAGATGACATAGAAGTTGCAGTAGCCGCGGCCTCGTAAGCGAATGACGCAGTACATCATCCGGAGACTCCTGCAGATGATCCCGATTACCCTCGGGATCCTCACGCTCATCTTCTCGCTGATCCATCTCATCCCGGGAGACCCGGCGGTGCAGATCGCGGGCGAGGGCGCGCGCCCCGAGGACGTCGCGAACATTCGCAAGTCCCTCGGGCTCGACCAGCCGCTGTGGAAGCAGTACGTCTCGTACATCACCAGCCTGGCCCGCGGCGACCTCGGCCGCTCATTCCGGACGAACGAAAGCGTGGCCAAGGAGATCGGCGCCCGCTATCCGGCCACGATGCAGCTCGCGTTCGGCTCGATGCTGGTGGCGCTGATGGTCGCGTTTCCGTTGGGGATCATCTCGGCCATTTATCGAAACTCCTGGATCGACAACGTGGCGCGGTTCTTCGCGCTCATCGGCGTCTCCATGCCCAGCTTCTGGTTCGGGCCGCTGCTGATCATTGCTTTCGCCATCAACCGGCAGTGGTTCCCCGTGTCCGGACGCGAAGAGGGCCTGAAGTCGCTGGTGCTGCCGTCGATCACGATGGGGCTGGCGTTGGCGGCGATCCTCACGCGCATGATCCGCGTCAGCCTCGCCGACGAGCTGGGGCAGCTGTACGTCACCACCGCCATCGCCAAGGGCGTTTCGCGGGCGAAGGCGATCTTCCGCCATGCGCTCAAGAACGCGCTCATCCCGGTCATCACCATCCTGGCGCTGCAGTTCGGCTCATTGCTGACCGGGGCCATCATCACGGAGCAGATCTTCTCGTGGCCGGGGCTGGGGCGGTTGCTCATCCAGTCCATCACCACGCGCGACTACCCGCAGGTGCAGGCGTCGATCCTGGTCATCGCCCTGACCTACATCATGGTGAACTTCATCAGCGACCTGCTGTACGGCATCGTCGACCCGAGGATCAAACTGCAGTGAAACGCCTCCTGAGGAACTTCGCCTTCACCGCCGGGCTGCTGCTGACGCTCGTGCTGGTGTTCGTGGCACTGGCAGCGCCGCTGCTGGCGCCGCACGACCCGAACGTGCAGGACACGTCACGCCGCCTGGAAGCGCCCTCGAAGGCGCACCCGCTCGGCCTGGACGACCTCGGGCGCGACGTGCTGTCGCGCATCTTCTTCGGCGCGCGCGTCTCGCTGCGGGTCGGCTTCAGCGTGGTGCTGCTGGCGTCGATCATCGGCGTCACGCTCGGCTCGATCGCCGGCTACTTCGGCGGATTCGCGGACCTGATCGTGATGCGCATCTGCGACATCCTGCTGTCGTTCCCCGGCATCCTCCTGGCCATAGCGCTCGTGGCGGTGCTGGGCCCGAGTCTGAACAACGTCATCCTGGCGCTGGTGGTCACGGCGTGGGTCGGTTACGCACGGCTGGTACGCGGGCAGGTGCTGAAGGTGCGGGAGATGGAGTACGTCACCGCGGCCAAGGCGATGGGCGCGAGGTCGCCGCGCGTGATCATCCTGCACGTGCTGCCGAACATCATCAATCCGGTGATCGTCATGGCCACGCTGGGCCTGGGCGGCGTGATCCTGGCCGAGGCGGCGCTGAGCTTTCTCGGTCTGGGCGTGCAGCCGCCGACGCCGTCGTGGGGCTCGATGCTGACCGCCGGACGCCGTTACCTCGGACTGGCGAACCATCTGGCCATCTTCCCCGGCGCGGCGATCATGCTCGCCGTGATGGGCCTGAACTTCCTCGGCGACGGATTGATCGACGCGCTGGACCCGAAATATCGGAAACTGATGCGGTGATCCTCGCTGCCCTCATTCTGGCCCTGACCGCCGACCTCGAAGTCCTCTCCGTCACCCCCAGCAAGCCCGAAGTACAGACCGACGAGACGTTCTCGTTCGTGGTGCGCGTCCGCAATCACGGTCCCGACGCCGCCGAATCGGTCAAGGTCTACTCCGGCACCAACGCCTCGAGCCTCCTCCGCACGATCGCCGCGCCGCCGGAATGGACGTGCGACCCCCAGGGCCCGCGCTTCGGCTACGGCTTCGCGTGCACCACGCCGTCACTGCCCGCCGGCGCGGAAGCGGAACTGAAGGTCACGCTGGCCGCCCCGCAGCCTCACGCCGTGACGTACCGCGTCGGCGCCGCGATCTCGGCGAAAAGCACCGACCCGAAACGCCCCGGCAACCGCCTCGACGAGAACCTCCCGCTGCGCGTCCGCCAGGGCAACGCGGAGCTGTCGATGACCGCCCGTCCCGCCCAGGACGCGGAGCGCATCACCTTCGACGCCCGCAACGACGGCCCCGACGACGCCCGCGACGTAATGATCGTCCTCGAAGGCGCATCGCTGGCCTCGGGGAACGGGTGGAAGTGCGCCCCGTCGGCGACGGGCGTCGCCTGCACGCGTGCGACGTTCGGCGCGAAGACAACGTCCGCGATCTCGGCGCGCGGCAAGTCGGCCGCGAAGATCGACGCCCGCATCCGCGCCGAACAGAACTACGACTCGGAGCCGCGGAACGACCGGGCCAAGGCGCCATAACGCGAAGCGTTATGGGGGGGCTATGGACTGCGGCGGCCACAGACGCCGCTTTCACTGCCGTTCGTGGTGCGGCGTCGCTGTGGCACCGAAGGCAGTGAAAGCGGCGCCTGCGGTCGCCGCAGTCCATAGCCCCCGCCCGACCCGGTCAGTACGCGTCGTAGACCTTGGGACGGCGGTCCTTCGCGTTACGATCTCGCGCGAATGCGTGTCGTTTCGCTCGTCCCGTCGTTGACCGAAACGTTGTTCGACCTTGGTGCGGGCGATGACCTCGTCGCCATCACCGACTTTTGCATCTTCCCTCCCGACCTCGCCTTGCCGCGCGTGGGCGGGACGAAGAACCCGCGCGTGGAGGAGATCCGCACGCTGCATCCGGACCTCGTGTACATGAACACCGAGGAGAACCTGCGGCGTCATGGGGAGGCGATCGACCAGTTCGCGCGGGTCGTGCTGTCCGAGCCGAAGAGTGTGGAGGATGTGGTGGCGTTGATCGCGCAGCTCGGCGAGTTGCACGAGCGGCGCGAGAAGGCCGCGGAGTTGATCGACACGCTGCATGCCGAGATCGAGAGCATGCCTCGCGATCCCTTCACGTTCGCGGTGCCGATCTGGAAGAACCCGTGGATGTGGTGCGGCGGCGACACCTACGTCTCGCATCTCGTCGAAGCGGCCGGCGGAACGAACGTCCTCGGCGACCGCACGCGCTATCCGCAGGTTTCGCTGGAGGACGTGCTGGCCATGCGGCCCGACGTGATCTTCCTCCCCGACGAGCCCTATCTCTTCACCGAGGCCGATGCGGCGGCGATCGACGCGCGCACGATCGGTCCGTTCCCCGGCCACCTCTTCACGTGGCACGGCTCGCGGACGATCCTGGGACTGCGGTTTTTGAAACTGGCGCTAGAAGGTGCCCCGGCGGGGAAGCGCCAACAGGAGAAGGGGGTCACGCAAGGAGGTTAAATGAGCCGGGGCACCTTGAAATGAATAATATGGCGTATCAGCATAGGAAGTCAAGCTTCCAATAACTCTTCCGCCCAGCCCCGCATCGTCTCCTCCAGCGCCTCGAGCTGCTTCGTGAAGAAGTGGTCCGCGCCGGTGATGACCACGCTCTCCGCGTTGCGCACCTGCACGATCAGTTTCTCGAGCTTGTTCACGTCGCCGTGCTCGTCCTGCGTGCCGTGGATGAACAGCATCGGCTTCTCGCAGGCGCGCAGGTAGCTGAAGTCGTATTTGTTCACCGGCGTGCCGATGAGGAACACCGCATCCACCTCGGGGATCTCGCACGCGGCGCGGCTCGACACCCACGCGCCGAACGAGAATCCGCCGACGAAGAGCTTCTTCCCCGGGTGCTTCTTCCTCGCCCAGACGATGGCGGCGTTGACGTCCGTGACCTCGGCGTTCCCCTCGTCGTGCGTGCCGCCGCTGGCGCCGACGCCGCGGAAGTTGAAGCGCAGCGTGGCCACGTTCGCGGCCTCGAGCCCGCGCGCGGCGCGGAAGACGACTTTGTTGTGCAGCGTCCCGCCGCCGAGGGGGTGCGGGTGGCAGACCACGGCCACGGCCGCGGGGTCCTGCAGGTCGCGATAGATCGCCTCGAGGCGGCCGGCGCTGCCGTAGAGATCGACGTGGCGGATGGGCTTCGGGTTCACGAGGAGAGCCTCACCAGGAGCCGGTCGCCGTCGACGCGCAGCTCGTGCGTGGCCACGGCGATCTCGGGATTGCCGGCGCAGAGGCCGGTCTTCACGTCGAAGCCCCAGAGGTGCCACGGGCAGTTGATCTCGTCGCCGATGAGGTCTCCTTCAGCGAGCGGTCCGCCGCGGTGCGGGCAGGTGTTGTCGGTGGCGAAGAAGCCGTTGGCGGTGTGATAGAGCGCGATGATCCTGCCGCCGGCGTCGAACGATTTCGCGCGGCCGAGGGGGAGCTCCGAGGTGCTGGCGATGGGAATGAACTCCGGCATGCGGGCGCGAAGCGTAGCACGTTGTTCGGCGTCGCTCATGACAGCCACACGGGACGCGGAATGCCGCTCCGTCCGACCTCCGCGTCGCCGTCCCAGATGCCCGGAATCGGCGTCGCGCACTCGGGACATTTGCCGTCGACGAGGCGGTACGACGTCACGCGGAATCCGGTCCGTCCGATGACCAGCGCGGTACACGACGGGCAGCGCGTTCCTTCCTTGTCGCCGAACGCGCCGGGGATGTTGCCGGGGTAGATGTAGCGCAGTCCGGCGCGCTTGCCGATCTCGTACGCGCGCAGCAGGTGCGAGGTTTGCGTGGCCGGATTGTTCATCTTGTAATCCTCGTGGTACGCGGTGATGTGCCACGGGATGTCGCGGTCGACGCCGGCCAGGAACTCGGCGATGCCGGTCAGCTCTTCGTCGGAGTCGTTGAAGCCGGGGATGACCAGGGTCACGATCTCGACCCAGATGCCGCGCTGCTTGAGCCCGACGATCGTGTCGAGCACCGGCTGCAGCACGCCGCCGAGGTCGCGGTAGTGGCGGTCGTGGAAGCCCTTGAGGTCGACCTTGTACATGGTGATGTACGGGGCGATGTAGTCGAGCACCTCGGGGGTGCCGTTGCCGTTCGAGACGTAGGAGCAGATCAGCCCGGCCTTCTTCGCCTCGCGGAACACTTCCACGGCCCATTCCGAGGTGATGAGCGGCTCGTTGTAAGTCGAGGTGATGACCTTCGCGCCTTGTTGCTTCGCGATGCGCACGAGCTCGGACGGCTCGACGTCGCGCGGCGGGGCCACGGCCATCGGATCGCGCAGCGCCTGCGAGGTCACCCAGTTCTGGCAGTAGCCGCAGTGATAGTCGCAGCCGAGCATGCCGAACGAGAGCGCCAGCGCACCGGGATAGGCGTGGAAGAACGGCTTCTTCTCGATCGGGTCGACCTGCAGCGCGGCGACGTAGCCGCGCGGCACCTTCAGGATGCCGCCTTGGTTGTAGCGCACCTTGCAGATGCCCTTGAGTCCGTCGGGGATCCGGCAGCGGTGGCCGCACGCGAAACAGCGCAGGGCGTTCTTCTCCAGCTTCTCGTACAGCTCGCCTTCGACGGTCCGTTCCGAGAGCACAGCGCCGAGGGTCGATTCGGTGGCAGCCATGCATGGAAAAACAGCGTCAGCGGCGTCGAAGTTCCAGAAAGCGGGAGAGCTTTGCACTTCGCGCCACCGGCACGTAGCAGGCGAGCGCGAGCAGGGCGCCGGCCACGCCGTCGATGAAGTAGTGCCAGCCGGTGATCATCGAGCCGAGGAAGATCACGATGACGAAGATCGCGAAGATCACCTCCCCCGAGGTCCAGAGGCGGCGCATCCAGAGGAAGACGTACATCTGCGCGGCCACGTGCAGGCTGGGGAACGCACCGATGCCGAGGACGATGCTCGTGCCGCCGATGGTCTCGCCGGAGACGAAGGTCAGCACGTTGCGGTAGTTCTTCATCAGCAGCGCCTGGAGTCGCTGCGTGGTGCGCAGCGACTCGCCGTGCACGAGCCAGAGATCGGGGAAGCGGTACGCGGGGCCGAGGGACGGGACGAGCATGTAGAGCCAGGCACCGATGAGCCACATCAGCGCGTAGCCGTTGGCGAAGGCGATGCGGATGCGCCGACTCGGCTCGGACAGAAAGTACGCCATGGCGATGACGGTGCTGACGAAGAAGATGTTGGCGTATGACCAGTCGATGGCGCGCAGGAAGGCGGGGCTGGCGAAGAGGTCGAGAAAGAGGATCGTCGGCGCCGAACCGAGGAAGAGCGTCTGGTCGAGGTCCCACAGCTCCTGGTCGAAGAGGCGCGGGTGGTAGACCGGGACGACGAGCTTGATCCAGCCGTAGGTGAAGATGATCAGCGACGCGCCGGCGACGAGGCGCACCGTGTCGGTGAGCCACTGCCGGCTGAGGATGACGCGAAAGTAGCCGCGGTCGCTGCGGATCAGGGCGATGACGCCGCGCACCGCCACGCCGGCGACGGCCTGCGTGGCGATCGAGACCAGGAGGCCGCTGATGGTCTGCAGCGGCGAGCCGAGGATCGGCAGGCTGCGCCACGCCAGCGCGGTGACGGCGATGAGGTTCAGCACGACGAAGAGCTCGAAGAAGTAGGGCCGTTTCAAGTGGCGCGATCATAAACTCTCGCGCATGTTCATCGAGCGCAGCACGGGCGACGCCATCGCCACCATCACCCTCAACCGCCCCGACAAGCTGAACGCCTTCACCGGCACGATGCGGGAGGAACTGCTCGACGCGCTCCGCGCATGCGAGAGCGACGAGGGCGTGCGTGTAGTGGTCATCACCGGCGCGGGACGCGCGTTCTGCGCGGGGGGCGACGTGGAGTACATGGCGTCGCTGCAGCAGAACGACGACTTGGCCTCGTTCCGCAAGCTGCTCGACGCGGGACGCGATGTGATCCTGCAGATTGCCTCGATGCCGAAGCCGGTCATCGCTTCCGTGAACGGCGTGGCCGCGGGGGCGGGCTGCAATCTGGCCCTCGCCTGCGATTACCGCATCGCCGCGGAACAGGCGAAGCTGAGCGAGTCGTTCGTGCGCATCGGCCTGCATCCGGACTGGGGCGGGACGTGGCTCCTGCCCCGCCTCGTCGGCCGCGCGCGGGCCGTGGAGCTGATGCTCTCGGGACGGATGGTCGACGCGGCGGAAGCGCTGGCGATCGGGATGGTGGACCGCGTCACCGCCGACCTGCCAGCGGAGACGGAGCAGCTCGCGAGGACGTTCGCCGCCGCGCCGCCCCTGGCCGCCGCCGGGATCAAGCGCGCCGTGAACGCGGCGGAGAAGAACGATCTCCGCGAGCAGCTCGAGTTGGAGGCCGAGCACCAGCTCGCGTGCTTCCAGTCGCAGGACGCGAAGGACCGCATCGCCGCGTTTGTGGCCAGGCGCTGAGAGGTTGTAACAGGCAGCGATGCCCTCCGCGAGGGCATCGATCCCCTCGGCGAGGGCATCGATCCCCTCGGCGAGGGCATTGATCCCCTCCGCGAGGGCATCGATCCCCTCCGCGAGGGCATCGATCCCCTCCGCGAGGGCATTGATCCCCTCCGCGAGGGCAACGGTCCCCTCGGCGAGGGCATCGGTCCCCTCGGCGAGGGCAACGGTCCCCTCCGCGAGGGCATCGATCCCCTCCGCGAGGGCATTGATCCCCTCGGCGAGGGCATTGATCCCCTCCGCGAGGGCATTGATCCCCTCGGCGAGGGCAACGGTCCCCGAACGGCCGGCGTTCCGCGGGGACTTTTATGGAGTGCGGCGGCCGCACTCCATACGGTCCCCGCGGAACCACCGTCCCGGCAGCGCGGACCGTTCGGCGCGGACGCCGGCGTTCCGCGAAAACGTTACTCGACGCGCCAGTACTTCTGGTTCGGGCCGATACCGGCTTCCATGGGCGTGCCGTCGAGGGGGCAATGGAACGCCGTCGTCTTCGCGTTGGTCGGAACGCGCAGCAGGGTGCCGTCCTTCGGGCAGACGTACTCGCGCTGGGCCATGGGCGAGCGCTCGTAGCGGTCGCTCCGCTTCTTCGGCGGAAATACGAGCGCGCCCTCCTGGACGCCGGCCGCGCCGTTGAGGTACGGCTCGAGGTCGATGCCGTCGACGATGACCTTCGGGCGGTCCATGGCGATGAAGGGGCGGATCCTGCCGTTGTTGGCGGTGGTGACCTTCTCGACCTGGCCGTTCTCGCGGACCATGGTGATGGTGTCGACGCGCTCCCCTTCCTCGACCCGCACGATCGTGGCCTCGGCGGTGCGCTGGACCGTCACGCGGCGGCTGCCGGCGAACTTCGCGTCGACGCCGCCGACGGCGAGCTTGGAGGTGTCGAACTGGATGGATGCCGAGGTCGCGAACAACGTGAACACCAGTGCCAGTGCTTTCATGAAGAGGCCTCTCTGACGTTATATACGCTGCACGATCACAATGGTCTCGTCGTCCTTCTGCGGCGCCTCGCCGACGAAGGCGTCGACGGCGTCGGCGATCTGGTCGCGGATCAGCTCCGCGCCGTAGCCGGCGTGCTGCTCGAGGATGGCCTCGAGGCGCTCGTTCCCGAATTCCTCGTCGGCGATGTCCTCGGCCTCGGTGATGCCGTCGCTGTAGAGCACCGCGCACGAGCCGGCCGGAAAGGCGCGGGTCGTGGCCACGTACCGCGAGTGCGGCAGGATGCCGATCGGCAGCCCCTGCGACTTGAGCTGGTCCAGCTTCCCGTCGACGATCAGATAGCCGGGATTGTGGCCGGCGTTCACGTACTGGATGGTCTCGTTCTCGCGGTCGATGGCCACCATGATCATGGTGATGAACTTGTTCTCGGCCGACCAGTTGTGGATGTGGCGGTTGAGCTCCGTGGCCACCTCCCCCAGCCCCCGCCCCTCGGCGAAGAGGAGCTGCACGACCGCGTGCAGCGCCGACACGAGCAGCGCCGCGGGGATCGACTTCCCGGCCACGTCGGCCACCAGCGCCGTGACGACGCCGTCGCGGACGAAGAAGGCGTGATAGTCGCCGCCCACCTGGCGCGCGGGACGCGACCACGCGGCGATGCCGATGCCCTCTACCTGCGGGATGCTCTTGGGCAGAATGGCGCCCTGGATCGTGGCGGCCAGCTCAAGGTCGCGCTGCATGGCCTGCTTCTCCAGCGCGTCGCGGTGCAGGCGGGCATTCTCGAGGGCGATCGCGACCTGGTTCGCGAACAGCGCCAGCAGGCGCAGCTCGTTGGCCTCGAACGCGCCGATGCCCCCCTCGCGCGTCTCGCGGTCGGCCGCGGCCAGGACGCCGATCACGGCGTCGTTGCTCCCCTTGATCGGGACGGCCACGAAGGTCAGGCAGTCGGGGAAGAGGCAGGCGCTGTCGCCTTCGAAGGCCAGCGGCTTCCCCTCGCGGATGAGCTGCTCGCCCAGCTCCGCATTGAGAAAGTCCTCCCGCACGTCGCCGAAGGAGCGGTAGAGCCGGAAGGCCTGGTCTTCGCGGAGGAAGAGCGCCGCGCGGCGGGCGTTCGTCAGCGAGATCATGCGGAACAGGATGGCGTCCGCGAGCTCGTCGACGTTGAGAGTCGAGGCGATGGAGAGGCCAATGTCGTACAGCGACTCGAGTTCCCAGAGGCGGTACTTGAGCTGGAAGTCGCCTTCCCGCGTCTCCTGCATCAGCCGCTGATTGGTGAGGAGCGTGGAGAGGAACGCCGCGCCGGCGCGGACGAAGGCCACGTCTTCGTCCATCGAGTCGTCGATCTGCGGCGTGGAAAGCGCGAGCAATCCGACCGCCTCACGATGCGACTGCAGGGCCACGACCACGGCCGGCGAAGGGAGCACCGCGTCCTCCGCGCGCATGTCGTCGCCGAGGATCTCCGGGGCCACGCACTGCAGCGATTTCGCGGCCAGTTTCAGGTCGCTGCCGCGACCGTCGCGGAGGTAGAGCGCGCCGGAATCGAAGCGGGTGTGCCGGGCGAAGGCGTCCAGGATGTGCGAGCCGTGCGCCGCGACCGACATGCGCTCCAGTTGCTGGAGCTCGTGCACGAACTCGGCGAAGCGGTGGACCTGGGGCATGGGAGAGGGAGGTTAAAGGAAAAAGGTAAAAGGTAAAAGTGGCTTCGCCAGCGGGAACGCTGCTTTACCGTTTACCTTTTTCCTTTTACCTGAATCACAGACCCATTTCCTTCTGGGCCGTCTCCTCATCCGTGTAGATGGATGCGTAGTTGGCCAGACCCATGATCTGGAAGGTCTTGTGGATGACGGGGGTGAGGGAGCAGAAGCCGATCCGGCCGCCCTTGTCGATCATCTTCTCGATGATCTCGATGAGGATGCTGATGCCGATCGAGTTGACGATCTTGGTCTCGCGGAGGTTGAGCAGGAGCGAGCGGACGCCTTCCTCCATCAACTCGTAGGCGCGGTTGGCGATCTCTTCGCCGCCGACGTTGTTGATGTAGCCCTTCGTGTAAAGGACCGCGCCGGTCGTGCCGCGGCGTTCGACGGCGACTCTCAATTCGTCTGTCATGACCTCTTCCCGTGTTTGACCATGTGGATCGTCGTGCCGTCCGGGCGAGTGGAGATCCCGACCTCGTCCATGTGAGCTTCGATGATCTGGAGGCCCCACCCGCGCTTGTGCGCGGCACCGAGCTTCTGGCGGCGAGTCCGGGCCTCGGAAATGTCGAAACCCCTGCCGCGGTCCGTGATCCAGATGTCGATGCGCGAGTTTCCCTCGCCGAGCGAAGTGCCGCGGATTCTTACATAGATGCGTTGATCGGCGCTACCGGAGTGCTCCCTGGCGTTGATGCACGCCTCGATGATCGCGTGGGCCATCTCGTCGATCGATTCCGACGGCATCCCCAGCTCCCGGGCGAGATTGCCGGCCGCACGCGCGGCTGCGATCTCGATGTCCGGGACCATCGGGAGCGTCAGCTCCATCTGGCGTTCGGCCGTGGCGGTCATGGCGAAGTGCTCCGCACGCTGCTGCCGGCTAGAACGCGAGGAAGAGAGCGGCGGCCGTCTTGACCCAGGACGGGATGCCGCCGAGCTGGTCGAGCGCCAGCAGCGCCACGGTGTTGAGCGCGAGCATGCTGGGCAGGACGTAGCTGGCCGAAAGGACGTTTTCGAGCCGGGTGGTGCGGGTCTGTGCGACGTTGTTCATGGTTTGCCCCTTCTTTGTTCGGGGCTTCCCTAGAGCAACGCGACTGCCACGGCGTTCCGATCAGCTCGAATCCTCCTAAGTTGAAGACGCGGCGTAGTTTACACGATGTGAATGCGGGGGAAAGAGATTTGGGTCACTGTGGCATTCTGGGACATTCCCGGTGAGCGTTCGCAATCGAACACTGCAACTCGTTACCGGACAGTGGCTTATCAATGAATGTCCCATTTGTCCCCAATTGGGGCATTCTGGGACATGGCATCGCGCCGACGATAAAGCGTCTTGCGGTCGAGCCCTAAAATCTCGGCCGCTTTGGAGATGTTGCCCTTGGTCGAGGCGAGCACACGGGCGATGTAGCGCGCCTCCAGCTCCTCGAGCGTGGGAAAGTCCCCGGCCAGGCCGCTCGTGGCCGCCGAGCCGGTCGGCTCGTCGGCCAGCAGCAGGTCGCCGAGGTCGATGACGGGGTCGGTGGTGATGGCCAGGGAGGCCTCGATGAGGTTCTCCAGCTCGCGCACGTTCCCGGGGAAGGGGTAGCGCATCAGTTTCTGAAGGGCCTCCTGGGTGATGCGCACGTCGCGCAGCCCTTCCCGCTTCCCGTATTTGTCGAGGAAGAAGCGGACCAGCTTGGGGATGTCGTCGCGCCGCTCGCGCAGCGGCGGCAGGACGATCTCGACGACCTTGAGCCGGTAATAGAGGTCCTGCCGGAACTCGACCTTCTCGATCATGTCCTCGAGGTTGCGGTGCGTGGCGGAGAGGATGCGCACGTCGACGGGGATGCGCCGCCGTCCGCCCAGCTTCTCGATCTCGCGCTCTTGCAGCACGCGCAGCAGCTTGGCCTGCAGGGTCATGGGGATGTCGCCGATCTCGTCGAGGAAGATCGTGCCGCCCTTGGCCAGCTCGAACTTGCCGGGGCGCGCCTCGACGCCCGTGGCGACGCCGCGCTCGATGCCGAACAGCTCCGACTCGAGCAGCGTCTCGGGGAGGGCCGCGCAGTTGATGGCCACGAACGGGCCGTCTTTCCGCGGCGAGCTGGCGTGGATGAGGCGCGCCACCATCTCTTTACCGGTGCCCGACTCGCCGCGAATGAGGACGCTGGCCTGCGAGTCGGCCACGCGCGCCACGAGGTCGATGACGCGCTGCATCTTGGCCGAGTCGCCAACCATGAGGCGGTCGGAGTAGTCGCGCAGCATGCGCTGCTTGAGGGCGCGGTTCTCGTCCTCCAGCGTCTCGCGGACGAGATCGAGCTTGTGGAAGCGGCGCGTGTTCTCGATGGCTGCGCCCCCGATGGAGGCGATGGAGTCGAGGAAGCGGAGGTCGTCCTCGATGAACGCGCCGGCCTTCGTGGCACCGCGCACTTCCTTGCCGCCGACGCCGATCACGCCGAGGATCGTGTCGCCGGCGATCATGGGGGCGATGAGGAGATCGCCGCCGGGGCCGCCCAGGAACCTCGAGACCGTGACCATCATCGGCTCGCGGGAGGCTAGCACCTGCTTGACCGGCGGCTCGAGGAGCATCAGCTCCGGCGCGGCGACGTCGACGCCGAACGTAAAGTGCGTCTGCACGTTCAGCTTCTCGTCGAGGGCGAAGACGAAGCCGGTGGTGGCGTCGAGCACCGACACGGCGCGGTGCATCAGCTCCTCGAGGAGGTCGTCCTCGGGGCGCAGCGTGTTCAGCGCGCGGCCGACGTCGTAGAGCGCCTCCAGCTGGAGGAGCTTGCGGCGTAATTCGAATTGTGTCTGCGCCATTAGAGAGTCGTTACTAGTTTCTGGTTGCTGGTTGCTAGTGCCTTTAGCCGGTGCTGCACTAGCAACCAGGAACCAGAAACTTTCTTCAACTGCTTCCGAGGGTGCCTTTAGCCGATGCTGCACTAGCAACTAGAAACCAGGTACCTTCTTCAACCTATTTGCCGAGGGCTTTCCGGCACTCGCCGAGCAAAAAGTCCCCGTTCCACGCCGCGTAAAACGCGGGATCGAGCGAGTAGATTCTGACGAGCACGGCCGAGGCCTCGTCGAAGTGACCGGTCTTCATCTGCGTGCGGGCCAGGAAGTACATGGCCCGGATGGTGTGCGAGTCCTGCACGTCGCGCTCGACGATGGCCCGGAAGGCCCGCTCGGCCTCGGGGAAGTTGCGGCGCTGGTAGGCGCAGAGGGCGCGCTCGTAGTCGCCGGGGGCGCCGCAGGTCGTCGGAGGAGCGGCCAGCGCCGGAAGGCTCAGCAGTGCGAGAATGACGATGCCGGTGCGGATCACACGTACAGTGTGGCCCATGCGGTACCGCACCAGCAACGAGCAACCAGCAACAGGCACGACGTCATGCGCTTAGGCATCCTCGGCGGCGGCAGGGCCGCATGGGCATTCGGCTCCGCGTGGAAGCGGATCGGCTGGCCGCTCTCCGGCGTCTGGCTCCGCGACGAGTCGCACAGCCACATCGCCGAGTTCCTCGAAACCTCCCGCCTCGACCTCGGCGATCTCGCCGCGGAATCAGAACTGCTCCTCGTCGCCGTCAGTGACCGGGCCATCCCCGAGTGCGCGGCGGTCGTCCCCGAAACCGACGCGCTGCTCTTCCACGCCAGCGGGGCGTTGCTCGCGCAGCGCGGCGGCTTCTCGCTGCATCCGCTCAAGTCGCTGCCGCCGGTCGGTCAGCCATCCGACCTCGAGGGCACGCTGCTGGTCTTCGAGGGAGAGCATCGCCGGACGGCGAAGCTCATCGCCGCGGCCATCGGCGCGCGTTTCTGCGAGGTGTCGCCGGAGCAGAAGGCGCTCTACCACGCCGCGGCGGTGTTCGGCTCGAACTACGTGGCCGCCTCGCTGGAGATCGCCCAGCGTCTGATGGAGCGCGCCGGCGTGACGGACGTGCGCGAGGACCTGGTGGCGCTGGCGGCGTCCGCCATCGAGAACTGGCGGCGCCACGCCGACGCCCGCCGGTTCACCGGACCGGCCGCGCGGGGCGACCGCGACGTCATGCAGAGCCACCTCGACGCGCTACGCGGCGAGCCGCAACTCTCAGAAATCTACGAACTTCTCGCGAACACCATTCTTGCTACGCAAAAGTAGCGGGTGCTAGCATCGCTCCCTTCTCGAAGACGGTGGAACGATGGTCTTCTTCAACTACGCAACGATGCAGATGGCGGCGAAGATCGTTTACTACGGTCCGGGCCTCTGCGGGAAGACCACAAATCTCCACCATATTTATTCGAAGACCTCGCCCGGCAGCCGCGGCGAAATGGTCAGCCTCGAAACCGAGACGGACCGCACGCTGTTCTTCGACCTCCTCCCCATCGACGTCGGCGTGATCGGCGGCTTCAAGACCCGCCTCCAGCTCTATACCGTCCCCGGCCAGGTCTTCTACAACACCACCCGCAAGCTGGTGCTGAAGGGCGTGGACGGCATCGTCTTCGTGGCCGACTCGCAGAGCCCGATGCTGGAGGCGAACGTCGAGTCGCTGAAGAATCTCCGCGAGAACCTGGCCGAGATCGGCGTGAACCTCGACGAGCTGCCGCTGGTGCTGCAGCTCAACAAGCGCGACCTGCCGAACATCGCCCCCGTCGAGACGATGGTCAACGCCATGGACCCGGAGCGGCGCCTCGATTACGTCGAGGCCGTGGCCATGAACGGCGTGGGGGTCTTCGAGACGCTCAAGCAGATCTCGAAGCTGACGCTGCGGACGCTGCGCCGCCGCATGACCGGCGACGAGCCGGTGCGCGCCACGCCGCCGCCCGCCCGCGCCGCGCAGTTCAAGGTCCGCGACGACCACTCGCGGACCTCCGCGCAGACGATCGCCGTGCCCGACATCGCCGAGGTGCTGGCGGAGGTGGACGGAGCGGTGGATGAGGTGGCCCCGCCGGCGTTCGACGCGGACGCGACGATCGCGGTGATACCAGCGGCGCAGCCGCCGGCGGTCGAAGAGCCGGTGGCCGAGCCGGTCGCCGCGGAGACGGTCGCAGAGCCGGAGCCAGTCGCCGCGGAGCCGGCGGAGGAAGTCGTCGAGCCGACGAGTCTTCCGGTCGTCGAGGAACCGGTGGCCGAGGCTGCACCGGAGCCGGAGATCGAGACAATCGTCGAGGCACCGGAGGCAGTCGCCGAGTCGTCGAGTCGTCCAGTCGTCGAGGAGCCGGAGCCGCAGGCCGCGGAGCCTCTCGACGACTCGCCGACTGGGCGACTGGACGACTCCCCCCCCTCCCCGCCCGAGATCGCCGACGTCGATTTCACGCAGACCGAGAAGCCGCAGCCCGAGCCCGAGGTCAAGACCGTGAAGGTCCGCGGCTCGATGAACGTCATGGCGGAGCTGGAGGCGCTGCGCAAGCGGGCCACCCAGACCGCGCCCAGGGCGCCGCGGCGCGACGTCATGGCCGACCTGGAGAGCCTGCGTCCCAAGCGCGACCTCCACCGCACCCTCCAGCTCAGCGTGCCGGGGGACGTCCTCCCTCGCACGCGAACCGTTCGGGTTACACTATCGTTCGAGGACGGAGACGCGGGCGTGATCGAGACCCGGGACCAGCAGTTGGAACTGGGCGACACCTCCGACGTGCAAAGCCTCTCGGTCAACCTGAAAATCGATCTCTCATAGGCCGCCGCGGCCGGGGATGCGAGGGGGAGCGCGATGCGCAACACATTCTTGTTGTCAGTAACGGCGTTGTTTGCGGTCGCCTGCGCGACCACGACTCCCGCACCGGTCCCGGTCCCCATTCCCGCGGCCCCGCAAGTCTCCGCCCAACTCGACGCCGATACGTTCCGCAAGGAGCTGGAGCAGGCCTACACGCACATCCTGTCCCGCACCGACAAGCCGTCCGCGGCCGCCGTCGCGGAAGTCGTCGACATCGAGGCCGCCGCGTCGATCCCCATCCCCGAGCACCGCACCATCAACTCCGCCGTCCGCCTCTTCAGCGTGGACATGAAGGACAGCATCCAGACCTCGCTGCTCCGCTCGGCCAAGTACAAGCACATCATCGACAAGGCCCTGGCCGAGCAGAAGCTGCCCAAAGGCCTCGCCTACCTCCCCGTCATCGAGAGCGCCTACCTGCCGAACCTGACCTCCCGCGCCGGCGCCTACGGGATCTGGCAGTTCATGCCCGACACGGCCCGCGAGTACGGTCTGCGCGTCGACTGGTGGGTCGACGAGCGCGCCGACCCGGAACGCTCCGCGCGCGCCGCGGCGAAATACCTCAAGGACCTGCACCGCATGTTCGACGACTGGGCCCTGGCCCTGGCGGCGTACAACTGCGGCCCCGGCCGCGTGCGCCGCACGCTCAACGAGGCCGGCGCGTCGTCGTTCTGGGAGCTGCTCGACAACGGCCTGCTCCCGAAGGAGACGCGCGGCTACGTCCCCACGTTCTACGCGACGCTCCTCATCGCCAGCGATCCCGCCACCTACGGCTTCACCCTCCAGCAGCCGTACGAGACCGAGGCCAAAGGGGTCGAGGTGCGCGGACCGGTGTCGCTGGCGTACATCGCCGAGGCCATCGACGTCGACGAGGACGTGCTGAAGGACCTCAACCCCGCGCTGAGCCGCGGCGTGGTGCCCCCGGGACGGACCGCGGTGCGCGTCCCGGCCAAGCACGCGGAGACGCTGGTCGCCCGTGCCGACTCGCTGCGCGAGGAGGACGCGTACATCAAATACTGCGCGTTCAAGCTGCGCGAAGGCGACTCGATCCAGAAGCTGGCCCGCAAGATCGGCGCGAAGCCGGAGACGCTCCGGGCCATGAACAACCTCGGCGAGAAGGACCGCCTCGACGCCGGCGACTCGATCTATCTCCCGGTCCGCGCCCGCGAGCTCGGCGCCCTCCTCTCCCGCAGCGAGTCGTATTACGCGGTGAAGAAGGGCGACACGCTCTTCTCGATCGCGAAGAAGAACGGCCTCACGGTGGCCGAGCTGCGCGAGCTGAACGAGCTCGGCGCCAAGGCGACGCTCAAGCCGGGCCAGAAGCTGCGCGTGTCCGGCCCCGAGACGCTGGCCGCTGGCGGCATGTAGTCTCTCCGTACTGGCGGCAACCAGGGAACGACGAGGGGCCTCCGGCGGGCCGGTGCGACCGGCAGCGCTGATTGTGCCCATGTCGCCGCGCAAACACGTGTTTCGTCGACAGGTGTGCATCCTGGCTAGGCCAACAAGCGCCGCCGGTCGCACCGGCCCGCCGGAGGCCTCCCGTCGTTCCTGTTCCCGCGCGTCCGGAGAGAGCGACGACTCGACGACTCGACGACCCGGCGACTATCCTCCGCGCATGCTCGCGCGTGTCGCTCTCATCCTTCTTCTCGCCCTCCCCCTCACCGCCCGCGTCGTCCGCGTCGACGTCGCGTCGCGGACCGACATCGCGTACGGGTACGAGCGCATCGACGCGAAGGTGCACTTTGCGGTCGACCCGAAGAATGCGCACAACCGGGCCATCGTCGACATCGATCTCGCATCGTCGAACGAATTCGCGGCCGACCTGGTCCTGCTTCGTCCCAAGAGCGGCGGCAATGACACGCTGTTCCTCGAGGTCCCGAACCGCGGCGGGCTGGGACGCTTTTCCGATCCCGCGCGCGATTCGTTTCCGTTCGTGCGCGGGTACACCTTGGCGTGGCTCGGGTGGCAGTTCGACGTGCGCGATGGGGAAGGACGGCTGCAGTTCACCGCGCCGGTGGCGAAGGGGGTGCGCGGCAAGGTGCGCAGCGACTTCATCGTCGAGACGAAGACCGACGAGCACACCATCGGCCACTTCATCTCCGGCACCATCGGCGGCAAAGGCTACCCGGTCGCGGACCGCGGCGACGCCGTGCTCACCGAGCGCGACGACGTCACGGCGAAACGCCGAACCATCCCCCGCACGAAGTGGCGGTTCACCAGCGACACCACGATTGCCCTCGACGGCGGCTTCGTGCCCGGCACGATCTACGAGATCGTCTACACCGCCACCGATCCGGCCATCGTCGGCACGGGCCTCGCCGCCGTGCGCGACTTTGTTTCCTACGCCAAGCACGACCCCGACGCCATCGCCCGCGTGAAGACGGCGTACGGCTTCGGCATCTCGCAGAGCGGCCGCTTCCTCCGTCACCTCGTCTACGAAGGCTTCAACGCCGACGAGGACGGTCGGCAGGTCTTCGACGGCCTGCTGGTGCATGTCGCCGGCGCGGGCCGCGGCGGCTTCAATCAGCGCTTCGCCCAGCCGTCGCGCGACGCGCAGCCGCTCGTCCCCGCCTTCTATCCCGTCGACGTGTTTCCGTTCACCGACGACGGCCTGCTCGCCCGCGCCACGGCGGAGAAAGTCGTCCCGAAGATCTTCTACATGAATACCGGCTACGAGTACTGGTCGCGCGGCGGCTCGCTGATCCACACGACGCCGGATGGGACGAAGGACGTCGAGCCCGCACCCACGTCACGCATTTACGCCCTCGTCGGCCACGGCCACGTCGGCGGGCCGTTCCCGCCTGAGAAGCCGAAGAACGCGCAGTCGCTGCAGAACTTCATGAACTACTGGCCGCTCACGCACGCGCTCCTCGACGCCCTCGACGCCTGGGTGAAGAAGAACACCGAGCCGCCGCCGAGCCGCTACCCCCGCATCGCCGACGACACGCTCGTCCGCGCGCGCGGCGTCCCGTTCGCCTATCAGCCCTATCTCGACGAAAAGCCGCATTACGTCGCCCTCGTCCCCGCCACCGACGAGAACGGCAATGAGCTCGGCGGCGTGCGCATGCCCTTCCTGACCGTCCCGGTGGCCACGTTCCGTTCGTGGAATCTGCGCGACGCGTCGACCGGCTTTCCGCAGTACCGGGCCAGCTTTCTCGGCGCCGTGATCCCCTTCCCCAAAGAGAAGCTATTGCCCCGCGACGAGTACCTCGGGCGCTTCACCGCCGACACGTTGAAGCTCGTCGACGAGCGCTATCTGGTGAAGGAAGACGTGTACGACCTCGTCAAACGCGCCGGTGAGTTGTACGACTGGGCTTCGCGTGCTAGTTTCGCCGGTCACCATGGCCGATAGCAGTGACTACAAGAAGACTCTCAACCTGCCCCAGACCACCTTCGCCATGAAGGCGAACCTGCCGCAGAACGAGCCGAAGCGGCTCGAACAGTGGCGGGGCATGAACCTCTACCAGCGCATCCGCGAGAAATCCGCCGGCCGTCCGAAGTTCGTGCTGCACGACGGGCCGCCGTACGCCAACGGCAGGATTCACATCGGTCACGCTCTCAACAAGACCCTCAAGGACATCGTCGTCAAGTCGCGCACGATGCTCGGCTACGACTCGCCCTACATCCCGGGCTGGGACTGCCACGGATTGCCCATCGAGCACGCCGTGGGCAAGGAGCTCGGCTCGAAGCGCGCGCAGATGTCGCCCGCCGAGATCCGCCGCACCTGCCGCCAGTTCGCCGCCAAGTTCATCGACATCCAGCGCGAGGACTTTGTCCGCCTCGGCGTCTTTGGCGACTGGGACCATCCCTACACGACGATGTCCTTCGATTACGAGGCCGACATCGCCGATGCCCTCGGCCGCTTCTTCGCCATCGGCGCGGTCTACAAGGGCCTCAAGCCCGTGCACTGGTGCACGTACGACCAGTCCGCGCTGGCCGAGGCCGAGGTCGAGTATCGCGAGCACACGTCGCCGTCGGTTTACGTGCGTTTCCGCATGCGCGACGAAGCGGTGCAGGAGCTCGATCTCCCGATCGAGAAGCCGCTCTACGCCGTCATCTGGACCACCACACCGTGGACGCTGCCCGCGAACCTGGCCATCGCCGTGAAGCCCGACTTCGAATACACCGTCGTCGAGAACGACGGCGAGAACTACCTCCTGGCCACGGAGCTCGTCTCCGCGGTCACACAGAAGTTCGGCTGGACCGACTACAAAGCGGGCAAGATCTACAAAGGCGCGACGCTCGAGCACCTCCGCTACAAGCACCCTTTCCTCGAGCGCGAAGGCGTGTTCGTCCTCGGCGATTACGTGACGCTCGACGCCGGCACGGGCCTCGTCCACACCGCGCCCGGCCACGGCGCCGACGACTTCAACACCGGCCGCCGCTACGGCCTCGACATCTACACGCCGGTCAATCATCGCGGCGAGTTCGTCGCCGAGGTGCCGCTGTGGGCCGGCATGCACGTGTTCAAAGCCAATCCGCAGATCGTGCAGCACCTGCGCGACACCGGCTCGCTCGTGCACAGCGAGCAGATCACGCACTCGTATCCGCACTGCTGGCGCTGCAAGAACCCGGTGATCTTCCGCGGCACGGAGCAGTGGTTCATCTCGATGGACCAGACCGGGCTGCGCCAGCGCGCGCTCGAAGAGATCGACAAGGTGAAGTGGCAGCCGGCGTGGGGACGCGACCGCATCTACGGCATGATCGAGAACCGCCCCGACTGGGTCATCTCCCGCCAGCGCCTGTGGGGCGTGCCGATCACCGTGCTCTATTGCGAGCAGTGCAACGAGACCGTCAGCACGCCGGAGCTGTTCGCGAAGGTCTCGGAGTGGTTCCGCGCCGAGGGCGCCGACGCCTGGTACGAGCGGCCGGTGAGCGACTTTCACGACCAGCCGTGTCAATGCGGCAGCACGTCGTTCCGCAAGGAGACCGACATCCTCGACGTCTGGTTCGACTCCGGCTGCTCGCACGTGGCGGTGCTCAAGCGCCGCACGGAGCTCGACTGGCCGACCGACGTCTACCTCGAAGGGCACGACCAGCATCGCGGCTGGTTCCACTCCTCGCTCCTCATCGGCACCGCCATCGAAGGGGGCGCGCCGTACCGCGAGGTCGTCACGTGCGGCTTCATCCTCGACGAGTCGGGCGACAAGATGTCGAAGTCGAGCGGCACCGCCCTCTCCCCGCAGGACGTCATCAAGCAGAGCGGCGCCGACATCCTTCGCCTGTGGGTCTCGGTCAGCGATTACACCGACGACATGCCGTTCGGTCCACAGATCCTGGCGCGGACGAGCGAGGGCTATCGCAAGATCCGCAACACCGCGCGCTTCCTCCTCGCCAACCTCAGCGACTTCGATCCGGCGCAGGACGCCGTGTCCGTCGACCGGCTCCAGCCGCTCGACCGCTGGATCCTCGAACGCGCCAGCCGCGCCGTGGCGCGCTGCCGCCGCGCCTACGAGGACTACGAGTTCCACGCCGTCTACCACCGCATCCTCGAGCTCTGCACCGTCGACCTCTCGTCGATCTATCTCGACGCGTCGAAGGACACGATGTACTGCGAAGGCCCCGCATCGCCCGAGCGCCGCAGCGCGCAGACGGCCATGTACTACGCGCTCCTCGGCATGGTGACCTGCATCGCCCCGATCCTCACCTTCACCGCCGACGAGATCTACGAGGCCATGCCCGGCGAGAAGGAAGCGTCCGTGCATCTCGCCGAGATCCCGAGACCGAATTCGACGCTGTCGGGGGCGGAGGCCGAGTCGTGGGAGCGCGTGCTGAAGCTGCGCGATGCGGTGCTTTCCGTCCTCGAGCGCGCCCGCGCCGGCAAGATGATCGGGCAGTCCCTCGAAGCCGACATCACGCTCTACGGCAACGTACCAACGGACGTCGACCTGGCCAAGCTCTTCATCGTCTCGCACGTCGACGTGAAAGAGGCCGACGACACCGTCGCCGACTCCGTCGAGATCGAAGGCCTCGGCCGCATCGGCATCACCATGTCGCGCGCACGCGGCACGAAGTGCGGACGCTGCTGGCAGTACCGCGAGGAAGTCGCCGAGGAAGGTGGCCTGTGCGCGCGCTGTCAGTCGGTCGTCGACACGCTCGCGCCGACTGAGATGCCGACCGCCTGACATGACGCGTTACGCCGACCTCCATACGCACACGTATCACTCCGACGGCACGCGCTCGCCGAAGGAAGTGATCGACGTCGCCATCGCGCACGATCTGTCGATCGTCTCGATCAGCGATCACGACAACTTGGCCGCGTTCTTCGAGATCAAGCCGTATGCGGACGAGCGCGGCGTGACGCTCGTCCCCGGCATCGAGCTCTCGTGCATCTATGAGGGCATCGACATCCACGTGCTCGCCTACGCCTTCAACCCGCTCGACGAGCGCATCGCCCGCCGGCTGGAAGGCTTCCGCGAGACGCGCCATCAGCGCGGCCACGCCATCATCGATCGCTTGCGCGCCCTCGGCGTGAACATCGATCCGGTGCGCGTCGACCAGCTCGCCGCCGGCGGCTCGATGGGACGCCCGCACGTCGCCCGCGCGCTCGTGGAAGCCGGCTACGTCGCCTCCGTCTCCGAGGCCTTCGACAAATACCTCGGCACCGGAAAGCCGGGCTACGTCGAGAAGGAGCGCTTCGCCATCAGCGAGGCCGTGACCATGATCCGCGACGCCGGCGGCGTGACGTCGATCGCCCATCCCACGCTCTATCCCGATCACAACCGTCTCGTGCCGCAGCTCCTCGACGAAGGCATCGACGCCGTCGAGGTGCTGCACCCGCAGGTCGACGAGAACCACCGCCACCGCTACGCCAGCGTGGCCCGCTTCCGCGGCAAGTTCACCACCGGCGGCTCGGACGACCACGGCACGGTCAAGACCTCCGAGACCCTCGGCACGATTCGTGTTCCCGAGACGATGATCCAGCCTCTGCTGGACCGTCTCTGATGCTGCGCTTTCTCTTCTTCGTCCTGCTCTTCCTCGCGCTGATCGGCGACGCGCGCGTCTTCTTCTTCGTGATGAACCACATGGTCTTCGGCAACCATCGCGAGGAAAGGTCGCCCTTCCACTGGCTGCTGTACGCCGTGCCACCGCTGCTCCTCGCGCTGACGCTGCTCTTCTGGCCGTTGCACTCGTGGATCCAGGAGCTCGCCGACAACCGCCTCGTCGAGCGCTTCACGCCGGAGTCGGTCGAGCGCGTGAACTGGTCGCTGACGCTGGCCAGGATCGGTTCCGCCTGGCTCTTCATCGCCGCCGGCATCGGCGTGTACTGGATCGTCGACCGCTTCCGCATCCTCATCCGCGGCTTCGAGACCGTCGCCGGCACGCGCACCTATCCGCCCGAGGTGGTGAAGCTGCGCAAGGCGCACATCCCGTTCGCATCGCTGCGCAGGCTCGGCGCGCACAACGACCTCTACGACCTCGAAGTCACGCGGCACGAAGTCTTCGTCGACGACCTGCCGCGCTCCTTCGACGGCTACCGCATCGCCTTCCTCACCGACACGCACGTGGCATCGTTCCATCGCCGCGCGTTCTTCCGCGAGGCGGTGACGCAGGCGATGAAGTTCGACCCCGACCTCGTCCTCCTCGGCGGCGACTTCGTCACCTTCGAGCGCCACATCCCGCTCATGGCCGAGCTGCTCCTGACCGGGCTCTCCGCGCGCGACGGCGTGTACGCGGTCCTCGGCAATCACGACTACTGGGCCAACGCGGACGGCGTCGTCGCCGCCATGACCGCGCGCGGCGTGCGCTTCATCATCAACCGCTCCATCGACCTCCGCCGCGGCGACGACCGCATCGCCCTGGCCGGGATCGACGAGCTCTATCGCGGCAAGCCGGACATCGACGCTGCCTTCGCGCGCGTCGACGCGAAGACGCCGTGCGTCGGCCTGACCCACCATCCCGACATGATCGGCCAGCTGCGTGGGAAATCCGGCGACCGGCGCGTCGACCTGCTCCTGTGCGGCCACACGCATGGCGGGCAGATCCGCTTTCCCTTCTTCGGGTCGGTGGTCGTGCCGTCGAAACACGAGGCCCGGTACGCCAGCGGATTTCACCGCGACGGAAGCGTGTTGATGTACGTCAGCCGCGGCATCGGCGCCATTCCCCCGCTGCGCATCCTGTGCAGACCGGAAGTGGCCACGTTCACGCTACGCTGTCATGACGACCAGACTGTCCGAGGTGTGGGAGACGATCGAGCGCGTCGCACGCGCTGAGGGAGTCGTGCACCTCGGCGCATCCGATCTCGACGACGCGCACGCACCGCTGTTCGCGCAGTGGATCGAGCGCGGGCACCACGCGTCGATGGCGTATCTGGCGAAGAACGCCGCCGTCCGCACCTCGCCGCACGAGCGCTTTCCGTGGGCACGCTCGGTCGTCTCCATCCTCGTCCCCTACTCCTCCGAACGCCCGCACGCACCGGCCGGCGCGCTCAGTCATCACATCGCCCGCTACGCCCTCGGCGACGACTACCACGACGTCCTCGACCGCATCCTGCGCAAGCTCGAAGACGCGCTGCCCGGAGTGAAGACATGGCGCTACGTCGACACCGGTCCACTCTCCGACCGGTCGTATGCCGCACAGGCGGGCCTCGGCTGGATCGGCCGCAACGGCATGCTCATCCACGAAACCGACGGCTCGTACTTCTTCATCGGCACGCTCGTCACCGCTCTCGAGAACGACATCGCAGCGACCACGGTCGCCGACCGCTGCGGCACCTGCACGAGATGCCTCGACGCCTGCCCCACCAACGCCATCCTCCCCGACCGCACGCTGGACTCCGACCGCTGCATCAGCTACGCAACCATCGAGCACCGCGGCGCGCTGGAACACTCCGTTGCCTCACACCTCGAAGGCAACACCTTCGGCTGCGACCTCTGCCAGGAAGCCTGCCCCTGGAACCACGCCCCGGCCGACCCCCACCCCTCATTCACCCCCCGCGACACCTACCGCGCCACCCCGATCACAGATCTCCTCCGCTACACCCAGTCCGATTTCTCGGCCCTCTTCACCAAGAGCCCCATCAAACGCGCCAAACTCACCGGCATGCAACGCAACATCACCGCGTTGACAGAGGAGGCGGACCGAGGGATTCTGAAGACATGAGCAAGGAACTGACGGTCGAGGAGCTGCGGGAAAATCCGGACGCGTTGATCACTGCGCTCGATGCACACGAGAGCGTCACGATCATCCGTGACGGGAAAGAGATCGGCGTCGCGTGGCCGCCGGGACCGCGCATCGTGCAGAAAGGTACCCCTTATCCCTTCCGCAACGTTCAAAGAACGCCCCTCGGTAAACCGTTGGACTTTGACCCAGTGGAGGAGCTGATCAAAGACCGGGAGCGCGACCGGTCATCGGCGCATAAGGGCGACGCCGCATCTGCGTTGACAGAAGGCGCCGACCGAGGGATTCTGAAGATATGAGCAAGCAGGTGACGGTGGAGGAGCTGAGGGAAAACCTGGACGAAGTGCTCGCGGACGTGAAATCCGGTGAATCCGTCGAGATCACCGACGCGGGTGCCACGATCGCCGCGGTGCGCCCGACGATCATCCGCCGTGGCGTGAAGTTCCCATTCAGGAACCTCACCATCACGCCCCTGGACAAGCCTCTCGGCGTCGATCCTCTGTCAGCACTGATCGAGGATCGCGAGAGCGATCGGCGCTGAACGGGAGTACGGCCGGTGCTCGCGTACGTCGATTCCTCCGTCGTGCTCCGGATCATTCTCGAGCAACCGTCCCCACTCGCGGAGTGGGACCAGATTGATCTCGCGGTCTCCAGCACGCTGCTCGCAGTCGAATGTCATCGCTCGCTCGACCGCTACTGGCGCGAGGACCGGCTCAGCGATTCCGGGCTTGCCGCGAAGCGCACGGAGACGGAGGTCATCCTCCGGCGCTTTGATAGCGTCCTGCTCGATGACGCGGTCCTGCGGGCTGCCGCGAAACCCTTTCCGACGCTCATCCGCACGTTGGACGCGCTTCATCTCTCTTCGGCAATCATCTATCGCACCGCTCAGCCGCCCGATGAACGTCCAATCAGGTTCGCCACGCACGACGTCCAACTCGCAGGCGCCGCCCGCGCCATGCACTTCGAGGTCATCGGCGCGTGAGCCACGACGCCGAGGTCGAGCCCAACTGCCTGAACTGCGATACCGAATTGCAGGGCAAGTACTGTCACGTGTGCGGGCAGAAGGGCTCCGCGCCGCGGCTGAACATGCACGACTTCGTGCATGACGCGACGCATGAGTTTGTACATCTGGACGGGAAGATTCTGCAGACCGTGAAGCTGCTCGTGGCGAGACCGGGGGAGTTGACGCGGGAGTTCGTGGCCGGGCGGCGGGCGCGGTACATCACGCCGCTGCGGCTGTATTTGACGTTCAGCCTCCTCTTCTTCACCCTCGCGGCGATTCTGCCGTCGAAGGAAGATCGGGCGGTCATCTTCAAGCGCCAGGGAAACGAGAAGCTGTCGCAGGACACGGAGTTCGAGAGACGCATCGAGCGCGGGTTGAGCAAGGCCGAGAAAGACGCGGATTCGCTGCCGCAGGCGGTGCTGCACAACCTGCCGAAGGCGATGTTCGTGCTGATGCCGATGTTCGGGCTGCTGACGTGGGCCTTCTACCGCCGCCAACAGCGTTTCTACATCCCGCACCTCTACTACTCGGTGCACTTTCACGCGTTCGTGTTCCTGCTGATGTCTGTGTACGTGCTGCTCGCGCGCGTCGTGCCGGCAAGGTTCGCCGCGCTACTCCTCCTCGCGGCGATCCCGTATCACTTCATCGCCCTGCGGCGCGTGTACGGCGGCTCGCGCGCGGCGATGTTCGGCAAAGGGCTGGCGATCGGGATGCTCTACTGGATGATCGTCGCGGGGGTGGTCATCACGATCACCTTTGCCGTGCTGTACAACCTTTGACCGGGAGAGCGCGATGGGCGCGCCATCCATGGGTGGACGGCGCTGCTCACGCGCACGTCAGCGCATCGTACGAGTACGGCACCCTTACTCAAAGCGCGTGGTATCGCGACGATAAGCGTGAGAAAGCTCACGCCAACTCCACGTTGTGCTGACGCAATTGCAGGCTGCGTTGACGCGACCGTGTGAACGTTCGACCGTGACCTCAGGGTGACGCAACCTGACGGGCGTGCACGCCCGATCACCCATAGATGGCGGCGCACTGTGAGCGTCCGATGGCGCAACCGTGCGCGCACGCTCGCGCACCGTACGCGTACGATCCCGCAACCGTGCACGTTACGATCGCCCGGCATGCCTGTCGCGTCGCGTGACTTCAGACTTACGTGCGCGCTCTTCACGCTCACGCTGCATCGACACGGGGGTCGCGTCGCGTCACCGCGTGCTCACGTACGTCGCACCACACGCGTGCATCGAGCGCATCCTGCGCATGCGTCGTCCCATCGTGCGCGTTGCGTCGGGCTCACTCTTTGAGCGAGAAGGCACGGCTGACGATGGACGGGTCGACGGAGCGGTCGAGGTACTCCCACACGGCCAAGGCGTCGGGGTGGCCGGCGATCGGGGGCGCGGCGGCGCGGGTGGCGGGGTCGTTGATGATGAGCCGCGCCCGGCGATACCAGTGCATGGCCTCCTCGGGGTTGAGGCGCAGCTCCTCGCGCACGCCCTGGATGAGCAGGTACTGCTCGGCGGGGATGCCGGCGGCCTCGATCTCCGGATGCCCGGGCGCCAGCTGCCGTGCGCGCGCGCGCAGGATGCGCAGCTTCAACCGCAGCGAGTGCATGTCCAGCGCGGCGCGATTGAGCTCGCAGAGGCGGCCGATGGCGAGGCGCATCAGCTCCGATTTCTCCGTGACCAGCAGTCCGGCGCGATAGCTGCGCATGGCCGCGCCGGTGATGGCCTTGAGCGATGTCCAGACCACCTGGCCCGGCACGCTGACCGCGATCGCCGACTCCGGCACCGCGAACAGCAGCGTGGCCACCGAGCCGCGCTTCGGCTCGACCGGCAGCTCGATGCGCGCGCCGCGCGCGGAGAGGTCCTCGATCAGCACGGACCGTCCGTCGTAGCTGCCCGTCAGCGACGGCACGACGTAGAAACGGTCCGTGGAGCGCAGCTCTTCGATGCGGTTCGTGCGATTCGACGTCTGCAGTTGCGCCAGCAGCGACTGCAGCACTTCCGGCGGACCGTACGTGCGCACGCCGGAGAGGAACTTGCCGACGAACTGCGGGTCGGGCTGCGTCCAGACCACCACGGCCTCGAGGTTCACCGCACGGCCCTCGCCGGCGATCTGCAGGATGGCCTTCGACCCCGTCTCGACGACCTGGTCGTGGCGGAAGCGCGCGCCCTTCGCGGAGATGTCGCACACCGCGACCGGCGCGATGCCGAACTTCGCGGCCAGTGGCGGCGCGAGCAGAAAGCGTTCCGCCTGACGTAAGTTGCGTGCTGCTTCGTGCATTCGGGTGGAAGTGTGGACAGCTTACAACAGGTCCACGTGTGATATCCCTCACGTCATGGACCGCCAATACGACATCGTCACCTTCGACTGCTACGGAACGCTCGTCGACTGGGAGTCCGGCATCGCCGGCGCCTTCATCCGCGCCGCCGCCGCGGACGGCGTCGAACTGCGGCGCGAGGACATCCTCCGCGAGTACGCGCGCATCGAGCCGGAAGTGGAGCACGAGCACTACCGCCCCTACCGCGAAGTCCTCACCGAGGCCGCCCAGCGCGTCGCCCGATCCCTCGGATGGACGACCGACGGCGCGTTCCTCTCCGAGTCGCTGCCGTCGTGGCTTCCGTTCGCCGACACGAACCCCGCGCTGGAACGGCTGCGCAACGCCGGCTACAAGCTCGGCGTGCTCTCGAACATCGACGACGATCTCTTCGCCGAGACGCGCCGCCACTTCACCGTCGATCTCGATCTGCTCGTGACCGCACAACAGGTACGCTCCTACAAACCGGGCCACGCGCACTTTAACGAGGCGCGCCAGCGGATCGGCGACGCGCGCTGGCTGCACGCGGCGCAGAGCAATTTCCACGACGTCGTCCCCGCGAACGCGCTCGGGATTCCGAGCGCGTGGGTGAACCCGCACGGCGCGACGGCGTTGCCGGGTGGTACGCCGACGTACGAAGTGCGCGAGATGGCCGGGCTGGCGGAGTTGCTGGCACCACACTAACGGCAGTGGAGCGGTGGGCTTTAGCCCACCGCGGCTCTCGGGACGCTCTTCGCGGGAGCGGCGGTGGGCTGAAGCCCACCGCTCCACGCACGTTCGCGCTGAACACGGTGCCGCTGATGCCTAGAACCCTAGAACCGGAACCCCGCCCCGATCGAGATCTTCAGCGTCTCGTCGTAGGGCTCTGAGGCATCGTTGCGAACAAGGTGCTTGGCGTCGGCGCGGAGGGACCAGCGCTCGGTCATGTTGAAATCGAGGCCGCCGATGACGACGGCCGAGAGGCGGTCGTCGAGGGGGCCGAGGGGCGTGTCGGGGCCGCTGACCCAGTGGGCGCCGCCGCCGACGTAGGGCCGCCAGCGCAGATAGGAATTGCCGAAGTGATAGCGCGCGGTGAGGTCGACCGGATACGACACCACGTCGTACACCGCCGTGCCGGGGAAGATGCCGGTGTGCGTGTACTCCTCGCGCCCCACCGCCACCTCCGCCGTCCAGCGCATGCTGAAGCGCTTCTCGAACGCCATGCCCACGCCGCCGTCCCAGAAACTGCCGCTCCCTTCCGAGAACCCGAACCCGGGATCGGTGACGAAGAGGGAGATCCGGTGGGTCTTGTCCTGCGCGACGAGCGGCAGGGCAAACAGGAGAAGGACGGCGGCCAGCGCGTGTCGCATCAGAGGGTCTCGACGATCATGGCCGCGGCTTCGCCGCCGCCGATGCAGATCGCGGCCAGGCCGCGTTTTGCGCCGCGGTCGTGCAGCGCGTGAATGAGCGTGACCAGGATGCGCGCGCCGCTGGCGCCGATAGGATGGCCGAGGGCCACCGCGCCGCCGTGAACGTTGAGTTTCTCGTGCGGGATGTTCACGTCCTTCATCGCCGCGAGGGCCACCGCGGCAAAGGCCTCGTTGATCTCGAAGAGGTCGATGTCGTCGGCGGTCATGTTGGCGCGGCGGAGGACGATATCGATGGCCTTCGCCGGCGCGGTAGTGAACCAATCGGGCTCGTGCGCGGCGGTCGACTGGGCGATGATCCGCGCGATCGGCTTGAGGTTGTTCTGCTCCGCGTACTCGGCCGACGTCACCACCAGCGCGGCCGCGCCGTCGTTGATCTTCGAGGCGTTCGCGGCGGTGACCGAGCCGCCGTCCTTCTGGAACGCGGGCTTGAGCGAGCGCATCTTCTCCAGCGGGGCGGCGAACGGCTCCTCGTCGTCGACGACGACCGACTTGCCCTTCTTGCCCTCGAACTCGACGATGGCGATCTCCTTGCGGAACTTGCCGGTCTTGATGGCGTCCTGGGCGCGGCGGTACGACTCGAGCGAGTAATCGTCCTGCTCCTCGCGGGAGAACGTGTACTTCGTCACGCAGGCTTCGGCGCAGGTGCCCATGTGCTTATCGCCGTACGGGTCCCAGAGGCCGTCGTGGATCATGAGGTCGATCATCTTGCCGTTGCCCATGCGGTAGCCGCCGCGGGCCTGCGGCAGCGCGTAGGGGGCGTTGGACATCGACTCCATGCCGCCGGCGACGGCCAGGTCGTACTCGCCGCAGCGGATGTCGTTGGCGGCGTACATCACGGCCTTCATGCCCGAGCCGCAGACTTTGTTGACCGTCACCGCGCCGGCGCCGACCGGGACGCCGGCGAAGATGCCGGCCTGGCGCGCGGGCGCCTGGCCGATGCCGGCCTGCAGGACGTTGCCCATGATGACCTGCTGGATCTGCTCGGCGGAGACGCCGGAGTTCTCGAGCGCGCATTTGATGGCGATGGCGCCGAGCCGCGGCGCGGGGAGAGTGGAGAGGGTGCCCTGGAAAGAGCCGATCGGCGTGCGAGCTCCGCCGAGGATGACGATTTCTTTCATGCGGGAAGTTCTATCACGAGCGGTGCCGACACGCTCTGTTAGAATCCCGGACCTGGCCACTGCCCGGCCCCCGTCCCGCAAACAAAGGAGTTAACTTCGCATGACCCTCTCCGCCATCACCGACCGCCGGCTCCATATCCAGCCGGCCGAGGTCCACAACGTCCTCGAGCGCCACATGCTCGCCGACGGCTACGAAATCGTCATGGACCTGCGCAAATCGCAGGGCTCGTGGGTGTTCGACGCCCGCGGCAAAGGCCGCATCCTCGATTTCTTCACCAACTTCGCCTCGGTGCCCATCGGGTACAACCACCCGAAGCTCGACACGCCGGAGTTCCGCGACCGTGTGGCCGAGGCATCGATCAACAAGCCGGCCAACTCCGACATCTACACCACCTACATGGCCGAGTTCGTCGACACCTTCGCGCGCCTGGCCGTGCCGCCGAACTTCGGCAAGCACATGTTCTTCATCGAGGGCGGCTCAATGGGCGTCGAGAACGCCATCAAGGCCGCCTTCGACTGGAAGGTGCGCAAGAACTTCGAGAAGGGCATCAAGGAAGTGAAGGGGCAGCAGGTCATGCACCTGCGCCAGTGCTTCCACGGCCGCAGCGGCTACACCCTGTCGCTGACGAACACCGATCCGACCAAGACCGACTACTTCCCGAAGTTCGACTGGCCGCGCATCGAGAACCCGTACATCAGGTTCCCGCTGAACGAGGAATCGCTGCGCGACGTCGAGCAGCGGGAGCAGGCCGCGCTGGCGCAGGCGAAGCAGTTCCTGCACGAGCGGCAGGACGACATCGCGGCCTTCATCATGGAGCCGATCCAGGGTGAAGGCGGCGACAACCACTTCCGCCCCGAGTTCTTCCGCGCCATCCGCCAGCTCTGCGACGAGAACGACGTCATGCTGATCTTCGACGAGGTGCAGGCCGGCGTCGGCATCACCGGGAAGATGTGGTCGTTCCAGCACTACGGCATCGAGCCCGACCTGTTCGCGTTCGGCAAGAAGACGCAGGTCTGCGGCTTCGCGTCGAACGACCGCATCTTCGAGATCGAGGACAACGTCTTCAAGCTTTCCTCGCGCATCAACTCGACCTGGGGCGGCAACCTGACGGACATGGTCCGCTCGCAGCGCTACTTCGAGATCATCGACGAGGAGAAGCTGGTCGAGAACGCGGCCACCGTCGGCGCGTATTTTCTCGGGGAGCTGGAGCGCTTCCAGGCGGAGTTCCCGAAGCTGGTCTCCAACGTGCGCGGGCGCGGCCTGATGTGCGCGTTCGACCTGCCGGACGGCGACACGCGCAAGGCGGCCATCAACGCGTTCATGACGCAGAACATGCTCGTGCTGGCGTCCGGACCGCGCTCGGCGCGTTTCCGTCCGCCCCTCAATCTGTCGATGGACGAGGCGGCGGAAGGGATTCGCCGGATGGAGAGGGCGCTGAAAGATCTCGCGTAAGGAGCATGGCCGCGAGGAACGCCGCCGCCGGCGCGAGCTGGTGCGGGATGCGGTTCAGCGCGAAGCTGGCGTGGCCGCCGAGATCGAAGGGCGTGGCCAGCAGCGGCACGACGAGCGCGGCGCTCTGCAGCAGCAGCGCGAGCAGGAGGAACTGCTCGCGCTGCACCGCGCGCCTTGCGTAGAGCACGACGATCAGCGCCACGACCAGCCAGAAGTACGGCTGATCGGGCGTCGCGCTCCATAGCGCGTTGAATGTCGTCACCGGATCGCGGAGGTGCTCGAGGATGCGCTGCAGCGCGCTGCCCTGGGCCAGATCGGTGGGGAGCTTCAGCACGCTGCGCGCGATAAGCCAGGGCGAGATGAGTGCGACGGCCGGCCAGAGCGCGAGCACTTTGCGGATGCCGCGCGTGGCGATGAGCAGCGCCAGCGCGGCGGTGACGATCCACGCCAGCCCTTCGTTCTTCGACCACGCGGCCAGGCCGAGGAAGATCGCCCCGGTGCGGATGGAGCCGGCGCGGAGGAACAGCAGTCCCGCGCAGCCGTAGGCCATGACCGCCCCCTCGGCGTGCCCGATCCAGACGCTGAGCGCGGGGAAGGCGGCGGCCAGCGTCACCAGCGCGGGAGCGTGGCCGCGGACGATGGCGATCAGCGACGCGCCAATGGCGATGTAGAGCCAGCCGAACGCGGCGTCGTTCCACCCGCCGGTGACGACGGCCAGAAAGTCGAACATCAGCGGGACGAGAAGCGGGTAGTCCGGGTGGGAGGTGTTCGTGCGCAGGAAGGTCCAGTCGACGCCGCCGGCCTCGAAGAACCACTTCGCCTTGAGGCCCCAGATTCCGTAAAAGTCCCACTCGTATGGAGGGCGGCAGAGGGCGAAGATGGCGTAGGCGACGAGGGCAACCAGCACGATGAGGTCGACAACGTAGGGCATGGCTCCAGCCCGCCCCTCCCGGGAGTGGGCGGGCTGAAGCCACGCCCTGCGTTTGGCGAGGATCGTCGTGAGAATGAAGAGTGGCGCGAGGGCGAGCAGCACGGAGGTTCGCGTCCAGGGAATGCGCAGCACCGACAGCGTGAACATGTGCAGGGCGATGGTGCCGATGCCGAGGAGGAACGACGTCCCGGCGAGGGCGGCTCCGCGCAGGCGCGCGTCGACCGCGAGCGCGATGGGGATTCCGTAGAGGAACACGGCGATGAGGACGAGCGGCGTCACGGCTTCCGCCTCAGGAGCGCGCCTTTGCCGTCGAGCCAGACCAGGCCAAAGTTCGGGTGTCCGTACATCTTGTCCCACACCGCGATGGCGTCGGCTTCATCGGGCCCGGCGATGGGGATCAGCAGCGGGCGGCCGGTGAGCTCGTAGCTGGCGCGCCAGTAGGTGTAGCCCATGTTGTCGTACGGCGGGCCCATGATCAGCGCGATGCGCTCGCCGGGCCTGGTCTGCGCGCGGATGCCGGCGAAGAAGCGCACCAGCTCCGGAGGCGTGGGGTCGTTCACCCAGCGCAGCGGCCAGCGATGCAGGGCGCCGGGGGGCGCGGGAGCGTCAGCGGGGCGGTGCGGCGGGAGGAGGAGGCGGAGGATCGGGAGCCGTGCGCCGGTGGCGAGGAGCGCCGCGAACAGCAAGGCGGCCGCGACTCTGCGAATCATTCAGACGTCGAGACTGCGGGCGCTCCGACGGCTTCTTCTTCCCACAACGTGTGCGGCTTGTGATTGCGCACGAGGTAGCCCCAGAGCAGGTCGCCGTAGCCGTGCGCGGTGATGCCGCGCTTCTCGTAGAAGGGCATGAGGAGCTTCTGCAGGCGCGGCAGGTTGTAGAACGGCACGCCGGGGAAGTAGTGATGCTCGAGGTGATAGTTCGAATAGAGGAACGCGTGGTCCCAGAACCACGAGCCCTTGACCAGCGTCGCCCACTTGGCCGGATCGGCCGGGTCGATGTCGTAATGCTGGCCGAGGCGGTTCAGGGCGAAGGCAATCGGGAAGACGAAGAAGACCGGGACGACGTACAGCTTCCAGGCGATGGCCCAGCCGCCGAAGAAGGCGATGGCGCCGAGCACGGACAGGTGGAACGCCACGGATCCGAGGCGCTCCAGCTTGATGCGCGACTGCAACTCCGGCTCGTACGACTTCGTCTCCTGCGCCGCGGCGCGGAAGTAGATCGGGAAGAGCGCGGGGGTGAAGTAGAGGAACTTCAGCCAGCGCGCGTTGATCTTCGGCGAGAGGTAGTGGCGCTTCGGGTCCTCTTCGTCGGAGCCGAGACCGGCGTGATGGTCGAGATGCCACCGCGTGAACTGAGAGGACGAGATACCGCTGGGGACGGCGTACAGCAGCCCGAGGATGCGATAGCCGCGCTCGGAGGCCTTCTCCAGCACCGCGCGGTGCACCACTTCGTGCAGCAGCACCGTCCCGTTGAACACCGCGAAGCCGGCGACGAACGCGAACGGCAGCCAGAAATACCAGCGATCGAGCTGCACGATGGCAATGCCGCTGGCGATCAGCGCCGCGAAGTTGAGAAAGGCCACGAGCGCGTGCAGCAGCGGCCGCTTCCGATGCAGCTCGCGCAGCGCGTCGACCGGGATCTCGCGTGCGAGGTCCCGCTTGAGCTGCTGCGCGTGTTCGGAGTAATAGGACGCCATTGGTGAAAGGTCGCAGCTCGCAGGTGGCAGCTCGCAGGAGATCGCTGCGACCTGCGAGCTTAGAGCTGCGAGCTGTCTTATGAATCGAATCTACACGATCGGCCATTCCACGCGCACGTTGGACGAGCTCGTATTCCTGCTTCGTGACCACGGCGTGACCCGGCTCGCGGACGTGCGCCGCTATCCCGGCTCGCGCCGTTACCCGCACTTTTCCCGCGAGTCGCTGGAGCAATCGCTGCCGCTCGTCTACGAGCACTTCGAAGACCTCGGCGGACGCCGCAGTGCGGCAAAGAGCTCCCCGAACGGCGCCTGGGAGAACCCGCAGTTCCGCGGGTACGCCGATTACATGGGCACGGCGCCGTTCCAGGCAGCGATCGACCGGCTGCTCGACAGCGAGCACGTCACCGCGGTCATGTGCGCGGAGGCCGTGCCGTGGCGCTGCCATCGCAACCTGTTGGCGGATGAGCTCGTGCGGCGGGGCGTGGAGGTCATCCACATCGTCGGGCCCGGTTCGGCGCAGCCGCACGTGCTCAGCAAAATGGCCCGGATCGTGGGGGATCGCGTGATCTATCCGCCGCCGCAGGCGGAGATGTTCTAAAATCGGCGACTCATCCGCACGCAATAGGGCCAAACTCATGTCCAACCCTGCCGTTGACGCACCAGCCGTCGAGCGGGACGTCGTGCTCGCTGTCGACGACAACGAGCAGAACCTCCAGCTGCTGGAGGAGTATCTGTGGAGCTGGGGGTACGACGTCGTCCTGGCGCGCGACGGCCGCGAGGCGGTCGAGCTCTACCCGCGCCACAACCCCTCCATCATCGTCCTCGACGTGATGATGCCGAACATGGACGGCTACGAGGCCTGCCGTCTGATCAAGAGCTCCCCCGCCGGCCGCACCATCCCCATCCTGATGCTGACCGCGCTGACCGGGACGGACGACAAGATCGCCGCGCTGGAAGCAGGCGCGGACGATTTCCTGAACAAGCCCATCAACCGCGACGAGCTACGCACGCGCATCCGCTCGCTGATCCGCATCCGCAACCTGCGCAAGGAGCTGGACTCCAGCGAGAGCATCATCATGACGCTCACCGGAGCGCTGGAGAGCAAGGACGCGCGCACCAGCGGCCACGTCCACCGCGTGGCCGCGTACGCCGCGCATCTCTGCGACAAGCTCGGCTTCTCGCCGGACGAGAAAGAGATCGTCATCAAGGGGGCGCTGCTGCACGACGTCGGCATGATCGGCGTGCCGGACCATCTCCTGACGACGTCGCCCGCGACCGACGAGGAGCGGGGCCGCGTGGCCGACCACACGCGCATGGGGGCGTCGATCCTCGATCCGATGATCACCTTCCGCCAGTTCGTGCCGATCGTCCGCTCGCATCACGAGCGGTGGGACGGCGGCGGCTATCCGGACGGGCTGCGAGGCGACGAGATCCCGCTGGAAGCGCAGATCGTGGCCATCGCCGACCGCTTCGACGAGATCCATCACGAGAGCAACCTCACCGAGGCCGAGGCCATGGCCCAGGTGGTGGCGGAGGCGGAGCGCGGCGTGTTCTCGCCGGAGCTGGTGCGGTTCTTCACCACGGCGCTGGACGAGGACGAGCCGAAAGCCGTCACGTCGAAGCACATGCTGCCGCGGCTGCCGCTGAAAGCGCGGCTGCTGTGCATCGACGACAACGACATGAACCGCGAGCTGGTGGCCAGCACACTCTCCGGCGCGAACATGGAGCTGCGCATGACGCACACCGGCGCCGAGGCCTTCGAGGTGCTGGACCGGGAAGGGGCGGACGTCGTGCTGCTCGATCTCCTCGCCGGCGAAGCCGAGGCGACGTCGACGCTCCGCGCGCTGCGCGCCGATCCACGCTGGGAGTTCCTGCCGGTGGTCGTCCTGACGTCGCACCGCAACAACGGCATGCGCCAGGAGGCCATCGTCGCCGGCGCGGACGACTTCATCCACTATCCGCTGAACCGGCTGGAGCTGGTGACACGCATTCACTCTCTGCTGCGCATCCGCGAGTACCACGCGGACCTCGAGCAGACGCAGAACGTGATCTGCGCGCTGGCGCTGGCCCTCGAGGCGAAGGACCGCTACACGCGCGGCCACTCGCAGCGCGTCGGCGACCTCGCTCGCAAGTTCGCCCTCCACATGGGCCTCGGCAATGACGCGGCGGAGCGCATCCGCACGGCGGGGCTGCTGCACGACATCGGCAAGATCGCCGTGCCGGAGAACCTGCTCAACAAGCGCGGCCCGCTGACGCGCGATGAGTTCCTGCGCGTCGTCGATCACCCGGTCATCGGCGAGGAGATGGTGCGCCCGTTGACGACACTCTCGTCGGTGCTCCAGCTCATCCGCCACCACCACGAGCGCTACGACGGCCGCGGCTACCCCGACGGCCTCCGCGGCGACGCCATCCCGTACGAGGTGCGCCTGCTCTCGATCGTCGACGCCTACGACGCCCTGACGTCGCACCGCTCCTACCGCCCCGCCCCCCTCAGCCACGAGGCCGCCCTGTCCACGCTGCGCCGCGAGGCCTCGGGCGGCAAATGGGACGCGACACTGGTAGAGGCGTTCGTCGGCATGCTCGGCGACCGCGCCCCGGCCTGGGACACGATCTCGCTACCGGCACCAGCGCTGAACCTGGCCTGAGAGAGAAGGCGGGAGGCCTCCGGCGGGCCGGGATCGTCTCCATTGCAGGGACACCCGCTACCCGATGAGGGCCGCACGTTTCATGACGAGACGCGCACGTTTCATGGCGAGACGCGTACGTCTCATGGCGAGACGCGTACGTCTCAACGGGAGACACGTACGCCTCCTGGCGAGATGCGTACGTCTCATCGGGAGGCGAGTACGTCTCGGACAAGGCAGTCCCCTCTCCCCGCGACGAGCGGGGAGAGGGCTCGGGTGAGGGGTTGTGGCGCTCGGCAAAAGGGAGCCCCTCACCCTAACCCTCTCCCCACTGCGGTGGGGAGAGGGGACTGGTACCCGCCGCCACGCGCTCCGTCCTGGCGAATGAAGTACCTAGCGCCGCGAACCGGTCACCGTTGCCGGGAAGAAATGATCTTCGTCACTTCGTCAATCGGCAGCGCCTTCACGTTCCCCACATCCGTAGCCTTGAACATCGAGTTGTAGATGGCCTCCTCGGTGGCCTCGATGACGGCGAGGAACAGCGGCGACATGTCGTCGTTGCGCAGCAGGGAGGGCGGGTTGCGCACCGTGCTGAAGGCGATGGCATAGTCGCCGCTGCCGTTCGTTCCCGCGGCACCGGTGCGCGCAAGGCCCATCATGGCCCGCGCGCCCATCCGCTCGAGGTTGCGCGCGTCGACCGGGGCGTCGGTGGCGATGACGATCATGATCGAGCCGTCCGCGAGCTGCAGCTCGTTCTTCAGGTAGTACTGACCCAGCATTCGCCCGACCGGGGCGCCGTCGATGGTGAGGATGCCGCCGTAGTTCGACTGCACCAGCACGCCCACCGTCCACCCGCCCAGCTTCGCCGGCAGCTTGCGCGACGACGTGCCGATGCCGCCCTTCCAGCCGAAGGCCACCGTGCCCGTGCCCGCGCCGACGCTCCCTTCTTCCACCGGACCGCTCTTCGCCTCGCTGAGCGCGGCGAACACTTCGGCGCGCCCGACGTGGCGGCCGCGGATGTCGTTCAGCTGGCCGTCGTTCGTCTCGCCGACGACGACGTTGATGGAGCGCACATCCTGGTTGCCCGGCAGCGCGATCATCCAGTCGATGAGCGCGTCCGCCACGCGCGGCACGTTCAGCGTCGACGTCAGCGCGATCGGCGACTCGATCTCGCCCAGCTCCACGATCTGCGTCGAGCCCATCAGCTTCCCGAAGCCGTTCCCCACGAACACCGCCGCCGGCACTTTCTCGCGGAAGAGGTTCCCGCCGTGCGGCAGGATGACGGTGACGCCGGTGCGCACGTTCTCGCCGCGGATGACCGTCGTCTGCCCCACCCGCACGCCCGCCACGTCCGTGATCGCGTTCAGCGCACCCGGCGGCAGGATGCCCGGCGCGACGCCGGCCTCACGGGCGCGGGGGCGGGCGTCGATGGTGACGGTGAAGAGGGCGAGCAGGAGGGCCAGCGTTCGCATGTCTTCAGTTTGCTACACTCCCCCGCCCCGATGCTGGTCTTTGCCGATCCCCTCCGCCAGACCGATCTCCCGCGCGGCTGCGTGGCGACGATCGGCAACTTCGACGGCATGCACGTCGGGCATCAGCAGATCGTCCGCGGCGTCGTCGAGCGGGCGCGGGAGCTGGGCCGTCCGTCGGCGGTCATCACCTTTCACCCGCATCCGCTGACCATCGTCGCGCCCGACCGCGTGCCGAAGCAGATCCTGACGCTCCCCCAGAAAGAAGAGCTGCTGCGGGAGATGGGCGTCGACGCGATGCTGGTCGTGCCGTTCACGCACGAGTTCTCCCGCTGGACCGCCGACCGCTTCATCGAGGAGTTCCTCGTCAACGCTCTGGACGTGAAAGAGGTCCGCATCGGCCGCGACTTCTGCTTCGGCGCCGGCCGCGAGGGCAACCTGGCCCGGCTCACCGCCGCCGGCCGGCAGTCCGGCTTCGCCGTGATGGGCGTCGACGACATCAAGATGCGCGGCATCCGCGTCTCCAGCTCGATCGTCCGCGACGCGATCTCCAAAGGGTCCCTGCACATCGTCACGATGGCCCTCGGCCGCACGTACTTTGTCGACGGCCGCGTGGCCACGGGGCGGAAGCTCGGCCGCAAGATGGGCTTCCCCACCGTCAACGTCGACCCCGCCAACGAGCTCTATCCGGACGGCGGAGTGTTCGTGACCACCTGCCGCTTCGAGAGCTTCGACCGCTCCTTCGAGGGCGTGACCAACATCGGCGTGCGGCCGACTCTCTACGAGAATTACGCGCGCACGATCGAGAGCCACATCCTCGACTTCGACTCGAACGTCTACGGCGATACGGTGCGCCTCTACTTTCACGGCCTGCTGCGCCGCGAGCAGCAGTTCCGCTCCGCGCTCGAGCTGACCAATCAGATCCGCCAGGACATCACCCGCTCGCGCATGTACTTCCTCAGGCACCCGGAGCGCGATCTCCCGTGACAGACCCGGTTCTCTCCTTCGTGCTCCTCCTCTCCTTCTTCGCGGCGCTCACCCTGGCATCCTGGTTCAAGACGCTCGACGCCACGCTCTGGCGCGAAGCCACCACGCCGCTCATCGCCGGCGCCATCTCCGGCGCCGTGATTCACTTCTGGAACAACGCCGTCACCATCGGCGTGATCCTGACGCTGGCCGCGCTCTACGTGCGCCTCACCGGCCGCGAGAGCGAGCCCGCCGACGGCATGACTCTCGGCGCCATGACCGGGGCCGCCGCCGCGGTGCCGCTGGTCATCCTCGACGGCGATCGCGCGCTGCTGCTTTTCTCGTCGTGCATCGTCGCCGGTGCCGTGGCCGGCTACGGCATCACCTTCGGACTGACGCACGTGCGCAATCAACTGCGCCAGCTCGCCGTCGACGCCGTGACCGCATTGCTCGCCATCGGCGCCGCCGCGCTGCCGGCCATCCTCGTGCGCTCGCGCCTCGCCGAGCGCCACGTCGCCATCGCCGCCGCGGCGGTCGTCCCGCTGCTGCTGATCCTGACGGTCTTCAAGCAGTGGCCCGTGATCCGTGCCGAGCTGCGCCACGAGGCGGCCCTGGGCGTGATCCTCGACGAAGACGTCCGCCCCACCGCCCACCCGCTGCGCCGGATCGGCCGGGCCGGGTGGCACGACGCCTCCGCGCATCGCGAGTTCGTGCGCATCGCCAACAAGATCGCCCTGCGCAAGCGCCAGCAGCGCCGGCGCTCCGAGGAAGTGGCGCGGCTGTATCAGCTCGAAGTCATCAAGCTGCGCATGGAGCTGCAGAACATGACGCGCATCGACCGGGCCATGCGCGCGCAGTCCGAGCAGGAGCAGCTGGCGCGGTAGAATGCGCGGCGAATGCATCGCCGCCTCTGCCTCCTGATCCTCGTCCTTACCGCCCTTCCCCTTTTCGCGCAGGCGCCGCCGAAGTTCAAGCTCATCCCGGGACCGAAACCGGGCGGCGGCGAAGTCAAGGTCACGGTCAATCCCAAGGGCGAGACCGAGGCCGTCAACGACGAGTACGTGATCATGAGCGGCGGCGTGGCCATCGAGTATCAGGACATCAAAGTCACGGCCAACAAGATCACCTTCAACCAGCGCACGCGCGACGTCACGGCCGAGGGGAACGTCATCATCGACCAGGGCCCGACGCGCATCACCGCGTCGCAGGCCGTCTACAACCTGACGTCGAAGACAGGCACGTTCTTCAACTCCACCGGCACGATGGACCCGTCGATGTACTTCTCCGGCGACCGCATCGAGAAGGTCGACGAAGACACGTACCGCCTGACGAACGGCGTCTTCACCTCGTGCGATCTCGACCGGCCGGCGTGGTCGTTCCACGTCGGCAACGCGGAGATCACCATGGACGACTACGCGCGCATGCGCGACGTGTCGTTCCGCGCCCGCGACCTGCCGATCTTCTACACGCCGCGCCTGATCTGGCCGACCAAGCGCGACCGCTCGCGCGGCTTTCTCATCCCGCGCGCCCGCTACAGCGACACATTCGGCGCGCGACTCGAGAACGGCTACTTCCTGCCGATCGGCGAGTCCGCCGACGCCACGATCTACGGCGACATCAGCTCGGAGAGTTACTTCGGCGGCGGCGTGGAAGTGCGCTACGTGCCGTCGGAGAACGTGAAGATCGGCGACCTCCGTGCCCGCGCCGTCTATAACGCCCCGGAGAAGCGCGTCGAGTGGAAGTACGAATACCGCCACGCGCAGGAGAACCTCCCCGGCGGCTTCCGCGGCGTCGTCGACGTCCGCGACTTCTCGCGCCTCGACTTCTTCCGCGACTACGACGACGACCCGAACGTCCTCACCCAGTCGAACATCTACTCGTCCGCCTACCTGACCAAGAACCGCCCCACGTATTCGCTCAACGTCCTCGCCGACCGTCGCGACTATGAGCTGCTGCAGCAGGACCCCGTCGACCCGAACCGCTTCGTCACCGCGCGGCAGCGCTACGAGCAGTTGCCGTCGCTGCAGTTCCGCATGTACCCGCAGCGCGTGGGACGCACGCCGTTCTACTTCACGATGGAGTCGTCGTCGTCGCGGCTGCGCACGGGCGGCGTCGACCCGCAGGGTCAGCGCACCATCAACGCCGACTACTTCCGCACCGACATCTTCCCCACCGTCTCCATGCGCATGCGCACGCCGCAATGGTTCTCCGTCAAGCCGCAGCTGGCCGTGCGGCAGACGGTGTATTCCGCCAGCCAGCAGCTCGTCTGCGACACGCCCGAGGCGCCGCTGGAGTGCGTGGCCTGCGAGGCCGATCCGACGAACCCGGTCTGCACGCGCCGCGAGTTGCGCGACGACGAGGGCGTGTCGCGCTTTTACGCGCAGGGACAGGTGGAGGTCGTGGGACCGTCGTTCTCGAAAGTGTTCAACCGCCCGGCCGGCGGCTTCTCGCGCTTCAAGCACGTCATCGAGCCGCGCGTGCGCTACGTCTACACGAGCGACGTCGAGAACCAGAACGAGATCGCCCGCTTCGACACGGTCGATACGCCCTTCCTCCCGATCGTGCGCGACTCGGTGGAGTACTCGCTCACGCAGCGCCTGATCGGCAAGGAAGCGGCGGAGGGCGGCAGTCCCCGCGAGGTGCTTTCGTTCTCGCTGCGCCAGAGCGTGGCGCTCTCCGACCCCTTCCCGCGCTTCGGCACGGCCAGCACCGCGGAGCATCAGTTCACGCCGCTCAATGCCACGCTGCGCTTCAACCCCTATCAGACCGTGACGGTCGACGCGAACGCGCAGTTCGGCAACATCTCGCATCAGACGGACTCCGTCAGCCTCTCCGCGAACCTCGTCGGCACCGGTACGCGCGCCGACAAGTACCTCGGCTTCACCTACTTTGCGTCGTTCGACGACCCCGGCTTCGACAACGGCCGCAGCCAGATCCGTGTCAACGGCGGCTCGTCGCTCGTACGCGAACGGGTCCGCGCGGATGTGCAGCTGAACTTCGATGCGACCGAGGGACGGTTCCTCGAGCAGCGGTACCTCACCGCGTGGGTGGGCTCGTGCTATGGTCTCGGCCTCGAGTACCGCCGCTATGAAGTGTTCGGCGGCGGCGAGGGACGGCGGCAGAACTACAGCATCGGCATCGCCGTCACGCTGAAGAACGTCGGCAGCATTGGAAGCCTCTGATTGAATCGTCCCCGCGCCCTCGCGCTCATTGCGATCCTGGTCTGCCTCGGCTGCCGCGAAGAGTACGACGCGGAGCGTGACGCGACGCTGAAGAGCAATCTCACGCAGATGCGCCAGGCCATCGCCAGTTTCCGCAAGGACCACGGCCGCCATCCGCACTCCCTCGACGAGCTCGTGCCGAACTACCTCCGCCGCATCCCTGCCGACCCGATCACCGGCGCGAACACGTGGCGCCCGGTCACCGAGGACACGGTGCAGGTCAGCTCCGACTTCACGACCGGCACCGCCGCGGCAACGCGCCCGGTCGTGATCGACGTGCAGAGCACCGCGCCGGGCGCGGACCGCAACGGCGTGCTGTACTCGAACTACTGACATGCCGAATGTCTACACGTTCAAGGATTTCGAGGGCAGCAGCCATCGCATCCTCTCCGAGCTGATCCGCCGCCACGCTCCGCGGGGCGGCACGCTCCTCGACCTCGGCGCCGCCGGCGGCGAGCTGGGCTCGTCCATCCGCGAGCACTTCGACCGCACCATCGGCTTCGAGTACAACGTCGACTGCGTCGGCGAACTACAGGGCCGCTTCGACGCCGTCGCCATCGCCGACCTGGAGCGCGTCAAAGAGCTCCCGCGCGGCGTCAACGTCATCGTCCTCGCCGACGTCCTCGAGCACCTCCGCTCCCCCGCCCGCGCCCTCGGCCTCGTGCGCACCGCGCTCCGCGACGACGGCCACGTCTTCATCTCCGTCCCCAACATCGCCAACATCACCGTCCGCCTCGGCCTGCTGTTCGGCATCTTCGAATACCGCGACCGCGGCATCCTCGACCACACGCACCTGCGCTTCTACACCGTCCGCACCATCCGCCGCGAAGTCGAAAACGCCGGCTTCCGCATCGTCGCCGTCCACGGCTCCTCGGTCCCCATCCGCCTCATCGCCGGACGGTTGACGCCGGAGTTTGTGTTGCGCGCCGGGGAGCGCCTGCTGACCTGGCTCACGCGGCTGTGGCGGGGGTTGTTCGCGTACCAGGTGATCCTGGTGGCGACGAAGCGCTGAGGGGTTTCAAGCCGCGAAGCGAATGATCTCGAGCTCCGCCAAGGCGTCGACGCGTGACAGCAACTCCTCGACGCGCGCAAAGATCGAATCGTCCAGCACGTATTCACTGCAGTTCTCACACTGCAACACCGGCAGGTCCTTGACGATCACGATCGCACGATCCGCGAGTTTGAACGGAAGATCAGTGACGATCGGCTGAAGGGTGCCGCCGCAAACACGACATTTCATGACTCGCGAGCTTATCAGCAGCGCGAGCGGAGCGCCGCCTTCCAGGCGGCCGGTCCGCTGGCTTCCAGCCGGCAGGGGGGCTCCGGGGGATATCCGCCGGCTAGAAGCCAGCGGACCGGCCGGCAGGATGCCGGCGCTCCGAACGGCGCAGCCATCCACGGCCTTCCAGCAGAGTGACCACAAGTAGCAGCGCCAGCCCGACCCAGGCCGTCCACCACCACCCCCGCCCGATTCGGCGCGAGAAGATCACTTCATGGTGGCCGGCGGGAACGGGGGTACCGGCGAAGAGCATGTCGGTCTCGATGGGGCGGGTGGGGTGGCCGTCGATCGTGATCGCAAGCTCGGGGGAGAGTTTCTCGGAGGACGCAAGGTAGAACGGCGCGGTGGACGACGTGAGGACGCGCTGTTCGTGGGGAGCATAGGACCGGAGCGAGATCGTGGGAGTGGAGGCAGAGAGTGAGGGTGCGGCAACAGGATCGTCGGTGATCACCGCCTCGCGCTCGAAGTCGATGTCGCGCGCGGCGAGGAATTCGTCGTCGTTCAGTTTGCGGACGCGCGTTACGGCGCGGAAGCGCGGCAGCTCGGCGAGGTTGCGGAAGAGGCGCCCCTCGGGGATCTCGCGGTCGAACATCACCGGCGTGGTCACGCGGCCGTAGAAGACCGACCGCACATCCTCAGCCTGCAGGACGTAGCCGCTCACACCGTTGGCGCGGAGGTACAGCATGACCGTCTCGCCGAGGCGGGCGTGGGGGCGGAGGGGGATGTAGATCTTGTTCATCACGTTCGCCTCCTCCGCGGTGAACGCGCGCGACCAGACCACGGCGCCGTCCTTCGCGAGCGTCACTTCGAGGCGGCCCTTGCCAGCTTCGATGTTGACGGGCAGCTCGATGGACCAGAACGGCTCGGCGTCGACACGGATGGTGCGCTCGAGCATCGAGCCGTGCTTCAGGGCGATGGTGCCGGTCTCCTTCACGCCCGGCACGGTGGCCTTGAAGATGCCCCACTTCACGATGTCGATGTACTTGTGCTCGATGAACCAGCGCACGCCGAGGAGACCGTTGAGCGGGTCGTCGAAGTTGTAGGTCGGGCTGAAGAACGTGATCACCGTCGACTGCCCGTTCCACGAGCTGGGGTCGATGCGTTGCAGCAGCCTGCGATACGAAGCCTCGGAGCTGAAATGGCTGCGCAGGTCCTCGACGCGGACCAGCTCCGCCGAGTTGGGCCAGAGGTAATCCATCATCGGCGCGACGCGGAAGGGCGGCTTCTCGCTCTGCAGAAAGGCCACGGTCGGCGTCGTGGCCACGCGCGCCTGCCCCGGCGTGAGGTACGGGTGGAAGCGCCCGGCGAAGAGGGCCAGGTCGAACGCGACGAGGATCGCGACCGCGTCGTAGACGAGCTGCCGCCGCAGCCGCGCGGCGGCGGCGAGATAGGCGATCGGGATCGGGAGCAGCAGCCCGACGCGTGCCAGCGCGGAGTATTTGAAGCCGGGCACTTTGGCCATCCACGCCGAGATCCACGGCGCGCCGAACATGCACGCGGCGAGGAGCACGGCCACGGCGAGCCAGAACCAGCGCGCACGTGCGCGGCGGTTGAACAGGCCGAGGATGGCCAGCGGAATGGCGAGCAGGCCGAGGTAGAGCGTCGACTCGACATAGTTGTTCAGCACCCCGAGCTGCGGATTGCCGACCCAGTTCTTGTACGCGGGATTGCCGAGGTGATCGGGCTGCACGAAGGCGCGAGCGTGCTCGATTGGGTAGACAGCGGCGAGACTGGTGGTCTTGCGCACTTCGAGGTATCCCGTCCGGCGGACGAGCTGGATGAAGGGGATGAGGGTCGGGAGGGCGATGAGGAAGGCCAGGAACACGCCGAGCGCCGCTGAGGCTGCGCCTCGGATGGGAAAGCGGTGGCCTCTCCACCGCACTCCAAAGAGTGCGTACGCGAGGGTGATCCACGCGCCGTAGGCGATGGCGGCCGGAAAGCCGGAGATCGCGTACGCGAGGGCGATGAGCGTCGTCACGACGATCGGCGTACGGCGGCGGTGGAAGGTGCGGCGCACGATCCAGAGCAGCGCGGGATAGAGCACCGTCGTATTCGTGATCTGCCAGAGCCAGCGCACGGAGTAGACGCCCGCGGCGGCGAAGAGCAGCGCGCCGATGGCGGCGCCGCGTCGTCCGAGCCGCTCTTCGCGGAGCCAGCGATAGGCGAACACGAAGGAGGCGTTCAGCTTCAGGAAGGCCATGGCCGTGTAGAGCCAGGTCAGCGGCACGAGCAGCGGCAACAGGGCGAACGGCGTCAGCGTCGCGGCGGCGGACGAGCCGAAGCCGGGGACGCCGGAAGCGATGTATGGATTCCAATGGAACGTGCGCGGGTCCTGCTTCGCCAGCGCCAGCAGCGTGAAGTACGCGGTGGGCGGATCGTTGAGGAGCGAGTTCTGCGCGCGGACGACGTCCAGTGGGCGGCCCATGTTCCACGGGCTGAAGTTGAGAAAGACGTCGTTCGGTGAGACCACCCGCCCCATGAACGCGACCGGGAAGAAGAAGACGAAGTTGACCACCGCGAGCGCGAGGAGGGCCGTGCGGTGCTTGCGAATGAAACGAGCCAATCGGCCACTACTTTATCCTGACGCGATGAAGAAGCTGGTAGTCGCCGCCGACATCGACGAATCACTGGACGCGCGGGCGCGGGACGACGCGCGGTTCGAGATCGTGCGGCGGCCGGTACGCACGGAGGCGGAGTTGGCGGCGGTCGTCGGCGACGCGCACGTGCTGGCCACGCGCGCGTACAACAGAGTCACGCGGCGCGTGCTCGACGCGGCGCCGCACCTGGAGCTGATCGCGCAGGGGACGAGCGGCATCGACAACGTCGACCTCGAGGCCGCCCGCGAGCGCGGTATCCACGTCATCCACATGCCCGGCGTGAACGCCAACGCCGTTGCGGAGCTGGTCCTCGGCTTCATGATCTCGCTGACGCGTACCGTGCCGTTCTACACGCGCGAAATGGTGCGCGGAACGTTCGACCGCGACGACTGCGCCACGCGCCACGAGCTGCGCCACTTCCGCGTCGGCATCGTTGGGCTGGGCAACGTGGGGACGCTGGTCGCGAAATACGCGAGCGTGTTCGGGATGGAGGTGCAGGCCTACGACCCGTACGTGACCGAGGCGCGCGTGCCGTCGCTCGACGCGCTGCTGGCCACGAGCGACATCCTCACCCTGCACGTCCCGCTGACCGCGGAGACGCGGAAGATGATCGGCGCGGCGGAGATCGCGAAGCTGGCAAAGGGGTCGTATCTGATCAACGCGTCGCGGGGGGAAGTGCTGGACCAGAGCGCGGCAATCGCTGCGCTGCGAAGCGGGCACCTGGCGGGAGTGGCGTTGGATGTGTTCGACCCCGAACCGCCGGTGGAGGCGTTGCCGGATGATCCGCGGTTGATCCTCACGCCGCACATCGGCGGATGTTCGTACGAGGTGAAGACGACGGTGGGCGGGCAGTTGTTCGAGAAGATCGCGGCGTTTTACCGTTAGGCGTGGACGGGAGCGGCGGCGGGCTAAAGCCCGCCTCTCCACGTTTCTTCGCGTCTGACCCGGGGCCTCCTCGTGCGATGTACGTCCGAGAGGCGTGGAGCGGCGGGCTTTAGACCGCCGCCGCTCCCGCCCGCTAAACGACCCGAACCCCATCCCGGAACACCGCCGTCACCAGATTCACCCCGAAGTGATAAACGAGGTGGAGGTACGACGGCGCGTCCAACAGGACAAAATCCGCCCGCTTACCCACCTCGATCGAGCCCGTCTCCTCCGCGAGGCGCAGCGAGTAGGCGCCGTTGAGCGTCGCGGCGGTGAGCGATTCCTCCACCGTCAGCTTCATCTGCAGCGTGGCCAGGAGCATCACCGTCTGCATCGACTCCGTCATCGACGTGCCGGGGTTGCAGTCCGTCGACAACGACACGATGGCGCCCTTGTCGATGAGCTGGCGTCCGGGGGCGTAGCGCGGCGACATGAGGAAGAAGCTCGTCGCGGGGAGGAGGTTGGCGACGGTGTCCGACGCGACCAGCGCGTCGATGCCGCGGTCGGAGATGTACATCAGATGATCGGCTGACGCCGCGCCGATGCTGGCCGCGAGGGCCGCGCCGTCGGTGTCGGAGAGCTCGTCCGCGTGCAGGCGCGGCACGAGGCCGTGCGCCAGTCCGGCGCGCAGCACGGTCTCCCCCTGGTCGCGCGTGAAGACGCCGCGCTCGACGAAGGCGTCGTTGAACACGGCCAGCTTCTCCTCCGCGACCGCGGGGAGGATCTCGTCCACGATGCGCGAGACGTAGCTGTCGCGATTCTCCGGCGGGAACTCGTGCGCGGCGAGACAGGTCGGCACGAGCCGCACTGGCGAGCGCGCCGACGCGCCGCGGATGGCGCGGAGCTGTTTCAGCTCGTGCTCGCGGTCGAGGCCGTAGCCGCTCTTCGCCTCGGCGGTGGTCGTCCCGTAGCGCGCCATCATGGCCGTCCGCGCCAGCACGTTCGCGATCAACTCCTCCTCGGACGCCGCACGCGTGGCGCGCACGGTCGAGGCGATGCCGCCGCCGGACGCGGCAATCTGCTCGTACGTCTCCCCCTGCAGCCGGCGGTTGAACTCCGACTCCCGGAAGCCGGCGAACGGGATATGCGTGTGCGAGTCGACGAAGCCCGGCACCGCCGTGGCGCCCCCCGCGTCGAGGTCGTCGTCGATGCGCAGCTCGGACGGGATGTCGCTCTCCCGGCCGACGAACGCGAAGCGTCCGTGGTCGACGACGATGACGGCGTTCTCGTGCACCGTGAGCGCGCGCATGTCGCGGCTGCGCGCCGCCGTGCGGCCCGTGGGCGTGGCAATCTGGGAGAGGTTGCGGATCAGTAGAGACATGGTTGCTGGTTACTGGTTGCTAGGGCCTTTTCGCACAGGCGCTACTGCACTAGCAACCAGCAACTAGAAACCAGGAACCAGCTACCAGGAACCAGCCCCGTCACGAGCTCCGCTGCCGGAACATCGACGTGATCGGTTCCTCGTTCGCCTCTTCCTCGGCGTCGAGGACAATCATCTGCTGGATCATGTCGATGGTCGTGGTGAGCTTGTTGCGGGCGGCGCGGCGTTCCATGCGCAGGTCGCCGATGGAGCGCTCCAGGTCCGCCACGCGCTGCTGCGCCTGCGACACGAGGCGCTCGGCGAGCAGCTCCGCGTCCTTGACGATCAGCTCCGCTTCCTTGCGCGCGTTCGCCGTCAGGTCCTCGGCCACTTTCTGCGCCGAGAGGAGCGTGTCTTTGAGGATGCGCTCGCGGTTGGTGTGGTCGTCCACGTCCTCGCGGAGCATCGAGACGTCGCGGCCGAGGCGGTCGTTCTCGCGGAGCAGCCGCTCGATCTCCTCGGCGACGAGGTGCAGGTAGGCGCGCACTTCGTCGGGGTTGTAGCCTTTGAGGCCGCGGGAAAACGTCTGCTTCTGAATCTCGAGCGGTGTCAGATTCTGCATTGGGTCCACCCTCCACGCACGGGTCTACCCGGGCAGTATAAGCCGCCGGGCTACCGCGGCCAGTACCTGGCGGAGGATGAAGATGATCAGGATCAACACCATCGGCGACCAGTCGATGCCGGCCGTGTCGAAGCGGCGCAGCATGCGGCGGATGGGGCGGAGGAAGGGCCGCGTCATCCGCTCGAAGAGATCGTTGAGCATTTCCAGGACGCCGTAGAACTGCCGGTGGCGCCAGCGGAACTTCGAGTTACGCAGGAAAAAGAGGATCCACGAGAGGATCACCCAGGCCAGGATCACCCAGTAGATGATGTCCAGGATGACGGCCAGCGTGTTGATGGCGATCAGGGCGAAATCCATCAGGAACGCGATCCGAAGATCGCCCTCCCGACGCGGATGATCGTCGCCCCTTCCTCGATGGCCACTTCGAAATCATCGGTCATGCCCATGGATAGCTCTGCCAGCCCGAGATCATCCCGCAATGTGCGCAATTCGCGAAAGTAGGGACGCATCGCCTCGGCCTCGCCCGCAGGCGGAATGGCCATCAAGCCCACGAGCTGCAGTGACGGCAACGCCGCGACCTGCTTCGCCAGCGCCGGCACCTCCGCGACGTCGACGCCGCTCTTCTGCGCCTCGCGTCCGACGTTCACCTGCAGCAGCACTTCCTGCCGCTTCCCCATCGACTCGGCGACGCGCGCGAGCTTCTCCGCGAGGTCGAGCGAGTCGACGCTCTGGATGACGTCGAAGAGACGCACGGCGTCTTTGGACTTGTTCGACTGCAGATGACCGATGAGATGCCAGCGCGCCGCCGCGGTCACCGCCGGCTTCTTGTCGCGCGCTTCCTGGACCTTGTTCTCCCCGACGTCGGTCGCACCGGCGGCGATGGCGTGCGCGACGTCGTCCGCGGGAAAGGTCTTCGTCACGGCGACGAGCGTGACCTGATGGCGCTCGCGATCGGCGCGCTCGCAGGCGGCGACGATGCGTCGCTCGAGCACGACCAGATTCTCGCGAATCGCGTCAGCTCTCGACACGCTTCCGCTCCAGGCTCCGCCCGTCGGCGCGGTCGACGGCGAGGTTCGCCAGGCGATCCGCGTCCTTGTTGCCCGCGCGCAGGGTATGACGGATCGAGAAGCGGCCGAAGCGGCGGGCCATCTCCTTCGCCTTCTGGTGGAGCGGGATGAGGTTCGGGTGGCGGACTTTGTAGACGCCGAGCATCTGCTTCACGAGGAGCTCGGAGTCGGAGACGATCTCGACCTCCGTCGCCCCTTCCTCGTGCGCCACCGAGAGCGCCTCGAGGAGGCCCGAGTACTCGGCCACGTTGTTGGTCGTGTGGCCGAGGAAGCCGGCCACTTCGATGATCTCGCCCGTGTCCGTGGTCATGTAGACGCCGTAGCCGGCCGGGCCGGGATTGCCGCGGGCTGCGCCGTCGACGAAAGCCTTGATTTTCAGGATGTGGGTCTCTCCAGGTAGAGGATTCGGTGACAGCCTTCGCAATGCACCAGCTCACCGCGCTTGAGCTGCTGCGCGACCTGCGGCCGCACGCGGTTGCGGCAGGCGGAGCACGTGTCGCCGTTGACGCGCGCCAAGCCGATCTGCTGTCGCTGTCTGTAGATCTTGTGGAATTCGTTGCGGAGCCGCTCGGGGATCCCCTTCTCGATCTCCGCGGCGCGCGCCTTCAGCTTCTCCGCCTCGGCGCGCAGGTCGCCGAGGGAAGCCTGCCATTCGGCGTGCGCGGCGTCGTAGCGCGACTGCAGGTCGGTGTGTGTGTCCTTCCGCCCGTCGAGCTGGGCCTGCAGCCCTTCGGCCTCGGTCATGTTCTTGAGCACCGAGTCCTCGAGCTCCTTGACGCTCTTGCGCGTGGTGTCGATCTCCTTCCACGCCGCGGCGTACTGCTGCTGATTCTTCACCTGCATGAGCTGTCCCTGATACTTCTTGAGGGCCTCCTGCTGGTCGGACAGCTCGCCGTCGACGCGGCGGCGCTCCTTGCCGAGGGTGTCGAGCTCGCCCTGCAGGCGCAGCATCTCGTCATTCGCGCTCTGGAACTCCCGGTCGACGGCCGCGAACGACTCCGGCTTCACGCTCATCTGCTTTTCGCGCTCGTTCAGAGCGGTCAGCACGGTCTGCAGCTCCCATAATTTGTCGACGTCGCTCTTACTCAACGAAACCTCCAGAAAGAAAAAAGGCGTTCCGAGGTCGGAACGCCTGTGCGGGTCGGAGCCTCTTCGGCTCGGATGGGACAAACAATCTCGGAGTTCAATCTCAGCATCGTGCGCGCGCTTGGTGGGTCCACCAGGATTCGAACCTGGGACCTGCCGGTTATGAGCCGGTAGCTCTAACCGCTGAGCTATGGACCCGGAATCGCGGATTCTACACGACGCCGGGTTACCGCAGTTCCACTTTATCGCCGATGAACATCTCCCTGCGCGCCTGCAGCACGATGGCCGTGGCCGTGCGCGATTCCGTGGTCAGAACGCCGATCTGGCCGAGGATGATCTCGGGCTGATCGCTGCGGTCGCTGGGACGGGTGACGGTGAGGAAGTCGCCCGGCTGGACCGCGTCGTCACGCCCGAGGTCGATCTGCACGAGGTTGCCCTCGACCAGGCCCAGCTCCCACTCGCGCGACTCCACGATGTAGCCGCTGGTCTTGCCGCTCGGGTTGTCGCACCACGCCCGCACGTCCGGCACGCGCGCGATCGGGATCGGAAGCTGCGGGATCGGCTTGAGGCGCGAGCCGATGGGGATCTCGCGGCAGGACTGCACGACGATGGCCCGCGACCGGTTGTCCTCGGTGCAGAGGATGCGCACCTGGCCGATGTAGTCGTACTGGCGTCCCATCGTCCGGCCGGTGACCGGATGGGTGACGATCTGGCTCGGCTGCACGATGAGGTACGTCTCGCCGGCGACGATGCCGGTGCCCGGTCCGCCCGTCACGTAGACGAGGTCGCCGTAGGCGGCATCCGCCGGCATTTCGGGGTTGGCGCGGAGCACGTACTTCACGTCGATGTTCTCGTGCGAGGAGATGAAGTTCGGCATCGGCTCGTTGGGGTCGCCGATGTAGCCGTAGCAGTAGATGTCGGACTCGGTGCCGAGAGCGGTGGGGCGGCTGTCGACGGACATCCGCGCGACGGGCATGCCGCTCTCCTGGTCCTCGGCGGTGAAGATGCTGGACTCGTCGCTGACGCCGCTGCGCGGCGTGACGGCCGAGAGTGCCCCACCCTCGGAGGCCCCCGCCTCGGCCGACGCGGCCACGGCGCCCGCTTCCCCTTCGACGAGGAGCACGTCGCCCGGATAGATCCAGTGCGCGTCGGTGATCCAGGTGTTCGACTCCCAGAGCTGAGGCCAGAGGTAAGGATCGTTGTAGTACGTCTGCGCGAGCGCCCACAGCGTGTCGCCCGACTTGATCTCGTGCGTGCGCGCGCCGGGCGGGTAACTGGCTGGATCGGGAGGGTTGTAGGCGGTCCAGTGATCGCCGACGCGATGCAGCTCGCGCGGCGGCTGGGACGACTGTCTCTGGCCATAGGCCGAGGTCGCCGCCATCATGAGCAGGAGAACGGGAGCCACCACCCTACGCACACTAACCATCTGTCCCCTCCTGGCCTTATGCCAGATCGTTCGGGATAGAAGTTAGCGCGACTGTGGGGTTTACGTCAAATTCGCTTTACCGAAGAGTCAGCGTGCCATCAACCTCGGGGATCGAGCCGCCGATCTGATCCTGGTTGTACTTTTCGAGCTGTTTGGTGCGCTTGTCGTAGTTCTTGAGGACCTTCTTGACGTACTGGCGGGTCTCGCGGAACGGCGGGATGCCGCGGTAGCGCATGACGTTGCCCTCGCCGCCGTTGTACGCGGCCACGATCTTCTTCAGGTCGCCGTCGAAGCGCTTGTCGAGGTAGGCGATGTACTTCACGCCGGCGTCGACGTTCTGCTCGGGGTTGTAGAGGTCGCGGGCGCCCATCCAGCGGCCGGTGCGCGGCATGAGCTGCATGAGACCGCGGGCGCCGACGGGCGACTTTGCGCGCGGCTTGAAACGCGATTCCTGTTCGATCACGGCGGCCACGAGGGCCGGGTCGACCTTGTACTTCTTGGACTTGCGGTAAATCAGGTCGCCGTACGGGATCTCGTCGGCGAAGAACTGGGCGCGAATGACGTCGCTGATGCGCGTCATCTCCGTGAAGAAGACGTCGCGCTTCTCGTCCGCCCGCGGCTCTTCGCCGGAGGCCCACTGCTCGGTGGCGATCCACTTCTGGTCGAACAGCGACAGCTCGCGCGAGACGTATTTGTCCGGAAGGACCTGGGCCAGCTTGAAGACCGTGTTCCCGGTGAAGTTCCCCTGGAGGTTGGCGACGACTTTCTCGTCCTCCCCCTTCACGCGCACGACGCGCACGGCATCGAGGTCTTTCTCGACGAGGAAGGAGACGTTGTCCATCGTCTCGGCAATGCCGCCGATGGAGAGGGCCGTGCCGAGGAGGACAGCGAGGGTGCCGCGTCCGCCGAGGAGGGAAAGGGAGCGATGACGCTCAGCCTTCTTCCTGAGGCGCGCGACACGAACCGAGAGAGACTCCGAGACTGGGGTTTTTCCGGGCATCCACGCTCCTATTATTTGAGGTTCACTACCGGCAACGGGACCCAAAACGCCCCTCTCCCACGGGATATTGCGGAGGATGGCTGGCTCAGCAGGTAAGCGGAGCGTTGCCAGTACGTTAGCGCTGAAATTCTTCCTCGTGCCAGCATTGGGCGGTAAGGGGTTATTTTTGGATACTCCCGCTCCTGTCATCCCGAGCGTGAGTCGAGGGACCTGGGAGGGTGGGTGGCGCGCTATGTGTCCTTGGGCGCGTGAAGGCGCGCCACCCGACCGCCCAGGTCCCTCGACTCACGCTCGGGATGACAAAAAAACGACCGCCGGCATTGCCGCCAGCGGTCGAGACTACTTCGGAAGAGGGCGAGAAAATCAACGCAGCGCGGAGCCGGCGAGCGGCCACGGCTGGAACATGTTGCTGAAGACGCCCATCGCCGTCGTCTGCGACATCGAACGGCGGCTGAATTCCGCTTCGTCGGGGATGCCGTTGCGGTTCTCGTCGCGCGAGGTGCCTTCGCGGATGTCGATCAGGTCGTCGACGCCGTTGCGGTTGGCGTCCGGGACTTCCCCGGCGACCTGGAAGAAGAAGCGCGTGGAGAGCGGTCCGTCGACGTAGCGGCGCAGTTCCGGGTTCCAGTAGCGCGCCTGCGGATCGGTGACGGTGGCCGTCACGTAGGTGTACGTGGCCGGGAAGAGGCTCAGCACGTTGCCGGGCGTCGGGCAATAGAGGTCGTCCGGGGCGCCGAAGCTGGGACCGTTCGTCTCACAATCTCCCTTCTTGATCACGCGGTCGAGGTGGCGGAGATCGGTGAGCTTCGCGATCGGCAGCGTAAACGGCTGGCGTCCGATCCGGACCGGGCCTTTGAGGCGGTCGGTGAGGCCGTCGTTCTCCTGCGGCCGGCGCGCGAACGGGGTGACAGCCTGGCCGCCGATCCCCTCCAGCGCCATGCCGTCCATCATCTGGTCGATGTCGACCATGCGCGGGAGAACGATGCGGTTCCGGCGTCGGCGACGCCTGACGGATTGGTGACCTTTTGGTTCCCCTCTATAATTCCGGCGTTCCAACCCCATGACGCGACCCGAGGGCACCACGCTGCAGTTCGACGTGTTTCACCTGCCTTCGGGCGTCGACCTGCTTTACCGCCACGACGACGTCGTGCCGCTCGAGCCGCGCGCCGTGCGCGTGCTCCGCTACCTCGTCACGCATCACGACCGCGTGGTGTCGAAGGAGGAGGTGCTCGAGGAAGTCTGGTCGGACGTCTTCACCACCGACGGCGTCCTGAAGAAAGCGGTCTCCCAGATCCGCCGCGTCCTCGGCGATGACGCCGAGCGCTCCCGCTTCATCGCCACCTACCACGGCCGCGGCTACCGCTTCATCGCCCCGGTCACGCCGCGAGCGGCCGCCGCGCAGCCCGCACCTCCGCAGCCGGCCAGCGCGCCGGCGGAGCTGATTCCGAGCCCGGCGGAGCTGATCCCGAGTTACGACCAGCTCGCGGCGCGCGACGCGGAGCTGCGCACGTTGCGCGCGGAGCTGCGCAGCGCCATGGAGGGATCGCCGCGGCCCGTGGTGATCGTCGGCGAGGCCGGCATCGGCAAGACGCAGCTCGTCCGCCACTTCCGCCGCTGGTCAGCCGAACAGGGCGCGGTGTCGCTCTACGGCCGCTTCTTCGACTATCGCGGCGCGCGGCTGGCCCCGTACGAGCTGTTCATCGACCTGCTCCGCTCCGCGATCGGCACCGCCGAAAGCGGCGAGCCGCTGCGCGAGGCCCTGGCCGCGGCGAGCGGCGTGCGCCTCCCCGCGGAGCTGTTCGCGGAGTCGAGCCGCGATGGCGAGACCGCCGGCGCGGGCAGCGTCGGCGATCACTTTCGCTTCGTCGTGCCCATCGTCCGCTGCTGGCTGGCCCTCAGCCGCCAGCAGCCGATGATCATCGTCTTCGACGACCTGCAGTGGGCCGACCCGGCCAGCCTCGACGTCATCGGCTGCCTGCTGCGCATGCTCGACAGCGAGCGGCTGATGCCGATCATGGTCCTCCGCTCCGACGACCCGGAGAGCGCCGAGCAGCCGGTGCACGCCTGGCTCGCCGAGCAGGCCGCCCGGCGCACCTACACGACGCTGCCCCTCGGCCGTCTGGATCGTGACGAGTGCCGCGAGGTCATCGGCGCGATCTTCGGCATCCGCCGCGACCATGAGCTTCCGCGGCGCGACGTCGACACGCTCTTCCGCGTGACCGATGGGAATCCATACTTTCTGGTCGAGACGCTGCGGCTGCTGGTCAACGAGGGCGTCATCGTGCCGGAGCCGTCGAACCGCTCCTGGCTCTGGAAAGGGATGCGCGATCTCTCGCTGCCGGAGACGATCCTCACGGCGGCGCGGGCGAAGATCGACCGGCTGCCGGAGCGCGTCCGCGGCATCGTCGAGCAGGCCGCGGTCATCGGCGACGAGTTTCATTTCGCCACGCTGTGCCACCTCACCGGCCGCGGGGAGGCGGAAGTGGAGGAGGTGCTGAGCGAGGGCGTGCGCCGCGGCGTGCTCTCGATCCAGGGGCTCACGCCCGGCGAGGAGTGCCGCTTCCAGCACTCCATCCTCCGGCATGTGGTCTACGACGCCATCCCGCCGCACCGCCGCCGCGCGCTGCACGCCCGCGCCGCCGAGGCGCTCGAGGCCGTGTACGGCGCGCACAGCGATCGGATGGCCGAGGCGCTGGCCGCGCATTACGCGGCGGCGGGCAACCGTCCGCGTTCCTTCGAAGCGGGGATGCGCGCCTGGCGCGCGGCACGCGGCCGCTCGGAATGGCGCAAGGCGTCGGCGCTCATCGAGCGTGCACGGCAGATGTCGGAGACCTTCGATCTGGCCACCGCCGACCGCGTCGACCTTCTCCTGGCCCTCGGCGAGACCTGGTGCGTGGTCGGGCGGGTCCGCGAGTCGGCGTCCGCGCTCGACGAGGCCACGGCGCTGGCCGGCAAGTCCGCCGACGGCGCCTCGCTCGCACGCGCGCTGTTCCTGCGCGGCCTGACGGCCATCGCCCTCAGCAACTACGACGAGGCCCGCGCCGCGCTGTCGCAGGCACTCGATTACTTCCTCGAGAACCAGATCGCGCCGGCGATCTCGCGCACGCTCGTGCACCTGGCCGCGGTGGAAGCGGCCACGGGCCGCTACGAGCGGGCGTCGTCACTCGTCGACGAGCTGCGCGCGGGCCAGGCGTCCGAGAATCTCGCCGCGCTGGCCGACGGCATCGTCGGCTGGTCGCTGGCCCTGCGCGGCCGCTACTCCGACGCCGAGCCGCTGCTCCGGCGGGCCCTCGAGTATCACGATCGCATCGGCGCGATCCGCGAGCGGGCGCTGCTCCTGCGCCGGCTGCACTGGACGGCGCTCTCGCGCGGAAACTACGACGACGCCATCGAGCTCGCCATCCGCGCCCGCGAAGACTTCTCGACCGCGGGCGACAGCAGCGGCGAGGCCAAGGCGAACATGAGCATCGGGCAGGCCCGCCTGGCGCAGGGCCAGCACGAGGAGGCCGTGTCGTTTCTCACGCTGGCCATCGAGCAGCTCGAGACGATCGGCGACGCGCACTGCCAGGCCGAATGTCTCTGGCTCCTCGGCCGCGCGCGCTACGAGACCGGCGCCCTGGACGAAGGAGGGTCGCTGCTCACCCGCGCGCTGACGATGACCCGCCAGATCGGCGATCGCGACGACCAGTTCCGCATCCTGATCGACCTGGCCCGGCTGGCCATCCTGCGCGAAGACTTTGCGCTGGCGCGCGAGCAGGCCGCCTCCGCGCGCACGATCGCCGAGTCGCTCCAGAACCGCGAAGGCGCCGCGCTGGCCACCGTGGAGCTGGCCCGCATCGAGCTCGCCCGCGGCAACCCCGCCGAGGCAGCCGAGATCGCGCGCCACGCCACGGGCGTGCTCGAAGAGCTGCAATCGAGCGAGCGCTGGAGGGCGGAGGCGCTCGCGCCGCTGCTGGCCGCGAGCGGGGAGTGATCCAAGGACTTCATTTGACAGAGCGCGTAGCGCGTAACCAGTCCCCTCTCCCCGCGCACGGGGAGAGGGTTAGGGTGAGGGGCTCCCTTTTGCCGAGCGCCACAACCCCTCACCCTGGCCCTCTCCCCACTGCGGTGGGGAGAGGGGACTGACTTGTCCCCAGACGACCCCTCTCTTCAGCAAGCTTTTCGGGCGATTACTCCCCGAACACTTCCGCCGAGAACCGCTCGATCTTCGTGCCCGGCGTGCGCCAGGCATCCTCGGCCAACCCCGCTTTGCGGCAGGTCTGGGCGAGGAACGTGTCGCGGTCCCAGCCGTACTCGGTGGCGACCTGCGGGAGGAGCAGTCCGGCGCGGCCGCCGCGGCTGATGATCAGGCCGTCGCGGCCGACTTCGATCTCGGCGACATCCGTCACCGTTTCGATGGGACTCATCACCGAGATCTCGACGTGCAGCGTGGCCAGTTCGTCGCGCGTGACGGGGAAGAAGCGCGGGTCGCGGAAGGCGGCATTGATCGCGCTCGACGAGACGGCCTGGTGGAGCGGCGCCACGGCTTCGATCGACCCGATGCAGCCGCGCAGGTCGCTGGTGCTGGTGTGCAGCGAGACGAAGGCGCCGCTGGGACGGGTCAGCACTTCGTCGAGTCCGGAGACGTCGACCTCGGGGCGGCGTCCGTCGAGGACGGCCTCAATCGACCGGCGGGCGATCGAGAGGAGGAGCTGGCGTTGGCTCTGGGTCAGCACGGTAGATCAGCATCAGATTGCGGACGTAGACGATCAGGCCCGCGCTCTGCCCGATGATGAACACGGGGTCTTTTCGATGAATTGCGTAGATGGTGGTGACGATCCCGCCGCACAGCGAGAGGTACCAGAACACCACCGGGATGTAGCTCGACTTCTTCCGCTCGGAGGCCACCCACTGCACGATGAACCGCGAGCCGAAGAGCATCTGCCCGAGGAGGCCGAAGACGACCCACCAGTCCCAGGTCATGCGTCCTCGCGTACCGAGTACGTCAGCATCCTCTTCCCCATCCAGCGCACCGCGAAGCAATCCACCAGACCGCGGAAGGCGCGGTTCATCGCGCCGTACTTCGAGACGCCGAACTGCCGCGGGCGGTGGTTGACCGGCATCTCCACGACCTTGTAGCCGGCGTAGCGGACCAGCGTGGGGAGAAAGCGGTGCATGCCGGTGAAGAGGCGGACGCGGTCGATCGCTTCGCGTTTGACGAGCTTCAGCGAGCAGCCGGTGTCGGTGATCCGGTCGCCGGTGATCAGGTTGCGCACGCCGTTGCCGATCCTCGACTGCATCTTGCGGCTCCACGTGTCGGCGCGGTTGACGCGCACGCCGATGACCATGTCCGAGCGCGTCTCCTCGAGGCGGCGCATCAGGTTCGGGATGTCGGCCGGATCGTTCTGCAGGTCGGCGTCGAGCGAGACGACGAACCTCCCCTCGGCGGCCCGCCAGGCGGCGTCGAGCGCGGCGGTCTGGCCGCTGTTCTTCTCCAGCGCCAGCACGCGCAGCGTCGGGTACTGCGAGCGCAGCTCGCGCAGGATGGCCAGGCTGCGGTCCGTCGAGCCGTCGTCGACAGCCACGATCTCGTACGTCCAGCCGCGCCCCTCCACCGCTGCCGCGATCTCGCGGAGGAGGAGGGGGATGTTCTCTTCCTCGTTGTACACGGGGAAGACGACGGAGAGGTCGGGGCGCGTCAAGTCTGCGGGAGTTTAACCCCAAAGACGCGCTCGAAATTGGCGGTGGTCTGCTCGGCCACGCGCTCCACCGGCACGCTCCAGAGGGTGGCCAGCAGCTCGGCGATCTTGATCACATACGCGGGCTCGTTGTCGCGTCCGCGGAAGGGCACCGGCGCCAGGTACGGCGTGTCGGTCTCGATCAGCACCGCCTCGTGCGGCAGCCCCCGCGCCACGTCGCGCAGCGACTCCGCGTTGCGAAACGTGACGATGCCGGAGAACGAGATCACGAAGCCGAGGTCGACGAGCGAGCGGGCCACGTCCAGCGACTCCGTATAGGAATGCAGAATGCCGCGCGCGCCGCTGCGCGTCAGCACCTCCACCATGTCATCTGTCGACTCGCGGTTGTGCACGATGATCGGCTTGTCCAGCTCTTTGGCCAGCGCGATGTGCCGCTCGAACACCTCGCGCTGCGTGTCGCGCGCCGAGTGCATGTAGTGGTAATCGAGCCCGATCTCCCCCACGGCCACAACGCGCTCTTCGCGCGCCAGCCGCGCGATCTCGGCGAACGCGGCATCGTCGCAGTCCTTCGCGTCGTGCGGGTGGAAGCCGACCGCCGACCAGACGTCGTCGTGCTGCTGCCCGATGGCCACGGCCTGGGCCGCATCCTTGAGGTTCGTGCCCGGCACGACGAACCCGCGCACGCCGGCCGCACGCGCGGCGGCGAGGTTCGCCTCCGCGTTCGACATCGTCAGATGGCAGTGCGAGTCGGTGAAGCGCATCAACGCCGGGCGGCCCTCATGCGGCCGCCCTCCATCGGGCGGATGAAGATCCGCGGCGCACCGGCCGCGGGCGATTCGAGGGAGCGTCGCACGTACGCAGCGTACAACCTTCCGCCCGGTACGCGCAGCGGCGCGATGGCCATCAGCGCCGCCTCGCCCGTAAAGTCCTCCACCGCCAGCGCCGGCGGCACAACCACCGGATCGCCCAACCGCACCGACGCCGCGGCGCCGTTGTCCTCGGCGCGCACATCGCGCAGCACATGCAATCCGTCCTCGACCGTGCCGCGCGGAAGCGAGCAGCCGGCCGCATCGCACGCGGCGTCGAGGGAAACGCCCCAGGTCTCGGTGCCGGACAGATTCAGCTCGGCGGTCGTCGGAATCGCCACGCCAGAGGTCGCGCCGGTACGGGCGATGCGGAGCGTCGAGCCTTCGGTGTGCAGCAGCGAATACGAAGTGCCGTTCCACCAGACCGCGGTCACGCGCGAGGCGCCGAGACCGGCGAAGACGGCCGGCGACTTCACGCCGGCCGCACTGACGCGGACGAGACGATCGGCGAAGGTGACGAGGTAGCCGGAGCCATTCGACGCGCCGCGCAGCGGCTCGTCGCTCTCACCGAGGACGATCGGGAAGGAGTCGAGGAGGACGCCGGAAGCGCTGACGCGCGCGGCGTGCACCGGATCCTCGAACTGCTGCGTGGGGACGCGCCACACGACGAGGTAGCCACTCCCGTTCGACAGCACCAGCGGCGCCGCGGCGACACCACGGGCCGTACACGGGACCTGGAGACTCATCCCGCCGCGCACGCCGATCGTGCCGTCGGCGCGCACCTGCGCGAACCGGACGCTGTCGCTCTCGAGCCACGCCGCGAGAAAGCCGGTGCCGTCCGTGGCCACGGAGGCGCGCGAGCCGTTGCACGTCGAGCCGGCGAGCTGCAGCGGCTGCGCGTCGACGACCGAGCCGTCGCGGGCCACGCGGGTGCCGAGGAGGGGCAGTGGTCCGTTCGGCGTGGTGCGCTCGCGCCACAGGACCAGCGACTGCGCGGCGGTTGACGCGGCGACCGGCGTCTCCTGCGCGAAGCCGCCCACTTCCAGTCCGCGGTCCGCCGCCGTGGCCAGGGCGGCGGCGTCCTCGGCGACGCGCGATTGCAGGAAGTACTCGAGCGAGGCCGCGCTCGCGGCGGTCGTGCGCAACAGAACCAGCGAGCCGGCGGAGTGTTCGGCGAAGAGGGACGTGTTCGACGACGTCGGCGCGCCGTTGGCGATCACGACGCGATCTTCGAGACGGGCTCCGTCCGCGCCGAGACGCAGGACGCGGATGTCTTTGTCGGTGAGATAGAAGAGGTTGAACGCCTGGCCGTCCCACGGCATCGAGTCGACGCTGGTGACGGTGGCGAAGGCGCTGAAGAGATCGCCGATCGACTTCAGGACGAGGTCGTGGCCCACGAGGTAGGCGCTGAACGGCCGGCTGAGGGTGCGCGGCCGCGTCACGGCGAGATAGCCGCCGCCGGGATGCCCGTCGATGGCCACGATGTCGTTTCCGGTGTTGTTCGTCGGTGCCTTCCGCAGAAACGCCCCGTCGGCGTTGAAGAGCGCGACCATCTGCGGCCGCGGCGGAGCCGGTCGGTCCTCGTGGTAGAAAATGATCGCGGTCTCGCCGTCGGAGGCCATGGCCATCCGCGGGTCGCTGACCGTTTCGACGAGCAGCGTGGAGTGGGTCGGATTCATGTCCGCGTCGTACGAGACGACGGTGAGGTTCGGCCCCCCCGCATTCGTGACCACGCCGCCCGCGCCGCGCGGCTCGGCAAGCTGGTAGTACGCCAGGAGGAGGGCACGGCCGGTCCACGTCGCGGCGAGGTAGGTCTCGTTCGTCCGGTTCAACGAACGCGCCTCCGGATCGAGCAGCACGCCGTCCCTGCTGATGCGCACCCACCCCTGATCGCTGACGGTGATCCAATGCTCCCCGTTCCAGAACGTGAAGCCGGCCGGGATCGGCAGGCCGATCGGCGTCGCATCGAGGCTCTCCCCCGCCGCATTCACGCGCATGGCCTGTCCCCCGCGCCACTGCGAAAGCCACGTCACGAGGAACGTTCCTTCGTCGTTCCCGGCAGCCATGGCCCGCCCACTGGTCGCGCTCCCGACACCCGCCTTGGCCTCGGACACGGGATTCTCGTGCACGACCACACGGCCGAAGGCGGAGCAGGCGAGGAACAACGAGAAGGCAACCGCGCTGAAACGCATCATCACTGTTTCTCCTGGTAGAACGCTTTCATTGCACCCACGCAAAGAAGGACGACCGGGGGCCTCCGGCGGGCCGGTGCGACCGGCGGCGCTTGTTATGCCCATGCCGTCGCGCAAACACGTGTTCCGTCGACAGGTGTGCATTCAGGCTAGGCCAACCAGCGCCGCCGGTCGCACCGGCCCGCCGGAGGCCTCCCGTCGTCTCCCTTTCGTGGTTCCAATGCATCCTCCTACCGGCGCGCGGCGCGGATGCGGGGCCAGCCTTCCATGGGGCGAATGAAGATCCGCAGCGCTCCCGCGGCGGGACGCGAAACGTCGCGTCGCGTGTACACCGCGAACAGCCGTCCGCCGGTCGTGCGCAGCGCGGCGGCCTGGGACACCGGAGAGGCCACCGGCTGCGGATCGCGCAGCACGATCGACGCCGTCACCCCGTCATCCTCGGCGCGCAGCTCGCGCAATGCGGTCGTGCCGGCGATCAGCGAGCAGCCATTCGCGTCGCACGCGGAATCGACGGCGGTGCCGAGGGGCGGCGGGGCGATCGTGGCGCTCGTTTTCGTGGCCCTGCCGCGAGTGTCGACACGCGTGATCTTCTGCTGGGCCGCGTCGCCGTGGAGGACCGAGTACGTCCGGCCGTTCCACCAGGCCGCGGTGACGAAGCTGCCGGTGCCGAGGAACGAGTTGCCGCTGAGATCGAGGATCGTGCCGCCCGCGGTCACCCGCGTGAAGTTGTTGTCCCAGGTGACGAGGTAGTCGGTGCCGTTCGAAGCGCCGTGGACCGCGCCGATGGCGACGCCGAGGTTCAGTGGCAGGACGTCGATGAGCGTGCCGTCGCGGCGTACGCGCGCGGCCAGCACCGTGCCATTGATGCTGCCGCCACCGCTGGGCCGGGTCCAGATCACCAGCGCTTCGGTGTGGCCCGGGACGATGAGCGGCGTGCGGTTGACGCAGCTCTGTGCGGTGAGCGCGAGCTGCCGATGCACGACCGCGCCGGCGGCGCTGACGCTCGCCAGCTGGAGACCGGTGGCGTCGGGCCAGGCGACGAGGAAGCCGTCCCCGATGGCGGCGACGGCGGGACGCGAGCCGCGGCACGTCGTGTCCGCGATGTGGATCGATTGCGGGTCGAGCACCGCCCCGTTGACGGCGACGCGCGTCGCGAAGATCGCATACGGCTGTCCGGCGGCCGTCCCCTCACGCCATGCCACGAGCGACTGCGTCGCGTCCGACGCGGCGGAGGGCGCGTCCTGTTCGGATCCGCCAATGTCGAGCGGCACCGGCTCGCCGGACACGATCGCGGCCGCACTCGATCCGGCGCGCGCTTCAACGTAGCTCGCCTGGGGCGGGAACGGACCGGATTCGGTCGACTGCACGAGCAGCGTCGTGCCGGGGAGCGCTCCGGCCGTGAGGTGCCACACCTCCTCGTTCGGCGCGAGGTTGGTCTCCGCCTTTTCCACGACCAGACCGTCGGCGCCGATGCGGACGGCCACGATGCGTCCGGAGTCGCTGAAGAAGAGGTTGAGGGCATTGCCGTCCCACGGCATGGACGGCGCGAAGACCGGCAGCATCGCTTCGCCGAGCGGCCGCGCCGGCCCGGGGACGAGGTCATAGCCGAGCGTGTGGCTGCTGTACGTGCCGGGGAAGAAGCGCATCGTGGGCGCCCAGCTGACGATGGCGTAGCCGCTGCCCGGACCGCGCGAGCCGGTCGAGACCACGCCGCGATTGTCCGGCGGGGTGAAGACGATGCGCTGGCGCACGAGCGCCCCGGCGGCGTCGAACAGCGCCGCCGTGAGGGGCGCATTGCCCTGCGCGGACGCAAAGAAGACGAGCGCCGTGTTGCCATCGGAGTGGATGCCGTGCGGCAACGTACCGGGACCGCCGACGAGGGTGGAGCTCTCGAGTTTCAGCTCGCCGTCGAAGGTGTAGAGCATCAGTTGCTGCGGCGGCGCGCCGGTCATGGCGAGGACGTAGAGCGAGCTGCCGCTCCAGACCGCGTCGGCGAAAGCGAACGCCGGCGCGTCGTACGGACGCGGCTGCGCGTCGAGCAAGGCGCCTTCTTCGCTGAGGCGCACCCACCCTTCCGGCCCGACGATGAGCCACTGGCCGTCGTGCCAGAAGGCGTACCGGCCGCTGATGGGAAGACCGATGGGCGTCGTGTCGATCGGGCGGCCGGTGGCGTCGACGCGCGCCGCCTGTCCGCCGCGCCACTCCGAGAGCCAGATGGCGAGGAACTCGTCCCCGTGCGCCGCGACGCGCGCGCTGCCGGCAAACGCGCCGCTGGGGAGTCCGGTGCGAACTTCTGAGATCGGGCGTTCCTGAGCCCACGCAACCATCGTCAACGTGAGGGCGAGGAGGGCAACGCCCGTATGGCGTTTCAGCATATTCTTATTGTTGCACGGGAGAGGGAGGAAAGAGAAAAGAGGAAGGAGGAAAGAGGCCGCCGCCCCTCGGTGTCTTCCTCTTTCCTTCACCGAGGCCACCGCCCCCCCCCCGCGTGCCTCACCTCTTTCCTCCTTCCTCTTTTCTCTAACCTTGCACTACGCTCCCCCATCAGGAGGTGCCCCGATGAAGATCGCCGAGAACCTGCTCGCCCAACTGGAGCGCGAGACTGCCCCGACGCGGAAGGCGCTGGAGCGCGTGCCGGAGGGAAAGGGCGACTGGAAGCCGCACCCGAAGTCGATGGAGCTGGGATACCTGTCGGCGCTCATCGCCGGCATGTTCGGCTGGATCGCCATGATGGTCGACCGCGAGCAACTCGACCTGGCGGACAACCGGGATCAGTCCCTGCCGTCGACCGGCGCGGACCGCTTGGCCGCCTTCGACAAGGCCGTGGCCGACGCGCGGCGGGCCCTCTCCGGCACGACCGACGACCACCTGATGAAGCCGTGGCAGTTGCTCGTCGGTGGCAAGGTCGTCGACGAAAAGCCGCGTCACATCATGATCACCGACACCTTCTCTCACCTGGCCCACCACCGCGGCCAGCTCACCGTCTACCTCCGCCTCAACGACCAGCCGATCCCCTCCATCTACGGTCCGACCGCGGACGAGGGGTGGCAGCAGCAGTGAGGTGAGCACGCCCCCGCCACGTGCGGCGGGACGCCGCCCTGTGTGGAGGGCCGACTTCTAGCCCAACGAATCGATCAGGACACCTCACTCCACCGAAATAGTAGTAAACCGGACCCCGGCGCAGACGACTTATGATTCATCCGGTGACGTCAGCCGTCGTGTCCCCCTGTAAACATGCGCGGCGACCCGGAGCACGTATTTCGAAAAATACGATGCATAGAGATAGAGATAGCGGGCGAAAAGAGCGTACATCAGAAAGCAGAGGCCTACGCACCATATTACGACGGCGGCACCGTGCTCGGCGGGCCACCTAACCCAAAACGCCGCAAATGCTGCTACTAACACCATTGCCGTCGCATTGCAGAGGTTTCGAACCATTCCGTAAGCGGCGAGAAAATGGTATGCCGTCTGGCTGGCTGCACCTCCGTGATTCTGGACTGCCAGATAGGTCATCCAAAAAAAGTCCTTGTCCCCACACGCCGGACCGGCCGTGGCCCTAGCGTCACTTATGATCGCCGATGATGGTATATCACCATACCCGGCGAGCTTAGCCGCAAAGTAAATCGCGTTGGTGAAACTAAGCCGCAAGTAGAAGAAAAAACGACGTGCGTAGGGGGAGCGATACTCCTCCTGCCGGCGCATCGCTCGCTCCCAGAGACCTATCGCGATGTTTAAGGCCGGAAGCACTAGGACCGCTCCGATCCAACCCAATGTCACTATTAGTGAGAATTCTATAAAGCACACCACAGCTAAAAAGACAATATGGTAGTGGGCAAATTCTTGATAGTGCGTAACCGCGCGGTGATCACTTTCCGGATAGCGAGACGGCTTCCTGAATGTCGGCACGCCGAAATGAATGTAAAAAAGCACTAGGAGAACAACGGCCGCGATTGCCTCGTGTGTACGCACCCACGCAGAAAAAAGTTCGCCGCGAGTCGCGAACAAGGTGGCGATCAGCTCAAGAAACACAATCGGTATAAGATTGAGACAATAAATCAAATATGAAGACTCAAGCACAAGGTTTCGAAATAACGTCCTATCGTCGGCTACATCCGGCGGTGTTGCAGCGCGCCGCTGATAGAGGTCGAATGGATATTTTAGTAGTTTTTTCACCAGCAGTCGATCAAGCAGCAGTGCTGATAATCCGTTAATCATTTGGCCGACCACATAGATCACAGTAAAGACAACTACAAAGAGCAGTAATGCAAGAAAGAATTCGAGACTGGTACTAGCTGTATGGAGGAACGGGCCGATCTCCAGCAGTCGGCGAAGCATGTGCTTCAGGTGGTCGGCGTGGTAGAAATAAAAATCTGTCACAAGAAGGCCGAAGAGAAGCCAAGTGCTCGGAATGATTAAATTGAGGTAGTCATGGTGGGGGTGAAACTTTCTGCGCAGTTCGTGCAGTTCTTCACCGGCGTGTTCAGCAATGACAAGAATCGATTCAGCCATACGTCGAAGGAGTGTCAAAAGTCGACCAAACTCCTACCGGTACCCGCGGAATCTGCCGTGTTCGGCCTCGATCCGGAAACGAGCCGACGCTGGTCATCCAGGATGTATCCAGTGTCACGCCGACTGGATCGCGCTGTTAGTCGCGGCGGGATTTGGTGCCTCGCGCACCGCCGGCGCGAGCGCGCGTATGATCTGACGCGCGCGCAAGTGTGCTGAATCTCGATGCTCACAGTCGGATCGGACGGACCAGCAGCCCGGGTGATGCGGCGTTCGGGGATACGTGCCAACACGGGGCGGACGTTCGGCAGCGATCGTAAGCCTTTGGTATGCGTGGTTCACCTGGAGCAAGCAGTTGGTCGGACCACCAGACCAAAGTTCCGGCCGGTCCCGGCCAGCCGTGTCGCATCGACTACGAATTCGTGCGCCGGGGAACGGCACCACGCTATTCATGTTCACGGACCGCTTGGAAGATGGTGCTGCGCATCGCGCGGAGAAGCTCGAACTCCTCACGCCGAAGTTGCTCGTCGGCGGCAAGGTCGTTGACGAAAAGCCGCGCCACATCATGATCACCGACACCTTCTCCCACTTGGCCCACCACCGCGGCCAGCTCACCGTCTACCTCCGCCTCAACGAGCAGCCGATCCCCTCCATCTACGGACCGACCGCGGACGAGGGGTGGCAGCAGCAGTGAGGTGAGGCGCGCCCCCGCCCACCACGGCGGGACGCCGCCTGCTCAGCCGCCGGGACGGCAGTGTTCCGTTGGCCTCGCGGGGTGTCGACACACTCCATGGAGTGTGTCCGGGAGCTCGCTGGACGTCCCGAAAAGGCCATGACCACCCCTGAAAACACACCATGGAGTGTCTTCATAGCACCAATTTAGGTATCAACACACACCATGGAGTGTGTCCGAGACGCGCCGAGCGCTCCGAAGAAGGCAAAAACAGCCATCAAAACACTCCATGGTGTGTGTCCGAGGCTCCGTGGAGGGTCGTTGGAAGCTCCGATGGCGTTTCGCATGACACCCAACCAGCTATCGGAACACTCCATGGAGTAAATACATAGCACTAGGTTCGGTGTAAAAACACACCATGGAGTGTTTTTATCGGGTCGGTGGCGCTGTGCGAGACTCCACTCCAGCCTCTTAAACACACCATGGAGTGTTTTTGTAGTGCTCAGAGGGCCTCGGGAGGCTGCTCAGGTGCCTCTGGAGGGTCGCCAACCCATGATATTCACTCCATGGAGTGTTCTGTAAGCGGCGCGGAGCATTTGCAAACCACACCATGGTGTGTTTTTCACCGCCGCGAAGCCTTCGCACGACGTGCGAAAGCCACTCCATGGTGTGTTTTCGACCGTCGAAGCGGCGTAAGAGATCTTCTCGATGACTCGTCCTGCCTCCGAAAAACGACGAGAGCGTCCCTCTTATGAGCACGATGAGCGGCACTCCCGATTCAGACGAACGAACCAGCCTTCGTGAGCACTTCCGCAGGCGCCTGCGCGAATGCCAAGTGGAGGCGAAAGCCTATGAAATCTGGCTCGGTCTGCTCACGCCCGTCAGGTGGTTCACGGTCATCGGCGGAATTGTCCTGTCGGCAATCGCGGGCGGCATCGTGCTGTTCGCCGAATATCAAGTCGAGGGCGAACCGTGGCGAGTCCACGGCGCAGTTTGCGCAATCTTCGCGTCGGTTCTGACGGGAATCCACACTGGCCTGCATTGCGACTCGCATCAGACGGAGTGTCGGCGGCTGGTCCAGCTCTATTCGGGTCTCGCAACGGCGTATGAAGCAGCACCGCTTCTCCCCGGCGAACGGCTCAACGTCAAGTTCGAAGAGCTCGAGGCCCGGTTCGAACAGGCGAAGAGCGAAGCCGCGGCTTCCCCTCCGCAATGGTGCCGGCGACGCGCGAACAGCGCTGGCTGATGCCCGCGATCCTCGAGAACCTGCTCCGGTTAGAATCGCCCGAACCGAATGACGACGCATCGCCTCGACGACACGATCGCTCTGCTCGCGACGACACCGGCCGCGCTGAACGCCCTGCTGCGGGGGCTTCCGGAGACGTGGACGTCCCGGAATGAAGGCGGCGACTCATGGACCGCGGTCGAGATCATGGGTCACCTGATCCACGGCGAGCGCACGGACTGGATGCCGCGAACGCGCATGGTCCTGCAGTTCGGCGACTCGCGGCCGTTCGACCCCTTCGATCGCCTCGGCCACGTGACCGAAAGCCGCGGCAAGTCCCTCGACGAGCTGCTCGACGAATTCGCCCGCCTGCGCACCGAGAACCTGAACGAGCTCCGCGCGCTGCACCTGCGCCCGGAAGACCTCGACCGCCACGGCCGCCACCCCGCCCTCGGCGCAACCACCCTGTCGCAGCTACTCGCCACCTGGGCCGCACACGACCTCAGTCACCTCCACCAGCTCTCCCGGGTCATGGCCCACCAGTACCGCGAGGCCGTGGGTCCATGGAGCGCGTACCTCGGGGTGATGCAGTGTGACGGGCATAGTGGGTAATTGTGTGGCGGTGAGGGTGGCCGATCAAGTGCGGCCGAGGATCCACCCTGCGATTTGCTCGACCTGTCCCCTGAAGAACGACCCGGCCGGTTGATCCGCCACAGCCCGCATCGCACGATCGGCCTCCGCGCGCGCGGACTTGTTTTCGCCCATGAGGTCCAGCACGCGGGCGAGGGAGACCCGGGTGAATGCCGTGGAAGGGTGGTTTTCACCGAGAGAGCGCTCCTCCGTCGCCAATGCCTGAGACAACAGCGCATGAGCGCCTGCAAGGTCCCCTACATCTCGCGCAAGCCTTGCGAGATTGAAGCGTCGCACCGCTACGGACGGATGGTCCTCACCCAGGTTTTTCAGATCCGAGGCTAAGGCGAGCTCGTGCAGTTCTTTGGCCCCCCTGAGATCGCCAAGGCCTTTGAGGACGAGGGCGAGATTTGATCTTACGGTAGCGACAAACCGATGGTCCTCGCCGAGTGTTTTCAGATACGAGGCCAGTGCAAGCTCGAGTAATTCTTTCGCCGGCGCCAAGTCGTCTAGATCCTGGAACACTAGAGCGAGATTCGATCTTGCGGTGGCCACCGACTGATGGTCCTCGCCTAAGTTCTTCAGATCCGAAGCCAATGCGAGTTCAAGCAGCTCCCTGGCGCGGAGCAGATCGCCCAGTTCCTTGAGGACCAGGGCGAGATTGGATCTTGCGGTGGCCACCGATTGATGGTCCTCGCCGAGGTTTTTCAGATCCGAAGCCAGTGCGCGCTCGAGCAAATCTTTGGCACGCGGAAGATCGCCCATCGATTGCAGGGCGATCCCGAGGCGATCCTGCAAGAGACTCATCCGTTCGTCGTCGGAATCTAGAACGGCCGCGGCTTCGAGTGCGGCCTGCTCCAAGTGCTTTCCGTCGGCTTGGTAAACGCGAAAACCATCCGCTTGCGTAATTCGCCGCGAATATTCGACACACCCTTCGACGAATTTGCGCGTCGCCTGCGTAAGAGCTTCCGTGGATGCAACGTGCCGTGCCCACTCGCGCACGAGGCGGTGCATGCGCCAGCGCTCACTATCGCCAGCGATCAGATGAAAACGGCGGAGGGGTTGCTGCGCGTCGTCGCCCGCGCCGCAGGCCTCGAGCAGCGAGACAGTCGCGTCTTCGGCGGCAAAGCAGGCGGCGACGAGCAGAGCTTCTCGTGCCGCTTGCCCGAGCTTAGCCCAGTGCACATCCAGAGCGCCGCGCACCGTCGCTTCGTAGCGCACTAGTGCTTGGACCTTCTCTTCGACAGGCAAGCCTGCTTGGAGCCGATTCAGATACTCTGCGGGGGTGACGGCTGGGTACTCGCGAAGGTATGCACCCGCCAGCTCGATGGCCAGGCTGTGGCCATCGAGCTGGCGCAGGAGATTGTCGAGCCCGGGCGAGCGGGCGAGATCGCGGCCGGCCACCGAGATCAGAAGCTCGCGCGCGGCGTCCGTCGGCAACACTTCCAGCGTGTAGTGTTCGAAGGCACCGCCGGCGAGGAACTTGTGTCTGGTGGTGAGGAGGAGCGCTCGCTGTCCGCGGGGCAGGGGTTTCGGCTCGCTCGCTCGCGTCCAGCTCTCCACGTTGTCCAGGACGACGAGAATCGGAGGACCGCTCGACGCGATACGTAGCGCGGCGGCCGCCCGCTCCTCTACGGTACCCGGACCCACGGCAAGAGCATCCGCGATCACAGAGCCCCAGGCGGTGATGAGATCCGGATTTTCCGCGTCGAGCCAGAAAATGCCGCCCGGAAACCGTCCGGCATCGGCGAGTCGATCCACCATGTGGAGGGCCAGCTCGGTCTTGCCAACACCGGCCAGGCCTTCGATGCTCGCCGCTACCTGAACGGAGCGGCCCGGGATCAGGAGCGCATCGAGCCGCTCCAGATCTGAATCTCGCCCGAAGAGTTGGCGGGTCCGGCGCGACGGCAGGTTATAGACCGGCGACCGCGCGGAGTGAGTGTCGGCGGACGCACCGCGAATACGGTCGCGGATTCGATCGGCGATGGTCGCTAAGCCCATTTCCCAACCGACGTCCGCCCGCGCCGCTAGAAGCGGCGACCGACGGGTCAACGTGGCACGGTCCAGATCGCAGCGAATCGGGAGGATGCGCGTCTGGTCGAAGGCCGCCTCCTGGTTGAAGAGGGCACTCAGCTCCGCCTCCGGCCAGTATTTGAAGAAACGCGGACTCAGGACCACGACGCCGAAACGGGAGCGCGACAGTCCTTCGTCCATCTTGCGCCGGAAATCGTCGCCGAACTGAATCTCGTGGGAGTCATACCAGGGGCGAATGCCGCGCTCGCGTAGCGCGGCGAGCAACGGCTCGACGAACCGCGCCTTGTCCTCGCTCGCGTGCGAGATGAACAAGTCGTAGTCGTACGAATCGATGGCACGGGAAGGACGGTCGTCCACGTGGGCATGATAGGTCGTTCAGGAGTAAACGACTCAGGGGCATCTTGGAACAAGTCAGTCCCCTCTCCCCGCGCACGGGGAGAGGGCTAGGGTCAACGGTCTTAAGTTAAGGCAACATCGATCGTGAAAGTCTTCGATGCACGTGTCCGTGCAGCGCGAGTTGTTTTGCGATAGTTGCTCATCTTGCGTTTGACTGCGCGCGGAGAGTGG
>Ga0190272_10000045_pt1 | contig 98221 bp, 89 predicted proteins | sample Popmic504T_FD_133746 | JGI IMG/M metagenome (GOLD analysis project Ga0190272, IMG submission 133746) | Populus adjacent soil microbial communities from riparian zone of Shoshone River, Wyoming, USA - 504 T | ecosystem: Environmental > Terrestrial > Soil > Riparian zone | place: USA: Wyoming... | reverse complement strand
CGCGACAGTGGATTGTGCAATGTCCCATCGCCCCACGCGGGGTTGAGTAGCTCCCCCGGCACTTGCCTGACCCGTGTCCCGGCAACGCGCTGTCCGCGCTGACCGGTTCGCTCCCGAGAGTTTCCGGAGCTCGGGGATCATCGACCGAATCGACGGTCGCGTGGGCCAGGCGGTCGTCGATTCTCAACCATGAGCGAGACTATGACCACTATCAAGAGCAACATCAACAACGTAGAAGCAACGGCGGCGATCTCCGCCGAGCCGATGCTCACCCCCGAGGAAGCCGTGGCGCAGTTGCGCGCCATCCGGGCGCGAATCCCCGAGTTCGCGCAGTTGCCGAAGACGCGCGAGACGGCCGAGATGCGCCGCAGGGCGAAGTTGAACGTCGAGTTCGCGAGAGAAGCGTTCGGCGTCGTGGGCGCGTCGGATGTCGTGCAGGGCGTCGTCGGCAATTCGCTGGACGAACTGCATCAGGCCGAGGACGAAAAGGCTCGCTGGAAAATCGTGGAGAGCGAGCTGCACGCGATGTGGAACGGCGTGGCCACGGCCAACGTCGTCCGCGGGGACCGCATCGCCCGGGCGGCGCTGCAGGCGTGCAACGTCAGCACGCAGCTGGTGAAGCAGGCGGAGTACGCGTTCCTGCTGCCGCACGTGGAGCGCATGAAGCGCCTGCCGAGGTACGGCCGCCGCCGCACGAAGCCGGCCGAGGAACCGCCGCCGCCGGCTGCGGCGCCGCAGACGGCGGTTTCGGCGCCGCAGACGCAGCCTGAGTGACGCGCGGGATGCATTTGAAGGAAGTGAGGACCGGGCGCGCCGAAGCGCGCCCGGTCAGTTCCACGGCAGCGGTGGAGGAGAGGCAATCCTGCCCGTCCTCCGCCCGTGCGACCGGATCAGTCGCAGATCGGCTCGCACCAGATTCTGCGGTACGTGACGCCGTAGTTGCTCGCATAGCCCCACGACACGTCGTTGCCGTCGCAGTCGACTCCGGTCTCGCCGACCAGCGTGATGACGTCGTTGCAGATCGTTCCGCCATTGGGGCCGCACGAGTTTGGCCACCAATGCTGCTTGATGCGGACGAACGGGTACTGGCAGGCCGCGTTGGCTTCGGACTCCTGGGTGGGCGTGGCCAGCGCGCAGATCACGGCCAGGACAAAGATGGTGAGCACACGACGAAAATTCATGGACTTCCTCCGGTTTTGGACTGTGCCCGCAGGGTAACAGGTTTCGTGACTTATTTGCAGTGACCGGCGAGGCGCGGATCGCAGAACACGGTCAGTCGAGCGTCAGCTCGCGCGCGAACATGCTCCGGACGTTGAAGGCCGGCGGCGTGTAGAGGAAGCGGGTGTAGAACAGCCAGGCGCGGGCTCCAGCGAGGGGCAGGAGCGAGGCCGGGTAGCCGGCGTTCTCGAGGTCGAGGCGCTCGAGCAGTTTTCCGTCGCGGCCGAAGAGGAACAGGCGCGTGTCCAGTCCCACGATGCGCAGCATGGCGTAGCGCTCGCCCACGGCCTTGACGGAAGCACTCCAGGCGATCTCCGGGTCGTCGATGCGGGCCGTCTCCCGGAACACGCCGGCGGCATCGCGCAGGGTGAAGTAGTAGCCGTCGCTGGTCTCGAACGAGCAGCCGACGGCGAATCCGTTCCATGCGCAGCTCGGCGCATCCGCGGCGTACGGCAGCACGTCCTCGGCGCCGGCGGTCTGGCCGGCGGATGTGATTTTCCGCGAGCGCCACCGCCTCCCCTCCTGCCACAGATACAGCAGGTCGTCGCCCGCCGGCACGACCTGCGGGCGCCATCCGTCCGCAGGCTGTTCGTTCATGAGCACCGGCGGCTGCAGCCCGTCCGCGTTCCATTCGCGCAGCCATACCTTCGACCTGCCGTCGTGCCACAGGATGAGGAACGAATCCTTGAATCGTGCGAAGCGGATCCACCAGTAGAACGCCGGACGGTCTCCGATCTCCACCGGCGTCGTGCCGGGCGCGATCTTCTGCAGCCAGAGCCGCGCCGCGTACACGCTCTCCGGGGCGGTCCACAACAGCCAGAAGTCGCGGCCGTCCGAGACCATGGAAGCGTTCTCCGCGGCCACTTCCAGCTCGTGGACGGGCGCGAGGTCGTGCGTCATCACCGAGGCCACGAACTTCAACGGCTGGCCGCCCACCGCACGCCGGCGCAGCACCGCCGCGTGCGTATCCGTCGACGCGGTGGTCCAGGCCCGTTCGTCCGCGGGGCTGAAGAGCATGGTCCGCTGTTCGGGCAGCACCGGAAACGGAGCGTGCACGGGCAGCACGGAGACGAGCATCTCGGCGTTGACGACGTGCAGGACGCCGTGCGCATTCACCGACGCCGCCAGCGGCGGATGCGGAAAGATGCTGGTGGACTGCACTTCCTGGCCGGCGCGGAAGCGGCGCCCCACGCCGCGGGCGATGGTGCTTCCGCTCTCCATGGTCACGAAGACCGTGTTGTCGCCGAGGGAGGTCAGCGTCAGGCCGTTGCGGACCGTAACGTCGAGCTCTCCGACCTCCCGCGGCTCGCCGAGGGCGCGGCCTCGCTCGTCGAAGCGCGTCATCCAGGCCGTGCAGCTCCTCGGGTAGCCGCAGTCGCTCCACACGCCGACGTACTCCGAGCCTGTCCAGACAAGTTCACCGCCGTTCGGAAATTCCCCCAGCACCCTGCGCGGAGTCACCTCGACAGGCGGCGAGAGCGTGGAGCGGTCGAGGCGCTGCAGGGTGATGCCGCCGCGGTCGGCGGTGAAGATGGCGATGCCGCGCGGACCCGCGGCCACCGCGCGCCGCGACGTCGTTGGCGGCAGGGCGATCTCCTGGATGAGCGTCGTATCGCTCCGCAGCCGCGTCACCGCGGTCCGCGACACCAGCACGATCTCGTCCTCGCGCGCCACGACAGCCTGCGTGTCGACGTAGCTGTCCACCGGTCGTGGCAGGCCGAGCGCGCGTCCATCGCGGCTGAGCACGAGCGCGACTCCGTTGTAGAAGACGACCCATCGTCCCCCGCTCCAGACCGTGCGGACGTTGCGAAAGTCGTCAGGCTCGGCGATGCGCCGCGGATGCTGCAGCAGTGGCTGGCCATCGCGATCGAGGAGCTGCGCGTACAGCGTGCTGCCCGGCCCGGCCGCGAAGACGACCAGCGTGCGCTCGCCGTCCGTGGCGGTGGCGGGCCGGTAATCCGGGTCTCCGGCCCACGGTCCGAACGGAGCTTCGAAGTGCACCTCGGGGCCGGCGGTGATCCCCGCGCCGGCGGAGACGGCGAAGGAAAGGAGAAGGAGGAGGGAAGCGGCGAAGCGCGTGGGGAAGGGCATGGAGAGTGTCACTGCACAATATGCGGTTACGGCATACGGGTCAATCGGCGCAGAGACAGCACGTCTCGGGACAGATCAGTCCCCTCTCCCCGCGCACGGGGAGAGGGTTAGGGTGAGGGGCGCCCTTTTGCCGAGCGCCACAACCCCTCACCCTAACCCTCTCCCCACTGCGGTGGGGAGAGGGGACTGGTTCAGGCGATAAGATCCACACCCGTGTGACCCGCGCCTGTGGTAATCAAAGGCGTATGCGCACCGCCCGCCTGCTGGCCACACTCCTCGTCCTCCACCTCGCGCACGCATCGCTCGGGCAGCAGCCGGCGAAGCGCGTCATCACCGAGACGGACCTCTTCCGCTTCGTCTGGGTGGCGGATCCGCGGCCGTCGCCGGACGGGACGCGCGTGGCGTTCACCCGCGTCACCGTCAACGAGAAGGGAGAGGCCTACGACACGGCCCTCTGGATCGTGCCGGCCGACGGCAGCGCGCCGCCGGCGCGCCTGACCGCGGGGACGCGCGACTCGCAGCCGCGCTGGTCGCCGGACGGGCGGCGCATCGCCTTCCTCCGCGCGCCGATGCGCGACGGCAAGCCGGAGCCGCCGCAGATTCACATCCTCTCTCTCACCGGCGGCGAGGCCTGGCGTCTGACGGACGTGCCGCGTGGCGCGTCGGCGGCGGTGTGGTCGCCGGACGGGAAGCGGATCGCCTTCACCAGCGGCGCGAACGCGAAGGACGTGGAGAAGCAGCGGCGCGAGAGGGCCGCGCGGAAGACGGCGCAGGACGTCGACGTGCCGCGTGCCGCCGAAACGGCGCCGAAACCGCCGGCGGCCGTTCCCGACGAGACCGACCGGGAGAGCGACGTACGCACCATCACCCGCGCCGTCTACCGCATCGACAATCAGGGCTATCTCGATTCCGAGCACCGCTCGCACATCTGGGTCGTGGACGCGCCGGACCTGGCCGAGCAGCCTGTCCCGGCGCGGCAGCTCACCGACGGCAAGTACGACGAGGACGATCCGATCTGGTCGCGCGACGGCGCGCGGATCTACTACACCTCGACCCACATCGACGAGCCGTACTACGAGCTGCCGCAGAGCGACATCTACGCCGTTTCTACATCGGGCGGCGAGCCGGAGAAGATCGCCGCGCTCGACTTCGACATCGGGCAGGCCTCGGTCTCGCCGGACGGGCACACGCTCGCTTTCGTGGCCGAGGTCTCGCGGCCGGTGCGGTCGTACATCCAGAGCGACCTGTGGGTGCTCGAGCTCACGCGCGGCGCGACGCCGAAGAACCTCTCGGCCGACTTTGATTTCGACGTCGGCGGCGGCGTCGGCGGTGACCAGCGCGCGCCGCGCGGCAACGCGGGGGCGCGGATCGTCTGGAGCGAGGACGGGAAGTCGCTCGTGGCCCTCGTGGCGCGCGAGGGGCGCGCCAACCTGATGCGCTTCCCGGCCGGCGGCGGTGCGCCGGCGGACGTCACCTCGGGCGACCAGACGGTGTTGTCCTACAGCGCCTCGCGCGGCGGCGCCCCGATCGCGCTGATCATCTCCACGCCGACCGTGCTCGGCGATCTGTGGATGCTCGACGCGCGCGCCACAAAACCGCGGCGCCTCACGTCATTCAACGACGCGCTCTTCACGCAGCTCCACCTCACGCCTCCCGAGGAGATCTGGTACACGAGCTTCGACGGGAAGCGCATCCACGCCTGGGCGCAGCGTCCGCCGGATTTCGATCCGTCGAAGAAGTACCCGCTCATCCTCAACATCCACGGCGGTCCGCACTCGGCGTGGGGCTTCATCTTCACGCACGAGTTCCAGTGGATGGCCGCGCGCGGCTACATCGTGCTCTATCCGAACCCGCGCGGCTCGAACACGTACGGGCAGGAGTTCGGGAACATCATTCAGTACCGTTACCCCGGCGACGATCACCGCGACCTGATGGCGGGCGTGGACGAGTTGATCCGCCGCGGCTGGGCCGACCCGCAGCGCCTCGGCGTGACGGGCGGCTCGGGCGGCGGCCTGCTCACGAACTGGGCGGTGACGCAGACCAACCGCTTCCGCGCGGCCGTCTCGCAGCGCGACATCGCCGACTGGAGCGCGTGGTGGTACACCGCCGACTTCACGCTCTTCCAGCCGAACTGGTTCCGCAAGGCGCCGTTCGAAGACCCGGCCGACTTTGCGCAGCGCTCGCCGATCACGCACGTGGAGAAGATCCGCACCCCGCTCATGTTCATCCTCGGCGAGGCCGACTACCGCACGCCCGCCGCGGCCGGCGGCGAGTCGCTCTTCCGTGCCCTCAAGTACCTCCGCCGCCCGACGGCAATGGTGCGCTTCCCCGCCGAGTCGCACGATCTCTCCCGCACCGGCCAGCCCTGGCACCGCGTCGAGCGCCTCCGCTCGATCGTCGGCTGGATGGACAAGTACATCCTCGGCAAGGACGTGCCGCAGTTCCGCGACGTCACGGGGCAGGACGTAGGCGTGCCGCCGGAGTAGGCGCGGAGCGCGGTGTCCCTTAAGGGACACCCGTGCGGCTCCACGGTTGCATATGGACGCACTTACGGCTGTGCGCTGAATCTGCTCGTCATGAGCCGATCGGCGACGTTCGTTGTCCACATTCAACTCCGTACCTATCTCGAGGAATGACCGAATGCTGAGGAAAGCTCTTCTCCGTACCGCCATCACCACCCTTCTCCTGGTCGCCTCGGCGACCCAGGCCCAGACTCTCGACCAGACCCTGAGCGGCTGCAACGGTGCAGCTCCCCTCAGGACCATCAACGCAACGCCGTCCAACTACCGTTCGCTCATCGCGGCGCTGATCCCGGGCGACCGGCTCCTGTTCGCCGCCGGCACCTACACGCAGGGGCTTCCCATCCATAACAAACACGGCCAACCGGGCCAGTGCATCGTCTTCGAGGGGCCGGCCAGCGGCTCGCCCGCCCTCTTCACGGGGAGCGACAGCTGGAACGTCATCAGCCTCAAGGACTCGAGCTACATCGCCGTGCGGAACCTGTCGCTGGACGGCCTGGACAAGGCGGGCGACGGCGTCAAGGCCGAGGCCACGGCGGTGTCGGTGCATCACGTCCTGATCGAGAGGCTGAAGATCACGAACTTCAACCCGAACTATCTCCGCGTGGGCATCAGCACCAAGTGCCCGGCCTGGAACTGGGTCATCCGCCACAACACGATCAACGCCACGGGCACGGGGATGTACCTTGGCGACTCGTCCGGCTACTACGAGATCTCCAATTCCCTGGTCGAGTACAACCTGATCTACGACACCATGGACTACAACGCCCAGTTCAAGCAGCAGGTCGCCCGCAGCACCGCGGTCGGCGCCCCGTCCTCGGGCACGACGATTATCCGCTACAACACCTTCAGCAACGAGGCGGGCGGCAGCGGGCCGAACCTGCTGGTCGGCCACTGGCCGCTCTCGGGCGCGGGCTCCACCGACATCTACCAGATCTATGGGAACCTCTTTTACCAGAACCCCACCGAGTCGCTGTTCCAGGGGGAAGGCAACCTCGCCTTCCATGACAACCTGCTGGTGAATCGCAACAGTGACGCGATCCGGATCCAGGCGCACAACAGCGTGCCCAGGCGGATCGAAGTCTTCAACAACACCATCGTGGCCGGCCTGAACGGCATCCGGATCTCCGGCGCCGACCCCGCCTACCCGCAGCGCGTCGTCGGCAACGCGGTCTTCGCCGGCACGCCGCTGACGGGCGGCCAGCAGAGCAACAACGTGACCGGCAGCTACTCCGCGGCCTCGACCTACCTCAACAACCCGATGGCGGCGTTGGGGGCTGGCCTCGACCTCTTCCCGAAGACGGGCCAGCTCCAAGGCACCGCGATCGATTACTCCCCCTTCACCAGCCTCCTGGACTACAACCGTGATTTCAACGGAACGACGCGGGACGCGACCTTCCGCGGTGCCTACTCGGGCAGTGGCACGAACCCCGGGTGGACGCCGGCGCTGGCCATCCGGCCGGCGGTCTCCGGGCCGCCCCCGGCCTGCAATTCCATTTCGGACGCGGAGCCGAACGACAGCGGGGCCACGGCGCAGGTGATCTCGGGGACCTGCAACCAGATCTCCGGAACCTTTACCAACGACGCGACCCCGCTGCAGGAGGAGTACGACTATTTCCGCCTGAACCTGCCGGCGGGCCACGCGGTGACGGCACTGCTCGACGGCCTCACGGCGGACTACGACCTGGAGATCTACGACGCCGCAGGGAACTGGGTGGGGTCCTCATACAACGGCGGCACGACCCCGGATCAGGCCTCCTGGACCAACACGACCGCCTCGGCGATGAACGTCTACGTCCTCGTCTTCCGTGAGACCCAGCATGCTCGCACGACGTATCAACTGAAGGTCACCCACGCGGCGGCAAGCTGCAATTCGATCTCGGACGTGGAGCCGAACAACAGCCTCTCCGCGCCCCAGGTGATCTCGGGGAACTGCAACCAGATCTCGGGGACATTCCTCAACGACTCGAGTACGCAGAAGAACGATTTCTTCCGGCTGAGCCTCCCCGCGGGCGCCACGGTGACCGCGCTGCTCAACGGCCTCTCGGTGGACTACGACCTCTATATCTACAACGCGGCCGGCACGGAGGTGGCGAGCTCGGAGAACGGCGGCACGACCGCCGACCAGGCCTCCTGGACGAACACCAGCGGCTCGGCCGTCAACGTCACTGTCCTCGTCTGGCGCTACGCGTCCACGCGCACGACCTATCAACTGAGAGTCAGCTACTAGTTTGACCGCGCCCGTCTCCTCCGAATGGGGGCGGGCGCTTCTCGACCACGCCGTTCACTCTGCACGACAAAGAGGAATGACTCCATGATGAGGAAAGCCCTTCTCCGGACCGCCATCGCCGCACTGTTCCTCGTCGCCTCGGCGACCCAGGCCCAGACTCTCGCCGACACCCTGAGCGGCTGCAACGGCGCAGCGCCCCTCAGAACCATCAACGCAACGCCTTCCAACTACCGGTCGCTGATCGCGGGACTGATCCCGGGCGACCGGCTCCTGCTCGCCGCCGGGACGTACACGCAGGGCCTCCCCATCCACAACAAGCACGGCCAAGCCGGCCAGTGCATCGTCTTCGAGGGTCCGGCGAGCGGCTCGCCGGCGCTGTTCACGGGGAGCGACAGCTGGAACGTCATCAGCCTCAAGGACTCGAGCTACATCGCCGTGCGCAACCTGTCGCTCGACGGCCTGGACAAGGCGGGCGACGGCGTCAAGTCCGAGGCGAGCGCGGTGTCCGTACATCACATCCTGATCGAGAGGCTGAACATCACGAACTTCAATCCGAATCAGCAGCGCGTCGGCATCAGCACCAAGTGCCCCGCCTGGAACTGGGTCGTCCGCCGCAACACGATCTCCGCCGCGGGCACGGGGATGTACTTCGGCGACTCCTCCGGCTACTACGAGTTCTCGAACTCGCTGGTCGAGCACAACCTCGTCTACAACACGACCGGCTACAACGCCCAGTTCAAGCAGCAGCTCAGCCGCAGCACCGCGGTCGGCGCCCCGTCGTCGGGCACCACGATCATCCGCCACAACGTGTTCAGCAAGGAGACCGGCTCCGAAGAGGGGCCCGAGGTGCGGCCGAACGTCCTGGTCGGCCACTGGCCGCTCTCCGGCGCCGGCTCCTCGGACATCTACCAGGTCTACGGGAACCTCTTCTACATGAACCCCTTCGAGTCGCTGTTCCAGGGGACAGGGAATGTCGCTCTCCACGACAACCTGTTCGTGCAGCGCGCCACCTCCGGCACGGCCGTGCGCATCCAGTATCAGTTCAGCGGGCCGAGGCGGATCGAGGTCTTCAACAACACCATCGTCGCCCCGCACACCGGCATCACGATCACGGACCCCGACCCCGCCTACACCCAGCGCGTCGTCGGCAACGCCGTCTTCGCCTCCAACACTCCGTTGAATGGCGGCCAGCAGAGCAGCAACGTGACGGGAACCTACAGCCAGGCTTCGACCTACCTCAACAACCCCATGGCGGCGTTGGGTGCGGGTCTCGATCTCTTTCCGAAGAGCGGCCAGCTCCAGGGCACCGCGATCGACTACTCGGTCTTCTCCGGCCTGCTCGACTACAACCGCGACTTCAACAGTACGTCACGGAATGCGATCTATCGGGGCGCCTACTCGGGGAGTGGCGTGAACCCCGGCTGGACACCGGCGCTGGCCATCAAGCCGGAGCCGTCCGCGCCCAGCAGCACCCCGCTGCAGAACGGCGTGCCGGTGAGCATCTCCGGAGCGCTGGCCAGCCAGCAATTCTGGACCCTGAGCGTGCCGTCGGGCGCGTCGAACCTGCTGTTCCAGATGTCCGGCGGCAGCGGCGACGCCGACCTGTACGTCCGCTTCGGCTCCGCGCCGACCATGTCCACGTGGGACTGCCGGCCGTTCGCCAGCGGCAACAACGAGACCTGCAACTTCCCGTCGCCGGCGGCGGGCACCTGGCACGTGATGGTGGTCGGCGACGATCCCTACTCGGGCGCGACACTCGTCGGGAGCTACCAGACCAGCGGCTCCGGGAGCGTGCTGCAGAACGGCGTGCCGGTGTCGAACCTCGCCGGAGGGCTGGGCAGCCAGCAGTTCTTCACCATGAGCCTGCCGTCGGGCGCGTCGAACCTGCAGTTCCAGACCTCGGGCGGCAGCGGCGATGCGGACCTGTACGTGCGCTTCGGCTCGGCGCCGACGTTGTCGACGTGGGACTGCCGGCCGTTCGTCAGCGGCAACAACGAGACCTGCACGTTCGCGTCACCGGCGGCCGGCACGTGGCACGTGATGCTGGTCGGCGACGACCCGTATTCGAGCCTGACGCTCGTCGGGAGCTACCAGACCGGCCCGTCCTGCAATCCCGTCACGGAGACGGAGTCGAATGACAGCATGGCCTCGGCGCAGGTGATCTCGGGGACCTGCAACCAGATCTCGGGGACTTTCGCGAACGACGCGACCCCGCCGCAGGAGGAGTCCGACTACTTCCGCCTGAGCCTCCCGGCGGGCCACGCGGTGACGGCGCTGCTCGACGGCCTCACGGCGGACTACGACCTGGAGATCTACGACGCCGCCGGGAACTGGGTCGGTTCTTCGTACAACGGCGGGACGACCCCCGACCAGGCGTCCTGGACCAATACCGGCGTCTCGGCCACGAACGTCTACGTCCTCGTCTTCCGCGGTCCCGCGGATGCGCGCACGACCTACCAGCTGAAGGTCACCCACGCGGCGGCGCCGCCGCCTTCCTGCAACTCCATCTCGGACGTGGAGCCGAACACCTGGGCCACCCCGCAACCGATCTCGGGGGCCTGCAACCAGATCTCCGGGACGTTCCTCAACGAGTCGAGTACATCGCGAGACGACTACTTCGGCCTGAGCCTGCCGGCGGGCAAGACGGTGACGGCGCTGCTCAACGGCCTCACGGTGAACTACAACGTGTATCTCTACAACGCGGCGGGGGCCACGCTGGCCAGCTCGTACAACGATAGCACGACCCCGGATCAGGTGTCCTGGACCAACACGACCGCCGCGGCACTCACCGTCTACGTCCGCGTCTACCGCGCCGCATCGACGCAAACGACCTATCAGTTGAGAGTCAGCTACTGACCGGCCCGCGCCCGCCCCTGACGACAGGGGCGGGCGCGGGCAGTAGCAGGCTTTCGTTGTACCCACGCAAAGAAAGACGACCGGGGGCCTCCGGCGGGCCGGTGCGACCGGCGGCGCTTGTTGGCCTAGCCTGAACGCACGCCTGTCGACGAAACACGTGTTTGCGCGGCAGCCTGGGCTCAACAAGCGCCGCCGGTCGCACCGGCCCGCCGGAGGCCTATCGTCGTCTCCCTCTCGTGGCTGCAATGCGAGCATCCTGCGGCTACCGCAACGCCACCTCGTCGACCTGGAAGGCGAAGGGGCCCGGCTCCGGGCCGCCGGCGAAGATGATGGCCATGACGTCGCGGCCGTCGATGGTGAACGCGCTCCACGGCATCACCACCTCCTGCCATTCCGGACCGGCCACGAACGTGGCGATCATCGGCATCATCCCCTTGCTTCTGGCGAAGACCATCACCCGATAGGTCTTGCCGTCGCCTTTGGCGAGGAAACGCAGTTCCTTTTTCGACGAGAGATCCGCGGGCTGCATCGGGACCGCGGCGGGCGACCACATCGCGCCATACCACGCGTACGGGATCGCGGCGTCGATCGTGCCGCGGATGCGCAGCGACTTCGACGTCGCCGCGCCGCCGCCGTCGGCGACCTCGATGGCCCCGGTCGAGTTTCCTCCGGCGATGTCGTCGGCGGTCGGCAGCCACTGCGTTCCGAACGCGGCCCGTAGCGAGCCGTCTTCGAAGTCGCTCAGGACCCGTGCATCGAGCCCCGCCGAGGGCGCCGCGATCGGCACAGACGCCGAGTCGCGAATCGATTTCGCATAGGCGTTGCGGTCGACCGCGGCGCCACCCTTCCAGATTCCGGCGATGGCGCGGGTCGCGGTCACGTCCGCCGTCGGATCGCCGTCGACGAGCAGGAGGTCGGCCCGCATGCCGCGGGCGATGCGCCCGCGATCGGTGAGGCGGAACGCTTTCGCGGGAACGCTCGTCCCTGCGCGCAGCGCCTGCACGGGGGACAGTCCCGCGCGGACGAGCAGCTCGAGCTCGCCGTGCATCGAGATTCCGTGGGACGTTCCGGGATTCGGCGCATCGGTTCCGGCCAGCATCGGCACTCCCGATTTCAGGAGCTGCCGCACCGTCTCCTCGGCCGCCGCATACGAGACCGGGGGCTGCTTTGCGTTTCGCGGGAACGCGCCGCCGAGACTGCGCGATGCCGTCGCGTTCACGAACGGCCGGAGGCGCGGATCCTCCTGAAGCTTGGCGCCGGGCGACACGCCGGTGACGCTTTGCAGCACCGAGAGTGTCGGGATGACGAACGCTTTCTTCTTCGCGACGTAGGCGCCGAACGCGGCATCGGGTGCCTTGTCGACGAACAGATGCACGAGCCCGTCCGCCCCCGCGTCGAGCGCGTCACGGGCCGCGGCGAGCGTGCCGATGTGGACGACCGCCAGCTTTTTGCGGGCGTGCGCCGCGTCGATCACGGCGCGCATCGTGGCCTTATCCACCGTCGGCATCTTCATGCCGTACGCGCTGCCGTCGTCGTAGACGATCTTGATCCAGTCCGAGCCTTCCGCGATCCGCGCGTCGACGAAAGCAACCGCTTCTCGGGGCGACTTGATCGTCTCGATCGGCATGCCGTATTCGGTGCCGTGGCCACCCGGCGCCGTCACCAGCGTCCCCGCGGAGAAGATGTCGGCGCGATCGCTGACGTTCCCCGCGGCCTGGGCCTTCCTCCACGTTTGGGCCAGCGCAGCCGAGGTGAACTGATCGAGCTCGGTGGTGACGCCGAGCATCAGCGCGTCGGTGAGTGCCTCACCGAAGGCATGCGAATGTGCGTCGATGAGTCCCGGCATGAGCGTCTTGCCGCCCGCGTCGACGACCTGCGTGCCGGCCGGAATCTCGAGCGTCTTCCCGACCGCGACGATCTTCGTCCCGTCGACGAGCACCTCCGTCCCGGCGGGCAGCAGCGATTCGCCGTCGAAGACGCGCGCGTTGCGAAAGAGAACGCCTGCCTGAAGCGAAGGCGCGAGCAGGAGCAGGAGAGCGAGTGCACGGATCAGCATGCGCACAAAGTACGTCCGCGCGGACCGCGGCGGGAGTTCAACCTGTCACCGGCGCGAGGTGACAGTTGTAATCAGCGCACGGAGCGGCGGCGCGGCACCGGGTCGAGATGGAGCGCCGGCGTCATCTCTCCGTTCGGGGAGAGGACCGTGAGAAACGGCATTGGCGCCGACCAGATGATCACGAACCTCTGTCCGTCGGCGTGCAGGGTCGCCCACGGCACGCCGGCGCCGCGTTGCGGCTCCGCGTCGAGCGGACGGAACGCGCTGTCGAAGCGCATCAGGAACGGTGCGCCGATGACGTAGCCGCCGCCGAGGACGTAGGTCGTGCCGTTCCAGGCGAGAGAGAGCGCGCCGACGTTGGCGGGGAGGTCGGGGTGGCGTACGGTCCGGAGCAGCCGGACCGGCGCGCTGAACGTGCCGTCGGCGGAGATCGTGATGGCGTGTACTTCGTCGGGCTCGGGAGCGTAGTCGACGAAGGCGACGACATGCCGGGCGCCGTTGCGCGCGATGGCGAGGGGACCGGCGTGGAATGCCCCAGGATCGGCGTCGGCGATGGCTACGTCGTATTGCACGCTGCCGTCGCGGCGCACGAGCGCGGCCCGGACTTCCGTCAGTTGGTGACGGACGAAGAAGAGTCCCTGCTCGCTGAACGCGATGCCCTGCGGAAAGAAGCCGTCCGGCAGCGGGAACGAGCTGACCGCATTGCTGTCCGCGTCGAGGATCGTGGCGTGCTGCTTCCCGGACAAGCTGTAGATGACGGCGCATTCCGAGGCGTGGCAAGTCATGCCCGGATAGTCGCCAAACGATGCGACGAGCTTTCCTTCCGGATACTTCAATGCGCCATTCACGACCGGCGAAGCGAAGATGCCGTCGGGAAACGTCATCCAGAGGGCCTGCACGTTCGTCCCCTCACCGGCCACGCCGCGCGAGGTAGCGCCCTCGAACTCGTGGATCAACACCCTGGACAGGCGCGACGTGCCGTCGCTGCTGACAGTCGTCCGCATCAGCTTCGGGACGACCGGCTCCTCGAATTCGTTGGTGTGCTGCCAGTACACGTCGATCCCCTCCGCTTGCGGCACGACCCCGACGACGTCGCGGAAGTCGTACAAACCGCGAGTCGAGTGTGGCGCCGGCAGGCGATCTTCCGCGGTCAGGGAAGCGGTGAGGGAGAGCAGAAGAGCGAGGATCGTTTTCATGGCTGGGGCGTTCGTACGCGGGACCTGGTTATTCATAATAACCGATTTCGAGAGGGCGCAGGTCGGAGGGCGCGGGGCGCAGGAGGAGAAACGGACCGGCGGCTGTGCTCCTGCGCCATGCCCCCTGCTACCTGCGCCCTATGGACCGATCCACCCCACCGCCAGGGCGGCGGCGCGGCGGCCGCTGCCGGTCAGGCGGTCGAGGGAGCGCCAGGTGGAGAACTCGAGCACGTGGCGGATCGTGGTGGCGCGGCGCGAGCTGCGGCGCGGCCACTTCGCGTCGAGCTCCGCAGCCACGCGGTCGAGCTCCACGTCGATCGGCGCGATGAGCTCCGCGACGAGCGGCATCTTCCGCGCGTCGGTCGTGATCTGCGCGAGCATGGCCGCATTCGCGCGATACCAGTCATAGAGTCTCAGGATCGTGCGACGGAAGACGGCGACCGGCTCGCTCCCCTCGGCGGGCATCGATGGCAGCGGATGGAGGGCGGTCCAGTGCGCCGAGCACGCCCGGAGCATCGACGGCTCGTCGGGAAAGTGCCGGTACACGGTGAGCCGCTCCACGCCGGCCCGGTCGGCGATGGCGCTGACGGTCGTCCGGGCCGGCCCAATCTCCTCGTGCAGGCCGACGATCGCGGAGACGATTCTCTCCCGCGTGGCCTCTTCGGCTGCGGCCCGGCGAACCTTCGTGTACGAGCGGGCGCTCTGCATGTCCGCCATCATAGCGCACTTAGGTAAACACAAGTGTTCACCAAACCACTTGACATCCGGAAAGTCGCGACCCATATTCGGTGAACGTTACTGTTTCACTAAATCGGAGGAACGCATGATCACGAACGCAGACTCGGGCACGAACGTCGAAGAGATCGCCCCGGGGATCTACCGCATCAACACGCCGCTGGAGATCCCCGGCGTCTCCTTTTCCTTCAACCAGTACCTCGTCGAGGACGACGAGCCGCTCCTCTTCCACACCGGTCCGCGGCGTCTCTTTCCGCTGGTGCGCGAGGCCGTGAATCACGTCCTGCCCGCGGAGCGTCTCCGCTGGATCGCCTTCTCCCATTACGAGGCGGACGAATGCGGGTCGCTCAACGACTGGCTGGCCATCGCGCCCGCGGCGCAGCCTCTCTGCAGCGCCACCGCGGCCATGGTGTCGGTGGCCGACGTGGCCGACCGCGAGCCCCGAGGCCTCACCGACGGCGAGACGCTCTCGACGGGCCGCCGCACGCTCCGCTGGTTCGACACCCCGCACCTGCCGCACGGCTGGGAGACCGGTTACCTGGCCGACGAATCGACCGGCACGCTCTTCTGCGGCGACCTGTTCACGCAGCCCGGACGCGGCGAGACCGCCCTCACGACGTCGGACATCCTCGGCCCCAGCGAATCGTTCCGCCAGGCCATGGACTACTACGCCCACTCGAAGAACGCCGGCCAGCACTTCGCCAAATTGGCCGCCTTCCAGCCGCGGACCCTGGCCGTCATGCACGGCAGCGCATGGCAGGGCGACGGCGCGGCCCTCCTCCGCGAGCTCGCGCAGGCGGTGGGAGCGTGAGCTGAGCAACGCTCGCGTTGGAGCCCACGAAAGGGGACGACGATAGGCCTCCGGCGGGCCGGTGCGGGGATCTACAATGGCCCCATGCCGGCCTTCATCGTGTCGCGGGTCAGGATTCTCGACGCGGAAGCCATGCGCCGTTATGTCGAGGAAGCACCGCGCACCGTAGCGGCGTTCGGCGGCCGCTACCACGTGCGCGGAAACGATGTACAGGCACTCGAGGGAGAGTGGGAGCACGAGCGGATGGTGGTGCTGGAGTTCCCGGACAAGGCCTCAGCGCTGGCGTGGTACGAGTCCGACGCCTACCGGCCGTTGCGCAATCTCCGGCAGCGCAGCGCCGAGACGGTGATCCTGCTGGCGAACGGGATACCAGAGACCATCTGAGCTGTGGGGCCGCCCGCTCCACCTGCCCGCGGACCGCTGACGCGCGAAGCGGGTCCGGTGTTCACGATCTGCTGCAGCTCCGCCGAATCTGCACGGCGTTGCGCGCTCCCGGAGCATGTCGAAATGGGCCGTGAGCGGCGGTGTATGGCCGCGTGTCCGCGTCCTCATGACCGCGAGCGCGGTCGAGGTGTTCACAGTTACGCGCCATCACGCGGGACGGTTACAATTTGCTGTAGCCCCCAGAGGACAAAAAGAGGCTTTTTTACTCTGACCGAGTAAATATTTACTCGGTCAGAGCGCGGATTTAGTGGGTTCGAGTAAATCGTTGCTCGGTCGCTGACAAAATTTGTCAGGAATCAGTGATTCATCATACGATTCGAGTAAATTTTTACCTCGGCGCATTAAAACGTAGCTCGCCTCGAGCAGATTTTTAGAGACCAATTGGTAGAATTTACTGCGCTGATGCTGGAAGTGGGTCAAACCCACCAATTCCGCGCTCGGACAGAGTAAAACTTACCTCGGTTGTTACGAAAATTCGGTGCGCAGCAGTAAACGCTAGCTCGTTCGCACCAAAATTTTGCTCGCGCGCACCAAATCACAACTCCACGCCAGTACTTTTTTGGTCGCCCGTAGTAAATCCCAGCTCGCACGCTCTAAAAATTTGGTCGGTCGCACTAAAGCGTAGCTCGCGCGCAGTAAAAATTTGCTCGGTTGCACCAAAACGTAGCTTGCGCGCAGCAAAACATTACTGCGCGGCATTTTCGCAAACGCTCCGCGGCAACGGTTACAGCCGAAGGTTGTTCTCCACCACGTACCGGATCAGGTCCGCGTTGGTGCTCATCGTCATCTTCTCCAGCACCCGTGCGCGGTAGGTGCTGACGCTCTTGACGCTGAGGGCCATCTGGGCGGCGATCTCCTTGAGGCTCTTGCCGGCGCCGATGAGCTGGAGGACCTCCATCTCCCGCTCGGACAGCGCCTGATGCGGGGCCTGCGACGCGGGTGATGCGTAGGCGAAGGCGATCTTCTCGGCCAGCGCGGGAGTCATGTAGCGGCCGCCCTGCATCACCTTCTGGATCGCGGCGATCAGCTCTTCCGGCGCGCTTTCCTTCGTCAGGTAGCCGGAGGCGCCGTTGCGGAGCGCGCGGATGGCGTATTCGTCCTCGCCGTGCATGCTCAGGACGAGCACGGGCAGGTCGCGCCGCTCGTTCTTCAATTCCGTGAGGAGCTGGAAGCCGCTGCAGTCGGGCAGCGAGAGGTCGAGGATCACGACGTCCCAGTGCGCCTCGCGCGCGAGCTGCAGGGCCGCGGCGGCCGTCGCGGCCTCGCCGATCCGCACCAGCCGGTCGTGCTGCAGGAGGATCTGCCGGACGCCCTGACGAAAGATCGCGTGATCGTCAACGCAGAGGATGCGCATGATCGGGCTCCGGTCTGGATAGCGGCAGCGTCGCGACGACCATCGTACCTTTCTCCGGAAAGCTGTCAATAATGACACTGCCGCCGAGGAGCTCGGCCCGTTCGCGGATCCCGAGAAGGCCGAGGGATTGCGGGTCGGTTGCTTTCTCCGGGGCCATCCCTCGCCCGTTGTCTCTGATCGTCAGCACCGCCCCTCCCGGCTCCAGAACCAGCGAGATCTCGACCTCAGTGGCCGCGGCGTGGCGGACCACATTCGCCAGCGCCTCCTGAGTAATACGATAAAAAGTCGCGCCGGTTAGAGTGTCGATCTCCGGCTCTTCCGCGACGGTCAGCGTGGTGCGGATGCCGGTGCACTCGCGCAGGCGGCGGAGTTGCTGTTCGAGCGCCGCGGTGATGCCGAGGTCGTCGAGGATGGCCGGGCGGAGATCGGCGGCAATGCGGCGGACGATGTCCACCGTGTCGTCGATCGTGCGGGCGATGCCGGCCAGCGGCTCCTGCAGCTCGCGATGGCGCGTCCCGAGCTGCTGGAGGTCGATCTTCATCGCCGTCAGCGCCTGTCCCAGCTCGTCGTGCACCTCGCGGGCAATGCGCACGCGCTCCTGCTCCTGCACCGAGAGCAGGCGCTTCGACAACTGGCGCAGCGACGCGTCGCGCTCGGCGATTCGCGCGGCCATGTCGTTGAACGTGGCGGCGAGCTGTCCGATCTCGTCACCGCGCCCTTCCGGGACGCGATGGCCCAGTTCTCCCGCGGCGAGCCGCCGCGCGCCGGCCGCGACTTCGCGCAGCGGCCGCGTGAGGAGGTTGCTGACCAGCGCCGCCGCGGCGAGGCCCGCGGCGAGAATGAAGGCGCTGACGAGGCCGATGGCGATGCGCATCTCGGCCAGCTCGCGGTTCAGCCTCGTCAGCGACATCCCGATGTGCAGCCGCGCCAGCTCGCGGCCGCCGTCGCGGATCGGCATCATGACCTCGTACAGCGTGCCATCGCGCGAGACACCGCGTCCGGTCGTGCCTTGTCCCGGGCCACGCTGCGGATGCACGCTGGCCAGCGTCTTCCCGCTCGGGTCGCGGACGATGACGTATGCCACGTCCTTGTCGCGGCGCGTGCCGCTGAGCGCCTCTTCCAGCGCCGCGCGGTCGTGAAAGTAGATCGCCGGATGAATGGTGAAGGCCGTGAGCTGCGCCAGCGTCTCGGCCTTGTGCGAGATGAGGGCGATGGCCTCGTCCTCCAGCTTGCGCGGGAGATAGAGGTAGAGCGCCGCCGCGATCACGAGGATCAGTGCGCTCATGGTCAGCGCGAGCCGGACGCGGAACGAGAGCACCATCATGGCCTCACCGCGATGGCCTTGACGCCGTCGCTCAGCGGCGTCCGGGCATCCACATATCCGACCGCCTCGGCATTGCTCCGGACGAGCGTCAGCACCGCCGCGTCGGACCGCAGCTCGCGCGGAGGGACGGCGCGGCCGGAGAAGATCAGGCGCTGCCAGTAGCGCGTCACGTACGCGACGCTCTTGCCGTGCACGGTGCGCGAGAACCGTTCCCGCAGGCGCGAGGCCGGCAGATGGTCGACGGGAAAGATCTCCATCCCGTCCGGCCAGCTCCGCGTCCGCTTCGTGTAGATCGCCGAGAGCTGCGCCCGCGTCACCGCCACCACGGGATTGGACTCGTGGACCACGACCCGGAACGGCAACTCCTCGGCGACAGCGACGCCGGCTATCAGGAGGAGGACGAGTACGCGGCGCATGCGGGTCGTCAAGCAGTCCCTAGAAACTGGCGACGACGCTGGCGATCAGATAGCGCGTCTCGGACGGGGATGCGGAGAGAGTCTGCGGCGTGTCCTCGCGGAGGATGCCCTGGTTGGTGTGGCCCTCGAGCTTGAAGACGATCGCCGGATGGACGGCGTAGTTGATCGACAGGGCGAGGTCCTCGCTGAGCGGCGTGTCGTAGTCCTCGTCGGGCGTGGTGATGCGCGACACCGCGCCGCGCGCGTGGATGCTGACGCGCCGGGTCACCTGATACCCGGCCTGCGCGTACCAGGCGCGGTAGCGGCCTCCCTGGTCGAGATTGCCACTCATGTATTCGGAGGCCAGGCGCCAACGGTGGAGGTCGGCCTCGACGGAAGCGTGGAGCATGAAGTAGTCGACCCTTGCGCCGTCGGGCGGCTCGACCTCGCAGCGATACGCGCCGCCGCCGATGCGCACGCCCGGCAGCGGCGTGTTGGCCCACACCTGCCCGCCCCACGCGTTGCGGGCGTCTGACTGTTCAGCCCCGTCGTCGTAATCCACTTTCCACTGGCCGAAGTAGCCGTCGACGTCGAAGCTCCACCCGCCGGGCGCGCCGAGCGCGAGGGAGCCGAGGACGCCCTCCAGGGTCTTGCTGGTATAGCGGCGGTCGTAGAACTCGGTGGGCGGACGGAAGAAGGGTGAGGTGGTGGCCGGCCCGCCCGCCTCGTTGAAGATGCCGAGGGGCAGCGGGATGCGTCCGGCCTTGAGGGTGAGACGGTCGGAGACGTTGCGCTGGTAGAACGCCCAGTCGATCTCCACGTCGTCGCGCTGGCGCGGACTGTCCCCCAGCCGCTCCTGCCGCAACTGCAGCACGAACGCGTTCTTCCGGTCCTGGTCGTACCGGAACTGCAGCGCGAGATCGCGATAGTCGGTCGTGCCGTTCGTGGGAATGCCGAGGATCTGGTGATCGTCGCTCACCGCATAGGCCTGGCTGATGTAGCCGTGGATGGAGAGCCTGAACAGCCAATCCGGCACCTCCTGGCCGAGCGCGGCAGCCGGGAGAAGGGCAAGGACGGCGATGAGAGCGAACGGACGCATTCAGGATTCATGGTAGCGCCGGAGCGGCACCGGCGGACGCGGCGTTACGCGCATGACCGACGCACCGGTTCGCCACTTCCTACAAGAGCACCACTGCAGCTCGCGCGTTACACATAGCGGCCTCGGCCCAGCCGTGTGGATTTTCGGGTCTGTCGCTACGGAGGTTCTCTACACCCAATACACGCTTCCTTATTTCCTACACGACATCTCCGCTTCCTTCCATTTTCGCCGCCGTAATGCCGACCTACACTGATCACGATTCGCAGATCACAAATACAACGACCCCCGGGCCTGCGCGTCCTCGCGGAGGCGTACGCGACCGGCGACCTGGAGAGAGGAGGTGACGGTGTGCAGGGTGAAGATCACCGTAAAGCGTATGGCCCGACTCGCCATACGCATTGCGAGTCCCGAAAAGGACAAAGGACCTTCGCCGGCACGTTGAGTCAACAATTCAAATCAGTTTTCCGGAACGTCCCGATGGCGAATTCAACCGCGCCCGAACAGATCCCGGTTCGCGTTGACTTCGCCGAACTCAACCCCGCTTCACCCTGAGCCGGAAACCATCCCCACGAGGATGGGGGTGCTTCGGCCGCAGGGTGCAGCTCCCAAAATGCCAGGAGGCATTTCATGGTGAAGACACACTCGTCGATGAGACTTCTTTGCCTCGGTCTGCTGCTCGTCGTTTCCGGAAGCGCCTTCGCTCAAGACACCATCTCGGTCCCGGCGACGACCTTCCACCGCTTCATTACCCAGAACGCAACGCTCGGCCACTTCCTGACCAGCAACTTCAGTGAGGGAACGGGCAGCCCGTACAACTACGCGCACCAGCCCTTCCCCTACCAGGCGGACATCGTCCCCGTCGTGCCGGGCTACAACCCGCGCCCGGGACAGGGGCTGCTGCCTCTCTACCGCTGGCAGGTCATCCAGAGCCCGCGGATCTACTATTACTACTCCATCTACTACGGCAACCACGGCAGCAACTACCACTTCCAGGGCGTGGCGGGCTACGTGCTGGCGTCCAACGATTACCGCGGTACGCCTCTCCAGTACTGGTATAGCCAGAGCTACGGCTACTACTACACGCTGGTGGGCGAATATCCGCCGGGCAATACCTTCACCTATCACGGGATCCAGTACAACCTGCCCGTCGGCGGCTCTTTCCTGTTCGACAAGATCCCCGAGCCGGAAGATCCCTGCCCCGGCATGGAGTCGCAGCGCGAGGCGTGCGACATCAACGGCGGTATCTGGAACGAGACCACCTGCAGCTGCCGGTTCTTCGGCTGCCGGTTCTGCGACCAGCCTCTCGAGCAGTAAACGTCTGTAACGCTCAGAGCGGCGCTGTGCTGCAAAGCACAGCGCCGCTTTGCCGTGCAGAACGCCGTCATTGCGCCCACGCAGAAGGGAGACGACGAGAGGCCTCCGGCGGGCCGGTGCGACCGGCGGCGCTTGTTGGCCTAGCCTGAACGCACACCTGTCGACGGAACACGTGTTTACGCGATGGCATGGGCACAACCAGCGCCGCCGGTCGCACCGGCCCGCCGGAGGCCCCCGGTCGTCTTTCTTTGCCTGGCTGCAATGAAAGCGTTCTGCTCAGCTCAGCGGACCGCGTGGCGCAGAACTCGTCCCGGGCGGTTTTTCGTGACCTTCCCCGCATCGACGACGAGCACTCCGTTCACCAGCACGTGCGAGACCCCCTCGGCGTACGCATGCGGATTCGTGAACGTCGCCTTGTCGATGATGCGGTTCGCGTCGAAGACCACGATGTCCGCTTTCATCCCCGGCCGCAGCAGCCCGCGGTCGGTGATGCCTACGCGCGCGGCGGGGTACGAGGACATCTTCCGGATCGCATCTTCGAGCGTGAGGACTTTCTTCTCGCGCACGTAGACGCCGAGGACTCTGGCGAAGGTGCCGTAGCTGCGGGGGTGCGGCGCTTCCTTGCCGAAGACCGGCACCTCGCCATCGGATGCGATCATCGTCGCCGGATGGCGGAGGATGCGCTCCACGTCCTCCTCGTTCATCATGTGGAAGATCGCCGCGACCTCGCTCTTCCCGACCAGCTCCAGCGTCAGGTCCGCTCCACTCTCGACCGTCGGCTCGACGCCGCGTGCGCGGAGGACGTCCGCCAGCGTCCTGCCGGCCAGCGACGCGTCGTGCGGCGCCAGCGAGATCTGCACGTTCTTCGGATCGCCGCCGCCGCGGTCGTATTTGATGCTCTCGATGACGGCCGCGCGGATCTTCGCGCGCGTGGCCGGATCGCCGAGGCGCGCCAGCACCTTTTCGCGGCCGCCTTCGAGCGCCCAGCGCGGGAAGAGCGCGTCGAGGCCGGTCCTCGACGCGGTGTATGGATATTGATCCGACGTGACGTCCACCCCGCGCTCACGTGCCTCGTCGAGAAGTTTCAGCGTCTCGGCGCTGCGGCCCCAGTTCCGTTTCCCCGCGATCTTGTGATGCGTGATCTGCGTCGGCAGGCCGCCTTCCTCGCCGATGCGGATCGTTTCGCGGACGCTGTCCGTCACCTTCGCCGCTTCGTCGCGCATATGGGACGTATGACTCCCGCCCAGCTCCGCCACCACCTTCGCCAGCGCGATCACCTCCTCCGTCGACGCGAAGCTGCCGGGCACGTAGAAGAGCCCCGTGCTCAATCCGAACGCGCCGTCGTTCATGGCCGTGCGCACAAGCGTCTTCATCTGATCGAGCTCCGCGGGTGTGGCCGCGCGGTCGACGGAGCCCATGACCTCCTCGCGCACGCTGCCGTGCCCGACAAACGTCGCGAAATTCAGCGACACGCCCCGGTTCTCGACCTGCTTCAGGAATGGCGCGATCGGCACCGGTGAGGCGCCATCCGGCCCCTCGAAGATCGTCGTGACGCCCTGCAGGATGTAGTTGTCCGCTGACGGCACGTCGAAGATCCCGCGCCGCGCGTGCGTATGCAGATCGATGAACCCCGGTGCTACGACCTGCCCGGCCGCGTCGATGATCCTTTTCGCCTCGCCTTCAATCTTCGGCGCGACGGCGACGATGGTGTCGCCGTTGATCGCCACATCCCCTCGGAACCACGTATTGCCGGTGCCGTCGACGATGCGTCCGCCGCGGATTACGGTGTCGAAGGTGAGAGCGAGGACGGTCGTGAGCATGCGGACGAGTATCCCGCGTCATCCCGAGCGAAGTCGAGGGATCGCCGCAAAGGAGACGACGAGGGGCCTCCGGCGGGCCGGTGCGACCGGCAGCGCTTGTTGTGGCCAATCGTCGCGCAAACACGTGTTTCGTCCACAGGCGTGCGTTCAGGCTAGGCCAACAAGCGCTGCCGGTCGCACCGGCCCGCCGGAGGCCCCCGGTCATCCCATTGCCCGGCGTCCTCGAGCGAATCGTCTGACGCGCGGAACAGACGCGCGTCAGACGACCCTTGTTTCAGTTGGCGCGCTTGCCGGCGCGGTCCCAGGTGGCCCGGCCTCCGTAGAGGGAGAAGGCCATGCCGTTGAGGGTCCGGCCTTCCAGTCCGACCTGGCTGGCCGACACCTCGAGCCTTACCCACTGCCCGGTGGGCGGCAGCGCCCCCATGTAGCGGCGGCTGGCCGTGCCGTCCGTTCCCCAGCCGAGGAAGTTCGCGCCCCAGTACGCGCGGTGCTCCCAGTTGCCGTCGTTCCACTGCAGCATCACTTCGCTGGGCGGGTTCAACGGATCGAGGTAGACGTAGGCCACCAGGACGTCCCCGAAGTTGACGCTCAGGGTCGCCGAGGCGTTGGTGAAGTAGTGCTGGTGCATTCCCGCGACGATGTTCGATTGATGGCCGGCGGTGCCGCTGGCCGGCGTTGGGTTCGTGCTCACCCAGTTCCAGCCCTCGAAGTCGCCGGCCGCAATGCCGCCGGCCGGGATGCCGTCCTCGACCCAGACCGTCTGGGGAGAAGGCAGGTACTGTTCGACGGCGTAAAACGCGGGCTTCCTGGCGAAGCCGTTGGCTTGGTCCTTCAGCAGTCCGGTCTCTCCTCCGCCGGCGCTGTTGATGTCGACCATGTTGTAGAAAATGATGCGCTGCACCCGCGCGATCGCGTTCAGCGCCACGAATTGGTCCCTGAGCATCTGCGCCTGCAACGCCAGCGGGTTCGGAGAGGCCGGGATCTTGTCCGGGGGGAAGCCGAACGCCGTGACCCAGACCGGCTTGGTCGGTCCGCACTGCTGGTTGATGGCCGGGATGTAGTCGCTCTGCAGGTGATTGGTGTTCTGCGTGACGTTGTACCGGAACAGGTGGACGGCCACGATGTCGAGCTTCGCGCAGGCGCCTCCCCACAGGATGTTGCCGAGCATCGTGTGGGAGTCGGCGACCTCGCCTCCGATGACCTTAGCCGTCGGGCTGGCCGCGCGGACGGCGTCGGCGCCGGGGATCAGGATCTCGTTGACGAACCGGGTCGTGGTGCTGTTCCAGTTGGGCGACAGGTCGGGCTCATTCCAGATGGCGTAGTACTGCACCTTGCTCTTGTAGCGGTTGACCACCGCCTTCACGAAGTTCGGGAAGTACGTCAGGTCCGTGGGCGGGTTTCCGGCGCAGTTGTTGATGTGGATCTGGCAGTTCTGGTTCTGCGTGCCGTTCGCCCACGGCGGGGAAAAGAACCCCATGCCGATGTAGATCTGCCGCCCGCGGTTGAAGGCGTCGTTCACGTTCTGGTCGAGCGCGCTCCAGTTGCACTGCGACGGCGTGGGATTCGGGAGGCTGCACCCGCCATTCTGGAGCTCGATGAACCGCCAGAAGGCATGCAGCCGCACCCACCCGAGGTGTGCGTTGACGACCTCGGGGTAGGCAGGCGCGTAGTAACTGGTGCTCCCGTCGATGATCACGCCGAACTTCGGGTTCGCCACCTGCGCCGACGCGGGGACTGTGACGAGCCCCAGCAAGACGGCCATGGCACACAGGAGACGGAGTACAGACACGCGGACTTTTCTCTTCATCGAATCCTCCGGAACGCGTGTATTGGATTTGCGGCCTGCGCGTTCACTGCGGGCAACGTAGCCGCCGGCCGCGGGGGAAGCCATGGACGGCCCATGAATCGGAGGTGAACGGCCAAGCCATTTGGAATGAATGGGTTTGCGCGCTGGATGATCGGCGGATTCACCTCTGTCACGGCGGCGTCTTCGAGGCGTAACGCGGCGTTCACGCGCACAGACCCCGTCGGTCAGGGCCGGGGAAGCTGGAGCCTGGCGCGTGTGCCGCCGAGGGGTGAGGTTTCCAGGGTGACGGAACCGCCGTACAACTCGGCGAGGTCGCTGACGATGGCCAGGCCGAGGCCGGATCCGCGGGCCTGCTGGTCGGCGCGCACTCCCCGCTGCAACACGTGGGCGCGCATGGACGGATCGAGGCCGGGACCGTCGTCGTCCACCGAGATCGAGAGTTGGGCTTCGTCGTCCGATGACACAGGGGATGACGAAATGGCGACTCGGGAGCGCGCCCACTTGCACGCGTTATCGAGCAGGTTGCCCAGCATCTCGTCGAGGTCTTCCCTGCGGCCTCGAATCTCGTGCGCGGGCGAAACATCGGTGTCGATCGCGAGCTCCCGTGCCGCGTGCAGGCGACGCATCGTGCGCACCAGACCTTCCACGGACGGCAGGACAGGGCATCGCAGTCCCGGCGCCGCACGCGCCGTTGCGGTCGCACGCGAGCGGGCCAGGTGATAGTCGACCTGCCGCTGCATCCGCTCGACCAGCTGGCCGAGCGTCGCCGCGAGCTCGTGATGGCCGGCGGCGGCGGCCTGTTCCGCCTCCTGCGCCAGCACCGCCAGGGGCGTCTTCAATCCGTGCGCGAGATCTCCGGCCGTGGTCAGGGCCCTGGCCACCGCACGCTCGCGGTCCTCGAGCAGCGCATTGAGATCGTTCACGAGCGGCTGGACCTCGGCCGGGTAGTCGCCTTCGATTCCCGGACTGCGTCCCTCGCGCACCGAAGAGAGACCGGCGCGCAGAGTGCGGAACGGCGCGAGCGCTTTGCGCACGAGGAACAGTCCGCCGAGGATGAACGCGACGGCGAGGACTCCCATCGCGATGTGCGTCGCGTGGCGCAGCGCGACCTCGGGATGGTTCCGGGTCAACCGGACCACCCCGGCGATGACCGCCGCCAGCACCGCCGTCATCCAGACCAGCGCTCCGGCGATCAGGCGGGTGCGGAGAGAGCCTTTCATTCGTTGGCGATGCGATACCCGAGGCCGCGCACGGTCTCGATCGTCGAGGCACCGAGCTTCCGCCGAAGACGGGCGATGAACACTTCAACGGTGTTCGAGTCACGGTCGAACGCCTGCGCGTAAATGTGCTCGGTCAGCTCCGACTGCGAAACGACGCGGCCGCGGTGGTGCATGAGGTAGGAGAGCACGCGAAACTCATGACTGGTCAGTTTCACCGGCTGCCCGTCGAGCGTGACCTGCGACGTCCGCGGGTCCAGCGCCAGCGAGCCGCACCGCAGCTCGGGCGTGAGCTGGCCGCTCGACCGGCGGATCAGCGCGCGCAGCCGCGCCAGCAGTTCCTCGATCTGAAAGGGCTTGGTGAGGTAGTCGTCCGCGCCGCCGTCGATCCCGCGGACTTTTTCCGACCAGCTTCCGCGGGCCGTGAGCACCAGCACCGGCACCGCGATACCGCCGCCACGCCAGCGCTCGAGCAGCGTCAGTCCATCGATCCGCGGCAAACCGAGGTCGAGAATGATCGCGTCGTAGGTCTCCGTGCTGACCAGAAAGTCGCCCCGCTCCCCGTCCGCGGCCACGTCCACCGCATACCCGCGCTCTGCCAACGCGGCGGCAAGCCGGTTGGCGAGCAGCGACTCATCCTCGACGATCAGGATTCGCACGGAATTGAAAATTGAAAATTGAAAATTGAAAACGGGGCACGCGCGGCGTTCGACTCCGCCGATCGTACCCTACCTCTCCACACTGGGCTCACTCCTACAACGATCCAGAGAGCGATCGCATCGGCCTCCCTTTTTCAATTTTCAATTTTCAATTTTCAATTCTCCCCCCTGATCAACAGCCCCAGAAGACCGCCGGCCGCTCCACAGTCCGCTCACAGCCAGAATGACCGACACCGTCCCCGTCGCACCGAGCGCAAACAGCGTCCAGATGAAGAAGAACGCTCCGCTCGACTTCACAAAAGCGCCGGTGCCCCTCATGTGGACGGCGGGGATGATCGCCGCCAGCAGCCCCCCGAGGATCATGATGACGTGCCCCGATCGCCGCTCGGCCAGCAGGAGCGTCCCGCACAGCCAGACCACGAGGATCAGCACAAAACTGAGTTTCTCGAAACCCCATTTTTCGTATCCACGAACGACGTCGTCCGTCACGTGAAGCGAAGCCAGGACGATCGACAGCAGGGACATCACGGTCAGCAGCACATTGCGTTTCATCGGAACTCCTCCCAGGTCCCGCATCCTGGAGCGTCCCCGCTGAACGGCCGCTGAACAGCCCGTTCAGGCTCCGTTCAGCAACATCCCGTCACCATGGCCGTACCATGAACATGCTCTTACCCATTCACATCGCCGCGGGCGCGCTGGCCATTGTTTTCGGCTTCACCGCGCTGTTCGTGAAGAAAGGCGGGAACCTCCACCGTCGCGGCGGGATGCTGTTCGTCTACGCCATGCTGGTCATGGGCACGACCGCCTCGATGCTGGAGTTTGTCCAGGGGGCCGGCGTCACGAATCTGGTCGCCGCGGTCCTGTCGATCTATTTTGTCGGCACGGCGCTGACGACCGTCCGCCCGCCGTCGCGATGGACGCGCGCGATCAACATTGCGGCGCTGACGGTCGCGGTCGGACTGGCGTTGGCCTCATTCGTAGGCGGCGTCCAGGGCATCAACAACCCCGGCCTGTCCCCCGGCGGCGTTCCGTTTCGCACCATCGGCGTGATGTCCTTCGTCCTCGCCACCGCCCTGACCCTGGCGGCGATCGGCGATGTGCGCATCATGCGCTCCGGCATGCCGCGGGGCGGGCCGCGCCTGGCGCGCCATCTCTGGCGGATGTGCTTCGCGCTGTTCATCGCCGCCGGCTCGTTCTTCTCGATCCGCGAGCGCGTGGCGAAAATCCTTCCCGATCCCTTCACCAGCGGACCGATGCGCGCACTCCCGATCCTGATCCTGTTCGGCGCGATGTTCTATTGGTTGTGGAGGGTCCGCCGCCGCCGCACGCTGCCCGTCGTCCTCCGGCACGACCCGATGCCACTCCCCGCTCCCGCGGAGTGAGCACCTCTGCCGACAACCGATCGCCACCTGGCTCGAATTCATGAGTCTTGAAGGTGTTGGTGAACCCAGCCGGCCCCCACCAGACCGCCAGCGGCGCACTGTCCTCGAACGCGGCAAAGACACTCGACGGCGGCGCGGCAATCTCGCGTGACGCGCGAAAGGTCATGGCATCGCGAAGAGTACCGCAGCGACCACGAAAGGGAGACGACGGGAGGCCTCCGGCGGGCCGGTGCGACCGGCGGCGCTTGTTGGCCTAGCCTGAACGCACACCTGTCGACGAACACGCGTTTGCGCGTCGACCTTGGGCACAACAAGCGCCGCCGGTCGCACCGGCCCGCCGGAGGCCTCCCGTCGTCGGAACGGCTCGAGAGCGAGGGCGTGCGCCGAATTCTCGAAGCCGTTGTTGGTGATGCGTTCGACCCGCACGAATCCCGCCGGTACCTCCGGCAGCTGGGCCTCTTCGACATGGTAATGAACGTCGTCGACGGTCGCTTCGATCGTGCCGGTATCGTCACTCTTCAGGCAGCACACCGGCAATCGCGGCGGGGGTGACGTTGACGGCTTCGACAACCGCCTGCTCTGCCGCGGCCGCCAGCGGCGCGAAGACGAAGCGGTCGGCGGTGTACAGATAGGCGGCGCCCGATTCGTCGATGATGCGGAGCAGGTCGTCCTTCTCCGCGTCCGCGTCTTCGATCACTTCGTAGAGCTTGCGCAGCTCCAGCGCCGCGGGGTAGCCGCTGTTTCTGATGCAGACCGCGAAACGGGCGCGCTGGTTCATGGGCGCTCCAGGGAGCGCGCGATCCTGCACTCTTTCTTTGCGCGGTCTGCCGCTTCGTACCAGTGCACCTCGACGCGCCGGGTGACGCCGTTCCGCAGCCGGACGGTCGCGGTGCCTTTCAGCTTCCGCCACGGGCCCTGGCCATAGCTCTCGATGAGGCGCGGCAACTCGCGAATAGTTTGCCCGGCGCCGATTAGATCGACCGCCGTGAGCTGGCTGACGATCTCGAAGTCGTGGTCGCTCACCGCCACGCCGTCACTCTTCGGGCGAGGCGGCTGTTCATCGAGCGACCGCAGCAGCCTGCGCAGCGAGCGTCCCTGGGCGAAGCGCAGCACGAGCACGGCCAGCAGCGCGATGCAGGTGAGCGCCATGGCCAGCGAGTACGCTTCGTCCGACATCGACGCCGAGTCTAGCGCGTTACGCGCGTCCCCCACGATCGCCGCGCGCCGCCCGTCTGTCGACGGGCGGCGCGGAGGATCCGCGATCCCGCTACTGTTTCGGGCGCATCAGCAGCTCGCTTCCGCCCATCACCTCGTCGCCGGAGCGCGTCAGGAACGACACGCGCGAGACGCCGTTGCCATCGGCGGGTGCGGCGATGACGGCCGTGGTCACGCGCTGGCCGGGGCGGAGGTCGACGAAGAGCGAAGCCTCGTCGCCGCTGAGCTCCCAGGCGTTGCTCGGGTCGAGGCCCATCGATTCGAGCCCGCGCACGAGCTCCGCCTCGGTCACCCGCGTCTGCCGCGCGCTCCCCAGTCCCGCGCGTGCGGCGAGGGCAGCCGGCAGCACGATGCGCACGCTCTCGCGCAGTTGGGGCTTCGAGACCACCACCTCCAGCTCGCGAAGGATGTCCGACGGGAGCTTGAGCAGGTCCAGCGGCCAGAGGAACGGCTCGCGCACGCCGGAGTCGAACGGATGGATCTGCACGTTGCGCAGGGCGATGTGACGCGAGGCCGGCACGAAGTCCTTCGGCGCCAGGATGTTCTGATCGCGGATCTTCGCCTCCAGCGGGTCGTCCGGCGCTTCGACGATGGTCAGCATCGTGGCGCCGCCCGTCGCGCTGAACGGCGGGATCCAGTCGAAGCGCGCCACCTCGGGCATGATCGGCGTCACCTTGTCGATGGTGCGGCACGGCTGGCCGGGATCGACGAGCTGCCACGTCGTGCCGGGATCGAGCGGCCCGCAGTCGCCGCCTCCGGGCGGGAAGGTCTTCGTCCAGAACGTGGCCGGCAGCGGCTCGAACGAGCCGCTGTTCGGACTCCAGAGCACGATCACGCGCGTGCCGTCCACCGGTTCCACGCCGCGGTTCGTCACCTGCACGTAAACGCGCGCCTCCTTGTAGGCCTCCGGCGGCGCGTCGACCATGGTGCCCGCCAGACACTTGGAAAGAGGCGTCGGACAACTCTCGAACTCGACCGAGTCGGCGTCCTCGATCTTGTTGGCGTAAGGAGCGTTCGCCGGCACGTCGATGCGGATGTCGCGCGACTTCCACCACCAGGCCTTTCCGGCGATCGTGCCGTCGGGCTTGTAGAACAGACCGTCGGCAACCGGATTCTCGGCGTCGGCGACGCTGACCGACGGCACGCGGCCGTCGTCATAAGTGCTGTCGCGCACCACGAGCATGCGCACGGGGCAGGCGGCGTTCGCGCGGATGTCGCGGCGGAACGTGCCGTAACCGAAGCTGCCGAGGGTCAGGATGCCGGTCTGCGGATCGACCCAGAGGTCGTTGATCTCCATGCCGTCCGGCAGGCCCTCGTCGAACGGATCCCACTTCGCGGGCGGCGTCGCTCCCGGCGTGACCACACCGCGCATCACTCCGACGGACGTGCCCACGTAAAGCACGTTGGAGTCGAACGGATCGACCACCAGGCGCCGCACATCGGACGGCAGTCCGGAGCCGATCGGCATGTACGGGCCGTTGCCGATCGACATGTACACCCTCTGCTGTCCGCGGTACGTCACGTACGAACGCGTCGCGTCCCATGGGTCGAACGTGAGCGACGTCGGCCGCGCGTTCGGCAATCCCATCACCTGGGCCCACGGGGCGCCGTTCACCATGCGGATCACGAAGGGATTGAACGCGGCTCCGGAGAGCGGACAGCCCCCGGGTGCCACGCGCGCGACGGCCGCCAGGTGCGTGTCGAACGCCTGTGCCGACGGCGCGCTGGCCAGTTCGACGACGTCCCCGCCAGCGGGGATGGGCGGGTTCGTGTCGACCCAGTTCACGTTGTCGGTGGTCTTGTAGATGCTCCGCGCTCCGCATGGATTGATACCTCCGCCGGCCAGCGCCGACTTTGGCTTGTCCATGTCGGTGATCATCGGCGGCCGCAGGATCACACCCACCGGAAGCTTCCAGGGGATCGTCACCGCGGTGCCGAAATCCCACGGTTCATTGGGACCGCCCGGCAATCCGGGGATGGGATTGACCATCTCGTAGAGATTGATGACCGGCCCCGAGTTGAAGCTCGCGTACAGCGTGTTGGGATTGCCGGCGTCCGATCCGACGTCGAAGCCGTCGCCGCCGCCGGGCTGGTACCAGGTCCGGTTGCCGAACGTGATCACGGTGCCGTTGTCCTGCGCGCCGCCGGCGAGCAGCGTCGGGTATTTCCGGTTCGAGACCATGTGGTTGAACATCGAGATGACCATGCCGTGCGACAGGTCGGTCCAGCGCCATTCCGGAATCTTGAGGTCGGCGCGGTCGATCCCGCCGTCGTTGCCCACGTAGATGATCTTCGGATCGTCCGGATCGAAGGCCAGCGTGTGAAAGTCGGCGTGGGCCTCGTTGTGGTACTGGAGGTCTTTTCCGTCCGAGATCTTCTCCCACTTCGACCCGCCGGTGACCGACATCCACATGTTCACGCTGCCGGCGTAGACACGCTCCGAATCCTGCGGATCGACCTCGAGCAGCGTGTTGAACCAGCCCATCCCATCGTCGGGGACGCCGAACTTACCCCCGAGGGGAAGGATCTCCCATGCGTCCGCCCCGCCCGGTCCTTCCTCGGCGGCGGTGACGGTCTTGAAGATGCCGATCATCGTCTGATCGGAGATCTGAGAGACCTTGGCGTAGAGGATCGACGGGTTGGACTCCGCCAGGGCCAGGCTGAACGTCTCGGAGTCGCGGAGGGGAATGCCGCTGTCCCGCTTCACCCAGGGCGTCTTGGGATCGGAGTCGGTCTTGTAGATTCCGACCGGCTGGGTCAGGTCGTTCCAGTTCGTACGCACGCCCGCGTAAATCTTCCGCGGGCTGACCGAGAAGTCGATCGCCAGATCGTGGGTCAGCCGGTCGAAGTCCTTGAACCGGACGAAATCGATTCCGCCGTTCGGCTTGTGCGTGCCGCGCCAGACGCCGTTCGTGGCCGCCACCCACACCTCGTTGCCCGGCCCGGGATCGATGCGGATGCGGTAGATGGTGGTCCCGTTGAACATGCCCACGGACTTCCACGTGCCGGGCGCGCCGTGCGCGACCGACATCCAGAGGCCGTTGCCGCTGTCGCCGATGGTGAGATTGCGATCGCCCGCGCCGGCGAAGATCTGTTGCGTCTTCAGCGGATTCACGGCCACGGCGCTGAATCGCTGGGCCATCATGATCTCGTCCGAGACGCGCTGCCATTTCCGCCCGGCGGTCTGCGAGCGCCACAGGCCGCCCACCGTGCCGGCGTACATGTTCTGCTTCTCGACCGGATCGATGGCCAGGGAGATCACCCGGCCGTTGATGTTCGTCGGTCCCGCACTCGTCCACGCGCAGCCGTTGGCGTCGGCGCCGGGCGCGAAGGTACGCACCTTCCGGATGCTCTCCCGCACGAAGTCGAACTGCGTCCCGGACGGCAGATGCCTCTCCCCCTTCGCGCGCCGCATGCCCTGCAACGTCTCGTAGTCGCGCTGACGCTGGTCGTGATCGGCATAACTCGACTGCCGATACATCTCGAGCATTCGCTCGAAGTTCTCTTCGCCGAACAGGGAGCTGTTCAGCAACACCACACACACGATCGCCAGGAACCGTACTCTCCTCATTGGTCATCCCCCTCTGTGTGCAGAGGAAGCTAGAGGGTGCGCGCCGAGAGTTCCTGACGGTTAGGTGACCTTTTGGTGACTGCGGTGACCCCCACGTGCACCGGCACGGTCGCACCGCCGCACGTTCGCGCAGGTGGGGGGTGATCGGTACACATGTGTCGGTGGCGGCATTTCTCTTGCGGAACACGCGCCGGAGGCAGCAATGACGCCGAACAGTTCAGATCTACCGATACGGCCCGGCTTCGTCGTTGGAATCGCCGTGGCGGGATTCTTCGACGGTGTGTTTCTGCATCAGGTGCTGCAGTGGCACCACATGATCTGCATCGAGACGCATTGCGTTGCCACCTCGGTCGCGAGCCTGAAGCGGCAGACGTTCACGGATGGCGTGTTTCACGCGGTGATGTTCGTCGTCCTGCTGGTGGGACTGGCGATGTTGACGAGCGCGCTGGCGAACGGCGGCCGGATGGTGCAGCGGCGGTTTTGGGGCGCGTTACTGTTCGGCGCGGGCGTTTTCAACGTCATCGAGGGTATCGTCGACCACCACATCCTGCAGATCCATCACGTCCGTTTCGGGCCGATGCAGACGCCGCTCGATTTGGGGTTTCTCGGCGTGAGCGCCGTGATCGGAGTGATCGGGTGGCGAATGACACGAGCCACAGCAAGCACGGTTCGGACCTGACGTGATCGCCGCGGTCGTGGGCATCGTCTTCAACGTCATCTGAAGTCGAAGGCGCGGGGGAAAACGGTTCTCCGTCCTTCTCTGTGCCTCTGTCTCTGTGTGAATACCAGCGTCCCGCGCACCACAAAGCATCGTCTCTTGCGAGAGGCCGCGCTCGGCGCTTCCTCCCACGTTGTATTCACCACGGAGACACAGAGGCACAGAGGGGAACGGAGATCGAGCGCGGCGAGCAGCGCGATGCAGGTGAGCGTCATGACCAGCGTGGGCTTGAGGTGACTACGGTGACCTCACTTGCACCGGACCACTCATTCCATCGGACCGGCATCACATCGCATCGCGGTCCCGCCGTACGTCACGCGGCCGGCCAGACGTGGAACTTGCGGAACACCGCGTCCCCTGGTGCTACCAGTACGAAGCGACGCCGAGGTCTTTCGCGCGCTTCGCGAGCTTCTGGTCGAAGGTGGCGATGGCGTCGTATCGGTGGGTCGTGGCGGCGACGATGGATGCATCAGCGAGGCCCGGGAGGGGATTCGGCCAGAGCTCGAAGACGCGGCGCCATGGGCAGGTATCGATCGTCTGCACGCCGGGCGTGGTGACGAGGTCGCGGATCACGGAGGCGAGCCGTTCGCCGGTGATGCCGTACTGGCTCTGCAGGACGTATGCGGTCTCGACGACGACGAACTGCGGGACGATCGCGGCAACGTCGCCGGCTTCGGCTCGCTGCAGCAATTCGTCCGCCGCGTCGCGCTGCCTAGCATTGCGATCGACAAAGAAAGAGACGAGGACATTCGCATCGACGACGACGGTCCGCACGTCAGATGCGTCCTCGCGTTTTCCGTGCTTCGTGCACGGCCTTCACCGCATCGTCAGGGCCATGCTTGATGAAACCTTTCCAGCGCCAGAGTCCCGGCCGTTCGGTGGTGACGGCGACGCGCCCGCCATTGACTTCCCACGTGATCTGGTCGCCGGGGCCGACGTCGAGGGCGTCGCAGACTTCCTTCGGCACGGTCGTTTGTCGCTTGCTGGTGATGGTCGAGCGTGGCATCGGAGAGCCTCCTTACGGGTTCTATCATGTGTAAGGAGTTTATGTACACCGCCCCCAACGGCGCGGCCCAAAGAGCATCGGGCGCGACGCCGGCAGGGCGTGGGCGTAGCGAGCAGCAGTCGTCTACGACGCGTCTGTGCGACCAAGCAGTTGGCGTCGTCGCCGAGAGTTCACGGGCCTAGGCGTGTCCGCTGTTGTTTACCCTGCTACGGCGAAGACAATCGGCGTTACAAGTGATTGTCAGCTTGAGGCGAGCGAAGCTGGGTGTAGCTCGTCTGGTGGATGCGGTGGTTTAGCCGCGCGACAGGCCGACTCAGTCGCCGAGGAAACGGATGCGACGGACTCCCGCCGGGGCAAGAAGCCGTTCAATCCAGGCCAGCGGCTGGCCGCGATCAAGGCACAACGTGAAGAAGGCTCTTTGCTTAGCACGGGTGAAAGCCACGAAGAAGGAGTTTAGCTCCTCCATGCGAGCGGGCGTGAGACTCCACCAAGTCTGATTGTCGAGCCCATAGAAGATCATCGTGTGGAACTCAAGGCCCTTGCTTTTATGGATCGTCATGAGCGCGATCTGACCAAGGCCTTCGAACTCATCCAAGGCAGCCGACCAAGTGTCCGCATGTTCCAAGGATTCCTGCAGGAGCAGCACCAACCCATTCCACACGCGGTCGAAATCGGGCTGGCGCTGATAGGACGGAAATGACCGGCGCAGAACCTGTGTGCCAATGAAGTCGAGCGCTGCCTGCGCGGCCTCGGTTGCAGAATCAGGCACAGGATCAAGGCACCGCAACGTGCGCCGAATTTCGCGGACAAAGCCCTGGAGACGCAGCTGCCGGCGTTGCGATCCCGCTTCATCGGCGAAATCGATCGCTTCAAGAAACTGTAAATCCTGCAAGGCTGCGTTCCAGTTCTCAGGGCTTCTCGCCGCTGTCCCAAGGCGCAGCAAGCGAAGGAGTATCTGGGTCAAATCCTCGCCAAGCAGGTCTTGGATCGCGATGTCACCCACGTTGCGGGCGACGTTCCGCAGCCGAAGGCCGCGCGCTTCGAATGCGGGGGAAAGCTGGCCCTCCACCGCATCCGCGCGCATACGCACGAGAATGGCTATGTCATTCGGCTCGACAATGCCAGCCTGCACTTCGTGCTCGATCCACTGCGCTAGGCCATCGCCTTCCTCATCCTCGTTCGCAAATTGCCAGATCGCCGCAACATCACCGTCAACCAGCCGTGCGGCGCGGGCTTGGGGCTCCTCGACGTTTGGATCGATCTTGCTTGCGATGACGTGCTGAATCCGGACAAGTTCCTCATGCGAGCGCCAGTTGGAGATCAGCGAAATCCTTTGCGCGGCAAACTTCTGCTCGAATTGGGCGAAAGCGTCGGGCACAGCGCCGGCCCACATCATGATGCGTTGCTTGTCGTCACCCACGGCTGTGAAGATCGCTTCGCTGCCATCGAACGCGGTACGCAGAAGCTGGAATTGGGCGAGGGTTGTGTCCTGAAACTCGTCCAGAAACACGACAGGATATGTAAGGCGCACGGCTTTGAGGATCGACGGGTTCTCCCGGATGAGGAGATCGACGAGCCGGTTGAGCATCGGAAAAGACAGCAGGACCTGTTCATGGTCGTTGTATTGGACGCGCCAATACTCCGCGACCGCGCGCTGAAGCTCCGATCCGGCATTCGCTACCGGCAATCGCGCTCTAGCAATCGCACTCTCGAGTTGCTGAGTATTGACGCCGCGGAATTTGTAGGTATCCAAAAAGTCGTCGTAATCACGTGCGCGCGGCATCACGATCCGATAGTCAGCCGGAGGGCGGTAGGGGTCTGGAATCGCCGAGCGAAAGCGATCCACCAAGCCCTTCGCGAAAGCATCGAAGGTGTAGGAGTTAAAGCGCCGGGCTTGCTCCGGAGGGCAGCGCTTTGCCACACGTTCCGCGAGATTGCGGGCTGCGTCGCGCTTGAAGCTGATGGCAAGGATGCGCTTGGGCGCAGGACACAAGCCGGTCTGGAGCAGATAAGTTGCCTTCTGCGCGAGAAACTCTGTCTTCCCAGCGCCCGCCCCCGCCGTGACCAGAACACTTCGTTCCGTTTGTCGCAGCGCCTCCCACGCCCGTGGCTCGAGATCAGCGACTCCCTGCGACCTCCAGGCATCGGGCCGCACGAGGCTCATTCACCATGGTCCTCAAGACCGAGTGCTTCCTTTAGATACTCGATCAGCGCTTTCAGCTCCGGAGGCGCGTTTTTCGCGAGATCATCATCGCCGATGCGCGCGAGCGCGGCGATATGCGTCTCCGGCTTGCTTCGGGTCAGGAACAGATATGGGTACCACCTGAACTCGTCATCGTAGGCTTCGTCATATAGCGCGGGATCGCCGCCGGTCTTGAGGGCGACGGCCTTCTTGTCGCGAATCGCGTTGGCCTCTCCGCGCGGTCCCTGGCCTCCGGGACTGGGCTGTTGATAGGCCTCCGGGAAAGTGCTCAACATTGCGAAATCGATGTCGAGAGGAAATGAAAAGAAGATCCCCTCCTCCCTCAACGCCGTGAGCCAGTCATGCTTCTCACCTTCATCCATAAGGTCGCTGTCGTCAAGGTCGCCCACGTCGTCAGGGTTGATCGTGCCGCTCTGGACGAGCGAGTTTTCGTTGAGGTTGTTATCGCTCTCTTTCAGCTTGCCGACAACGCCGGCGATCAGGGCCGCGCCGCCGTGCTTTCGACCGAGATCGAGATCCAGCAGGGTCGCGTGGGGAATCCGAAGGTTCCTAAGAAGCCGCCAGAAGTGGCTGACATACCTGCCGCCGAGCGGCACGATCGGCACGAAGGATGGATCGAGCTGAACACCCATCGCTTGAGCGATCCGGGGAATCACGAGGCGTTCTGAGTCGCCCTCGCCGAGAATGACGAAGCGGGCGAAGTAAAGTTCGGGGTAGGCCCTGATGGCGAGCCTGACATACTTGCTGGCTTCTTCATCGTCCTCCGGCAACTTGAGCCGCCGGACACGCGCGCGCCGCGACGTGCGGTTGATCCGGAAATAGCGCACCTCCTCCGGCTCAATGCGGCCAAGGATCGCCGGCGAATGGCTTGACAGCGCGACCTGCGCCGACGATAGCGCACTAATCTCCCGCGTCTGCGCGACGATGCGGGAGAGGAAGAAGGGCGAGAGGCTGTTCTCCGGCTCCTCGATCGCAAGCAACGTGAGGCTCGTCCGCCGGAGCTTCTCATGGTCGAACGACGATTCCTCAGCGGGCTGCGCGAACACGTCCTTTTCGACTTCCAAGGTCGCTGCCGTGAGCGCGATATGAAAGAGAGAACGCTGGCCATCGCTCAGGTCCGCGAGCGCACGTTCCTGGCCTGCCTCGTCGGGAAAGAAAAAGAATTCGGCCTTGCGGACGAGCTCCTCGAACCGGCTCTCGACCAGACGTAGGGCCGGCGTGGTGTCCGTATCCGCCTCATGGACCTGCGTCCAGCGGTTGGAAAGCCGCTCGATGACAAATTGCGCAGGCGCCTCGCTCTCAAACCGTTGTTGGATGTTTCGCGCGCTCGCAGCGCTGCTCTCTCGAAAGGTGTTTGACCATTTCGCCGCCCGCCACAGGCGTCCCTTGAGTAAGGCCGTTACCTGCCCCGCGGCGTCACGGACAGCTGGGACATAAATAAGTTGGATGGAGCCGCGCTCTACAGCCTGCACGCGCTTGCAATCATCCCACTCGAAATCGTCATCGAGCGTGGTGATCCAACGAAGGTCCTCGTCGATGCTGCCGTCCGGCGTACCGTCGTCGGTCCATGTCGCTTGAAGCATCATTCTTGCCTTGAGCGGCGCACCCGGCGCGGAAGCAGCCATCTGCAGGAAGAATTCCGGAACCGCATCCTCAGCGGCGTCTTCATCGACCTCTTCCAGTTCGGGAAAGGAGAAGACCACCGCCATCGACAGGGTTGCGCCCGTTTGAAGCTCCTGCTGCATGGCCGGCAGGTGGAAGTCTTGCCGGCGCACAGCGCGCTGCGCGGGCGTGATTCCAAACAGACGCGATATCGCCTGGAAGGCCGCCGTCTTGCCGGAGCCATTGCCGCCAACGAAGGCAGTGACGCTGCTCTCCAGTTCGATCGTGGTTCCTTTCGGACCGAAGCAGCGGAAATTCTTGATGGAAACCTTCTCGATCTTCATTGCCTGGAATCCGAACTCGGAGACGATGGCTCCTCGTCGGCCTAACTTTACTCGACAGTGGGCAGCGAGCACTCCGCCCCGCGACCGGCGGCGTCCTCTCAAGCGTCGTCTACAGCGATTCGCGACACGGCCTTGGAAGGATTCGAAACGGATGAGCGTGCCGAAACTGCTCGACGCTTGCCCATGATTGAGAAAGGCGCTCCCGAGAAGAAGATCGTCCGGTCGCTGGGCGACGGCATCATCATCCCTGTGCCCGCCCCGAAACCGTAGCTCACTTCGTGACCGCAAGTCTCGCTCCGGCGTGGTCCGGAGCGAGACGATGTACTCGCGGACCTCCGCGACGAGCGTGACGCGGGCGGTGTTTGCGGCGATGGCTTCGCTGAGATAGCCAAGCGCGGTGATGGCTCGTGAGTTGAGGTGCGTGGTGGTGGGGGTTCACCCCCTACTCGCTGCTCTCCCTCCCCGCCTCGCACCCGCTGCTTTCAGCGCAGCTTCGCAATCCGCTGCTGCGTGAATGGGTCGAAGAGTGCCGCCGGCTCGATGTCGAGCGCCTTCGCGATCCGCACGATGTTCACGAGGGCGACGTTGCGCTCGGCGCGCTCGATCTGGCCGATGTAGTTGCGGTCCAGGCCCGCGAGCTCGGCGAGGGTTTCCTGCGAGAGATTCCGCTCCGTCCGCAGTTCGCGGAGGCGCTCGCCGAAGAGCTGGAGGATCTCGTCGCGCATTCGTGTCGCATTTGCGCTTGCGCACGACGAACTCTCCACCTACTATAAGTATCATCCACTCGTTGAAAGACGCTTACAGGAGTCTGCGATGCCAAATGTCTCCGCGATCCGGAGTCTGTTCCTCGAGCCGAAACCGCTCTACTCCCTCCCCGAGACGGCGGCACTGCTGGGCATGGACGCGCCCGAGGTGCAGGGATGGATGGACGTTGGCGAGCTCGAGGGAGTGGACGGGGACGACGGGCCGGGGGTGCAGTGGGCGGAGCTGGTGTCGTTCGGCATGGACCTGTGGTCGCAGGAGGCCGTGGAGGAGGCGCTGGGGGCGGACCTCGCGGCGGTGATTCCCGACCTGGTGCGGCTGACGGACCTCGCGGTGCGGATCCCGCGGCTGGAGGTGGTGGCGCTGGAGCGGGTCGCGGCGAGGGACGGGACGTCGGTCGATTCCGTCCTGGCGAGGGAGTTGTTGGACTTTGCGTCGGCCAACGCGCCATGGCTGGACGGCGAAGTGCCGGGTTTCCTCGCGGCGCTGGCGTGGCCCGAGTCGGGTGACGGAGTGTAATGCCCGAGCGGACATCGATGCCCTCCGCGCAGCAGCACGGCGTGTTTCGCCGAAACACGCCTGTGTTGTTTTGGCAAAACCGAGCTGTGTCACGCCTCGACCGAGCTGTGTCACGCCTCGACCGAGCTGTGTCGGGCCTCGACCGAGCTGTGTCGGGCCTCGACCGAGCTGTGTCGGGCCCCGACCGAGCTGTGTCGGGCCTCGACCGAGCTGTGTCGGGCCTCGACCGAGCTGTGTCGGGCCCCGACCGAGCTGTGTCGGGGCTCGACCGAGCTGTGTTTTACGAAAGCATCACGCTGTCGGAGGTCGACACGGCTGTGCCTTACGAAAGCATCACGCGGTCGGGCGAAAACACGGCGTGCGGGCCGAAAGACGGTTCGCGAGCACGCGGAGCAGGCGGGGGAACCCGGAAAAACGCGACATTTCTGGTCTGTTTTGCCGGCGGAGTCTGCCGTTCACCGACATATCACATGGTGCATGGTTGACAAACAGCCCAGCAGTGCGTATCTTCTACTCAGCCGCCAGAGCCGGATGTGCTAGCCAGCCGGAAGTTCGAGCGCAGGGACTGCCACCACCCGCCGGAGACGTTCGGAGGCCAGGTACAGTCCCGAGGCAAGCGAGACGCGACAGTGGATTGTGCAATGTCCCATCGCCCCACGCGGGGTTGAGTAGCTCCCCCGGCACTTGCCTGACCCGTGTACCGGCAACGCGCTGTCCGCGCTGACCGGTTCGCTCCCGAGAGTTTCCGGAACTCGGGGATCATCGACCGAATCGACGGTCGCGTGGGCCAGGCGCCGTCGATTCTCAACCATGAGCGAGACTATGACCACTATCAAGAGCAACATCAACAAAGCGGAAGCGACAGCGGCGATCTCCGCCGAGCCGATGCTCACCCCCGAGGAAGTTGTCGAGCAGTTACGCGCCATCCGGGCGCGGATTCCTGAGTTCGTGCAGTTGCCGAGGACACGCGTGACGGATGGGATGCGCCGCAAGGCGCGGATCAACGTCGAGTTCGCGCGGGGAGCGTTCAGCATCGTGGGCGCCTCGGACGTCGTGCAGGGGGTCGTCGGCAACTCGGCGGACGAACTGCACCGCGCCGAGGACGAGAAAGCGCGCTGGTCGGCCGTGGAGAGCGAGCTGCACGCAATGTGGAGCGGCGTGGCCACGGCCAACATCGTCCGCGGGGATCGCATCGCCCAGGCGGCGTTGCAGGCGTACAACGTCAGCACGCAGCTCGTGAAGCAGACGGCGTACGCGTTCCTGCTGCCGCACGTGGAGCGCATGAAGCGCCTGCCGAAGTACGGACGCCGTCGCACGAAGCCGGCCGCGGAGGCGCAGCCGGCGCCGGCGACGCCGGGGACGACCCCGGTGCCGAAGGCGCAGGCGGACTGACGCGAGGTAATTTGAAGTAGCAGTGTGACCGGGCGCGCCGAAGCGCGCCCGGTCATTTTTCACGAGGAGGGCTCTACAATTGTGAAGGGAACGACAATCATGACGAAACCGAAGAAGCTCGACGCTGCACCGATCCTGAAGCAGCTCGCGGAGATGCGCAAATCGATCCCCTATCTCGACCAGAACCCGTCGCGGCCGGGAACGGACGGGCGGCTGCCGGCCAGTGCGGGGATGCCGCTGCAGACGGCGGAAGACTTCGAGTACGCCGCCCTGGCGGACGGACTGCAGTCGCTGGCCGACGATCTCTCGGCGGCCATCGCCCGCGCCAATGCGGTGGCGACGGAGAAGGCGCTGGAGATCTACTACGCGGCCGAGGAGCTGGCGCGCGATCCGGAGCACGCGGAGCTGATCCCCCACGTGGAGAAGATGCGCGCGGCGTATGAGAAGGAGCACGGGAAGCCGATACCGCCCAGGAAGTAGGGGGCCGGGCGGGCGCTGGGGCGCTTAGGACTCCATTTCGCTGAAGTTCGGTTCCAGAGCGCGGCGGAATGGGCGTCTCGGGACAAATTAGTCCCCTCTCCCCGCGACGAGCGGGGAGAGGGCTAGGGTGAGGGGTTGTGGCGCTCGGCAAAAGGGAGCCCCTCACCCTAACCCTCTCCCCGTGCGCGGGGAGAGGGGACTGACTCATCCCGAGACGCGCCATCTTGCTTCCACCGCGCTCTCTATCACCGGCTCCATTCGCTAAAGTTCAGTCACACAGCGTGGCTGTGTGGAGCGGTGGGCTTTAGCCCCCCGCGGCCTACGGGCGGGAGCTGCGGCGGGCTAAAGCCCGCCGCTCCACGCCGTCGCGCGTTGTCACCGAACTTAGCGAATGGAGTACTTAGCCGCCGCTTTCGTACTTCGTTGCTTTGCGCTGCAAGGTAACGAATATGAAAGCGGCGGCTCGGGCCGCCGCACTCCATAACGCTGCCGCGTCTCTCCTGCCCCCTGCCATCTGCGCCCTACTCCCTGGGCCGCACGTGGGCGATGTGGGGGACGGTGGGGCGCTCGATGAGGGGGCGGGCGTTTTCGCCGAAGTGGTGGAGGGTGGTGAGCTGGGCGGCTCCGATGTCCATCGGGACGGGCAGGACGAAGAACGTGACGCCGCCGGTGCAGGGCGGGGTGGTGAGGGAGCCGATGTAGCGGTAGTAGTTGTGGATGGTTTTCGGCAGTAGTCCAGTCAGATCCAGCTTGGCCGTCGCGGTCTTGCAGAGGTTGAGCGGGAGCTGTTCGAAGACCGGCTGCAGGGCCGTGTTCGGGGCGTCGCCTTTCCGGAGCAGCACGGCGATCACGTAGATCTTGCTGGTCGTGGGGTTGATGTGGACGAGGTGCATCTCGGCGTCGTACCGGACGCCGTCGAGGGTGTGCTCGGCCGGGACGTGGAAGTGAAATTCAACGAGCCGGGCCCGGAGGTCCGTCCCGGAGATCCAGTTCTCCTTCTCGGGGGCCGAGGGGCGGGGCGGGAAGACGCGGAAGTCGTGGCCGCTGTTCATCACGGTCGGGAGGTCCCGGTCCTGGTGGTAGCCGACGAAGACCGGCTTGTTGAATTCGTCCACGTACGGTCCGGAGATCGCGATCGGCGACTGGACCGTCTCCTTGCCGCAGTCCCACGCTTCGACGAACTTCCATTGGGCGGGGGGCAGGTAGCCGGAGTAGCCGTAATCCGGGGGACACATCGCGGCGGCCTCCGGCGCGGGGGGCGGATCGTCGGCGAGGATGGTGGTGGAGCAGAGGACCAGGAGCGTGAGCAGCAAACGTCGCATGCGGGGAGACCTCCGCGGCGAGTGTCTCACGGCTGAGGCAGGTTTATCCCGCGCGTACGCGGGATAACCTGGGCCTGGGGCTACATGAGGTCGCGCATGATCTTGTCGAGCTTTTCCTTCGAGGGCCGGGTGCGCTCGATCGGGAGCTGGCCGAGGGGCTCGTCGACAACGTTGAGGAGGGACATGAAGTTCTTCTTCTCGGGACGGAGGTGGACGATGCCGGTGAGCATCTGGCCGGCGTCGGCGGCGCGGTGGAGGCGTTGCAGGGCTTCGATGGGGACGCTGGGGTCGTAGTCCTCTTCGAGCTTCTTGAGGACGATGCGGGAGCCGTCGTGCATGGTCACTTCGCGCACGGTGCCGGGCTCGTAGTCGACCGTGATCTCTTCGTACTCGGGGACGAAGCCGATCTGGTGCAGCAGCTCCTGGTGCTCCTTGGAGTACGTGTAGCCCTTGGTGGAGCCCTCGTGGTTGTTGAAGGTCACGCAGGGGGAGATGACGTCGATGACGGAGGTGCCGTCGTGGGCGATGGCGGCTTTGAGGATGTTCACCATCTGCTTGGGGTCGCCGGCGAAGCCGCGGGCGACGAAGCCGCAGCCGAGCTGCACGGCCAGGGCGCAGAGGTCCATGGGCGGCATGTCGTTGACGACGCCGGTCTTCAGCTTCGAGCCTTCGTCGGCGGTGGCGGAGAACTGCCCCTTGGTGAGGCCGTACACGCCGTTGTTCTCGATGATGTAGATGATGGGGATGTTGCGCCGGACCATGTGCATGAACTGGCCGAGGCCGATGGAGGCGGTGTCGCCGTCGCCGGAGACGCCGATGGCCTTGAGGCCGTGATTGGCGAGGATGGCGCCGGTCGCCACGGCGGGCATGCGTCCGTGTACGGAGTTGAAGCCGTGCGAGCGCTGCAGGAAGTAGGCGGGCGTCTTGGACGAGCAGCCGATGCCGGAGAACTTGGCCACTTTCTCGGCCTTGACGCTCATCTCGAAAAAGGCGCGGACGATCTGGTTGGAGACGGCGTCGTGGCCGCAGGCGGCGCAGAGGGTGGACTTGCCGCCCTGGTAGTCGGCGGCCTTGAGGCCGAGACGGTTTTCCTTGATCGCTTCGCCGGTACCGATCTTCAGTGTGCTTTCAGCCATGATTAGTCCTCCGCCCCGACTGCGCGCTGCGGCGCGGCGCCGGGGGTCATCGGGACGGTGCCCGCGGTGAGTTTCGCCTCGGCGCGCACGAGCAGGAGCGGCTCGGGCAGGCCGGCGGTCGACTCCATCTGCAGGACGGCGTCGGTGATGGTGCGCGCGTCGCACGGCAGTCCGGTGTAGTGCAGGATCTTGCGGAGCTTGCGCTGGTCCTCGCCGACGTGCAGGCGGATCATGTCGGCCATCTGCCCGTCGCGGTTCTGCTCGACGATGTAGACGCGCTCGTGCGCGGCGATGAAGTCGTTGAGCTCCTGCGTGAACGGCAGGGCGCGCAGACGGAAGTAGCTGGTCTCGACGTTGCGCTCGCGGCGCAGCTGGTCGCGCGACTCTTCGAGGGCCCAGGTGGTGGTGCCGAAGGCGATGAAGCCGATCTTCGCGCCTTCGCGCATGTCGACGGCGGGCTTGGGGACGAAGAGCTTGGCGGTCTCGTACTTTTTGGCCAGACGGTCGACGGTGTCTTTGTAGTCCTGCGGGCGCTCGGAGTAGCGCGCTTGCGCGTCGTGGCCGGAGCCGCGCGTAAAGTACGAAGCGAAGGGATGGTCGGTGCCGGGGAGGGTGCGCCACGGGATGCCGTCGCCGTCGATGTCGTCGTAGCGTCCCCACTTGCCCTGCAACTCGGTGAGGCGCTCGGCGGTGAGGACCTTGCCGCGCTTGATCGGCTTCGTCGGATATTCAAATGGATCGGACATCCAGTTGTTCATGCCGAGATCGAGGTCGCTCATCACGAAGATGGGCGTCTGGAACTCCTCGGCCAGATCGAGCGCCTCGATGGCGAAGTCGAAACACTCGGCGACGCTGGAGGGGATGAGCACGATGTGCTGCGTGTCGCCGTGCGAGAGATACGCGAGCTGGTTGACGTCGCCCTGCGCGGTGCGCGTGGGGAGTCCGGTGGACGGGCCGACGCGCTGGATGTCCCAGATGACGCCGGGCAGCTCGGCGAAGTAGCCGAGGCCGACGAACTCCGCCATCAGGGAGATGCCCGGCCCCGCCGTTGAGGTCATCGACCGCGCACCGGCCCAGCCGGCGCCGAGGACCATGCCGACCGCGGCCAGTTCATCCTCGGCCTGCACGACGGCGAAGGTCGCTTTGCCGTCTTCTTCGATGCGGGTCTGCTTGGCGTATTCGATGATCGACTCGCAGAGCGAGGACGACGGGGTGATGGGGTACCAGGTGACGACGGTGACGCCGCCGAAGATGGATCCGATGGCCGCCGCGGCGTTGCCGTCGATGATGATCTTGCCCGCGGTGGCGTTCATCCGCTCGACGCGCCACTTGTTCTGGCGGGGGAGGTTTTCCTTGGCGTAGGCGATGCCTTTGTCGATGGCGGCGACGTTGGCGTTGATGGCTTTCTGCTTGCCCTTGAACTGTTTGTCGAGGGCGCTCAGGATCTCGCCGCGGTCGATGCCGAGGAGCTCGGCCACGATGCCGACGTAGACCATGTTGGTCAGCAGCTTGCGGAGCTTGGAGTCTTCGGAGAGGTCGGCGGCGAGCTTGGCGAACGGCACTTCGAAGTAGACGATGTCGTCGCGGATGGCTTTGCAGTTGAGCGGCGCGTCGTAGATGCAGAGGGAGCCGGGCTGCAGCCCCTCGACGTCTTCGCGCGCGGTCTGCGCGTTCATGCAGACCATGAGGTCGACTTCTTTTTTGCGGCCGGTCCACCCGTCTTTGTTCGCGCGGATGGTGAACCAGGTCGGCAACCCGGCGATGTTGGAGGGGAACATGTTCTTCCCGCTCACCGGTACGCCCATCTGGAAGATCGAGCGCATGAGCACATTGTTGGATGACTGCGAGCCGGAGCCGTTGACCGTGGCGACGTGGATGGTCAGGTCGTTGACGACCGGCTCGGAGCCCGTTCCCACTTCTTCGGCGACATTCGCCTCGATCAGGGTCTCGGACACAGCGATCTCCTTCGGACAGATTCCATTTGGGTTGAGTCGCGCGATTGTACATCGCGGGGAAAAGCGCGTCAGCGTGGGATGGAAAGGGGTGGTGGCTCCGTCCCCCTCTGTGCCTCTGTGTCTCCGTGGTGATTACCAGCGTGGTGCGCGGTGCTGGGATTTCACCACGGAGACACAGAGGCACAGAGGGGGACGGAGAACAGCAGCCCGCCCTCGCCCTCTGGGAGGGGAACCATTCACCGAGGAGTGTCGATCGAGAAGGCTTCGATGCGCGAGATGGACCCGTCGAGGCCGGCGCGGCGGACGAGCAGCAGCGTGGATTGTTCGCCGGCCAGGAGGGCGCTGTCGGTGGCGTCGGGCGCGAGCAGGCGGTGCTCGAGGAGCTTGCCGTCGAGTGAGTAGCGCGCCAGGACGGAGCCGGCGGCGACGAGGATCTCGTTTCCGGCGCGCTCTGCGTGCAGGCGGCTGGGATAGGTGATCGCGGCCGGCAAGGACTTCCCTTCAGGTTCGGTCAGGAATCCTTTGAGCTCGTCGAAGATCATGAAGAACGGCTCGGCGCCGTCGCGGATGGCGATGGCCGGCGCGGTGCCGGACCAGACGGTGTCGAACGACTGCGTTTCGGTGCAGCAACCGTCCTTGTACCAGAGCGACAGGTCGGCAGGGACGGTGACGAGGCGGTACGTGACGAAGGTGTCGGGCAGCACGGAGGTCCGCGTCATCCGCACCTCGGCGACGAAACCGGCGTACTCGTTTCGTTTGGCGTCGTACTCGAGAAACATGAAGTCGGGCATGTAAGGAGACATGCGGCGTCCGAGCTCGGCACCGGAGGTGCCGAGATGGAGGAGGTCGAGCCCCGCGGTCAACGCGTAGGCGGTGCCGTTCCACAGCAGCGAGCCGATCGAGCGGCCGCGCTTCTCGATGGCGAACTGCTCGCCCGCGAGCTCTCCCTCCTGCGTGATGAATCGTCCATGGACGCTGCTCACCGCATCGCGGTGCGGCTTCTCTTCCCAGACGACGAGGTAGTGCACGCCGTCGAACGCGGCCAGCGCCTCGACGACGCGCCCGGCCTGCGTCAGGGCGACCGGCGCGGTGCGCGGACGGCCGTCCGCGTCGAGCATGCGGAAGTAGAGCGTGTCGGTGGTGCGCCGCTCGGTCCACGCGGCCAGGGTGGAGGCGGTGCCGCGGGCGAGGCGCGGCCGGTACTCGCTCGCGCGGCTGCGCGACAGCAACTCGCCGGCCCCATCCCATCCTCCGCGCAATGCGTAACGAACCTGATACTCGGGTCCGATCCAGACGGCGATCGGGCCGGCCGGGCCTCCGGAAAAGAGGTGGTCCTGCCGGCGGACGAGCGGTTCGACATGCACACCGCGGGGCCCGAGGCGAACGCGGTATCCATGGCCGTCCGGCGATTCGTACACCAGCTCGACCAGCATGCCGGTGCTGACGATCCGCGCGGCCCAGCCGATGGCCGGGATGGTGCCGGTGCGGAACTGCGACTCGACGGCCAGACTCCCCGCCGCGTGGGATCGGACGGTGACGCCGTTGGCCGATCCGGGCGGATCGTCCCAGCGGCGGCCCTCCGTCACCGTGACGTAGCCGGTGGCGGTTGCGGCGAGGACGACGTTCGCACCGGGGAAGAGCGGCGGGAGGGTGTACGCCGCGGGGGGCGCGCCGGCCGGCGGAAACATCGACTCGGTGATGACGCCGCCGCGAATCTCCTTCGCCTCGGTCGGGCCGGCGACGAGGCACTCCCCTCTCCGGCAGGCCAGAGTCTGCGCCGGACCGACGTCGAGGTGTCCGCTGGCAACGTTGCCGTCGCGGTCGAGCAGGACGGCCACGACGTCACCCGTCCCGTGGTTGTAGACCAGCGCCACGTAGTGACGTCCGTTCCACGCGAGCGCGATGACCGAACCTTCGAACGGCAGGCGCCGCGGCTCGGAGACGCTGTCACGCGTCACGCGCACGGCGTACGGCCTGGACGAGCCTCTCACCAGCAGGAAATTGGTTCCGTCCGACGCGATGGCGCCTCCGCGATCGTTGGACCCGGGGTCTTCCATGACCGCGACGCCTTCCGGATCGAGGATGGCTCCGTTGCGATCGAGCCGGGCCACGTACAGCAGGTATCGCGCGTCGGTCTGCAGACGGCCGTCGCCCCACGCGACGAGATAGCCGCTGTCGCTGGCACCCGTCGCAACCATGTATCGGTATCCGAGCGCAGGACCGAGCTCTCCGCTGCCGATCGGGAACGACTCGGCGCCGGCCGGCGCGACGAGCAGGACGGCGAGCAGGAACAGGAACGCCGCCGCTGCACGGCAAGGGACGATTTCGTTCATGGCAGTAGCTCCCACCGTGAGGCTTCGATGGTGGTCATCTGATCCGCGCCGCGCGTGGCGAGCACGATCGCCGCGTGCGTGCCGTCGGCGGCGACGGCGGAATCGCGAACGTCATCGCCGACGAGCAGTTTGTCGCGGAACGTGCCGTCCGGGGCGTGGCGCGCGAGCGTCGCTGCCGAGGCGACGAGGAAGTAATGCCGGCCGTTCCAGCCGATGGCCGCGGGCGGGCCGTCCAGCGGCAGCAGCCGCGGAGCAGAGGCAACGCCATCGCGAACGGGCATGGCCGACATGCCGTAGGGTCCGGCGAACACCACGAGGTAGTCGTCGCCGTCGGAGGCCACGACCAAGGTGGAAGCATAGACCGGTCCGCTGAGGCGGACGCTCTCGGCGCCGACGGGCACGCCGCTGGAGTCGAGGCGCCTGCCGTAGACCGGCGATCCCCACCCATCGCCGCCGCGATCGTCGATCCAGACCGCGAGATATCCGTCGCGGCTGGCCGCGACCTGCACGCCCGTCCGCTCCCCGGGCGCCGGTCCGATCTCACCGGTGCCGATGGGGAACGACTCCGCCATCGCCTGCACGGAGAGCAGCGGTACGGAGAGAAGTAGGAAGAGGAGGAGAGCTTTCAATGACGTGTGCTCCGGCGGCGGGGGACGGGTGGCGGCGCCCAGCTTCGTTCGACGGGGTCGACGAAGAGACGGCGCACTCCGTGGAGCGGGTCGTTGCGCCAGTAGAGGAGGAGCGGCACGGCGCCTTCCTTCTCGATGCCGAGCAGTCCTCCGTCGCCGGTGAGGAGCGGGTAAGTGGCGATGTCGCCGGAGGGCGTGCGCGTGGTCACGGCGCGATCGGTGAGGAGCTCGAACGCGCTGCCGTTCCATGAAACCTGCGCCACTTGTCCGCCCGCTGCCGTGGGGACGACGCCGACAGGATCGAGGAGCACGCCCTGCGCGGTCATGCGCAGGGAGCGCACGCCCTCGTTGTTCACTTTCCACGCGAACAGCCACATCTGGTCCGAGGCCGCGACCTTGACCGATGCCAGCCAGTCGTCCTCGAGGAGCGTGATGTCTCTGCCGATGGTCGAGAAATGGAGGTCGAGACGGCGGGCGGTGGTCGTGTTCAGGGCGCCGGCGCCGGCGATCAGCAGTTCCTGTCCGTTCCAGCCGAGGGTCGAGGGGCCGATGCCTCGGGCCGCGTGCGGCGACGACAGCAGAAGCTGGCCCGATTCGCTCCAGCGCTCGATGGCCTCGCCGGTGACGAAGACGTAGCCGGTGCCGTCGAAGACGACGTCGCCATTCCAACCACCCTGCCTGGCCCCGAGCTCGAGGACGCGCGGCGTGCCGCGCGGGTTGTCGAACAGCAGGCCGCGCATGATCGGACCGTCCTGCCAGAGCAGGAGCGCGGTGGAGGCACCGCACGCGAGCCCCGGCTCGGCGAGCAGCGCCTGGGTCGCGCCGGCGACGGTGTTCGGCGGATCGAGCGGCTGGCGCTCCGCGTCGAACCGGCGATAGAGGATGCGCGACGACGATCCGGTGCGCTCGGACCAAGCCACGAACGAGACGCGGCCGCAGCGCTGGATGACGGCGGATTCCTGCGTCGGCAGCGACTGCGACACGATCGTGTCGGTGCCGATCTCTCCTGCCGGCGAGACGCGCCGCACGTGCACCTGCTCGGGGTAGTCGGTGAGCCAGGTCACCACGCCGCCGCCGTCACGGTCCGGCGCGGCGGCGACACGCGACGCCTCGCCGTCGAGAAATTCGAATGCGCCCAGCGGCCGGCCGGCGGCATCCAGCCTCATCGCTGCGACGCCGGCCGTCCGCTGCCCGCCGGCGATGCGCTCGGCGTGGCTGTCGATGGCGACGAGACCGTTCCCCGCCGCCAGCACGACGGCGTTCCGCACCAGCGCGCCGCCCGGCGCCCTGTAGGCCTCGGTCACGTCCGTCACCAGCGCGCCGTTTGCGTCGAGCGTGGCCGTGGCCAGTCCGGCGTTCCACCACGTCAGCACGAACCCGCGCGGGGTCTCGACGATGCTCTGCGGCGCCTCGTCTTTCGAAAGAAGCTGCGGCGCGGAGAGGGCGATGAAATGCCGCTGGAGGAGATCGTCGGCGGACACGAAGGCGACGCGCGTCGGCTGGCCGGCCGTACGCCAGCTCGCCAGCAGACGGCCGTCGGACGTGCTGGAGAGGATCGCGCCGATGACGCCGGAGTCGGAGATCGGAATGCCGGTCCGCACGACGAAGCCTTCGGCGCTGAAGATGGACACGGAGTAGCCGAATGCATTCGTCCCCGACTTCATGACGGCGAAGTAGCAGCAGCCGACGCCGGTCAGCGACATCAGACGGTCCGGCACGACGGTCCCGACCCGCAGCCTCCCTTCGGCGGTGACGACCATGAGCCGCGTGCGGCTCTCCGCGAAACTGACGGCCTCGGTGGCGGCGATGAGATAGCCGGTGCCGTTCGAGGCCACGGTGGCCATGCCGAATTGCGTCGGCGCAATCGGGAAATCGTGCGGCGTCCGCGCACGCCCTTCGGCGTCGAGCAGCATGCCGCGAATCATGTTCGTCGGGTGAAAGCCGGCGGGACTGGCCCCGCTCGTCGGGCGCGAGTCCGACCACACGACGAGATAGCCGTCGCCGTTGGTGGCGATGGCGGGGACGAAGCGGTTGTACGGCGCCGGCGCGATCTCCGTTGGACGCGAGACTTCGAGCGCGAACGCACGGATCGGCGCCACGCAAAGGAGCAGCAGGATCGCCGCGATCTTCAGCGTTCCTCCCGCCGGATCTCGATGCGCGGAATGCCGGCGAACAACCGCTCGCGCTGGACGAGGAGGAGCAGCGCGTCGCCGTCGTCGATCAGCGCGCTGTCGAACGCCCGCGGGTCGAGCACGCGGTGCGCGAGCAGCGTGCCGTCGAGCGCGTGACGCGACAGCACCGCGCCAGCGGCGACGAAGATCTCGTCGCCGATGCGTATGGAGTCGACCCGGCTCGGGTCCGCCTGCGGGAACGGCAGCGGTTCGCGGTCCGGATCCGTCGAGTATCCCCAATCGCCTTCGAACGTCATGAAAAAGAGGCCGCCCTTGCGCGGCTCGATGGCCGGTGCGCTGTAAGCCCATACCGCGCGGATCGGCTCGCCGATCCGGCAACAACCTTCCTGCCACTGCAGGTCATCCGGCAGTGCAGCGCGGAGGTAGTGAATGAACAGCAGCGGACCGGCCGCGACCGGGGACCGCCGGAGGCTTCCGGCAAGACCGACGTATTGCTTCGCGTCCGCATCGTGTGCGAGGAACAGCAGGTCGGGCGGATACTCGCCAGCCGTCTCGGATATGGATAGATCGCACGCGCGAGCTCGGCGCCCGAGGTGCCGAGATGGATCACCGACGCGCCGACGGTGACCATGTAGGCGCTGCCATTCCACGCCAGCGAGCCGAGTGCGTCGCGGCGGCCGATGAGGAACCGGTCGCCGATGAGTTGCCCGTCCTGTGAGACGAAACGGCCGTAGACCGTGGAGGCCCCGGAGAAGAGGCTGTTCTCCGGCTTCTCTTCCCAGACGACGAGGTAGTTCACGCCGTCGAATGCGGCCAGCAGCTCGCGCACGATCGGCGCGCCGGCGACGACGACCGGTGCCGTGCGCGGGCGGCCATCGCGGTCGAGCATCCGCACGCGTACCTCGTCGGAGTTGCGCGTCTCGACCCATGCACCGAGGATGGATGCGGGACCGCGGGCGAGACGCGGCATCCGTTCCGCGGCGCGGCTGTGGGAGAGCAGCTTGCCCGCTCCGCGCCATCCCGGCGTTCCGCGGAATCCGAAGAAGATCTCGGTGCACGTGTCGTAGATGCACGGGCGTGACTCGGGCCAGACCGCGACGAGGCCGGCCGGGCCGGAGCCGACGAGCTCCGTCCGCCGCGGCAGTTCGTAGATCACCGCGCCGCGCGGAGTGAGGCGCGCCAGGGTCTCGAGGTACGTGGACATGCTCACGAACGAGACGTCCACCGCCACGCCCGCCGCCACGATCTGCGGCACGTCATGCGCCTCGGGGACTTCAACCGTGTAGTCGTCGAGCAGATCGCCGCCGCCGTCGAACCGCCATACCGTCATCCGGTTGCCTACGGGAGTCACGGCGACGTAGCCGTCGTCCGTGGCGGCGACCGCGACGCGGTAGCCAGGGATGAGCGGCGGCAGGATGCGCTCGACGCGCGCACCGATGGACGGGAACATCGACTCGGAGATGACGCCGCCGTGCATCTTCGGTGAATCGCCGCCCGTTCCCGCGACGAGACACTTCCCACCCTTGCGGCAGGCCATGGCCAACGGGCTGTGGCCCGCGGAGTGGAGGAACCTCAACGCACCGCTGGCTGCACGTCCGTCGCGATCGAGCAGGATCGCCACGCGCCCGCCCGAGACATCGAGCAAGGCAACGTAATGACGGCCGTTCCACTCCAGTGCGTCGATGGAGCCGAGAAGTCCGAGGGCGTGAGGGGATGCGACGCCGTCACGCGTGACACGCACCGCCGTCAGATTGCGCTCGACCGACGAGAGCACCAGATAGTCCGTGCCGTCCGAGGCGATGCGGACATACGTGCTCCACTTGTTCGCGGGGGCGGCGAAGATGCCTTCCGGATCGAGGACCTTGCCGGTGCGATCGAGACGGGCGACGTAGAGCGTGTACGCGTTGTACGAATCGCGGTTATCGGTCCACGCGACGAGGTAGCCGTTCGCGTTCGATCCGATGGCCTTCGGCGAGCGCTGCCCGACCGCCGGACCGAGCTCGCCGCCGCCGAGGGGGAACGCTTCGCCGGCTGCCGCACGGAGGGAGAAAAGAAGGAAAATGGCGGCGGCCCGGAGGGTCATATGCTTTAACAGCATACACGAGGGAGAGCGCAGGGCGGAGGGCGCAGGGCGCAGGAGAGGCGCTTCTCCTGCGCCCTGCGCCCTGCTCACTGCCCCCCTTCTCCGCTACACTACTTCCGTCCAAATCAATCTCGTTTGTCCCAGCCCATCGGAGTCGAACGACCAGGAGCCGTTCGCAATGCGCTTCGTCTGCACGATTCTCACTGTTCTCCTGCTGTCCACTGCGGCATTCGCCGAGCCGATGTCGGTCACGACCTTCGTCGGATCCGACGGTGGTCCCGGTTATCGCGACGGCGTCGGGAATGCCGCACGCTTTTACACGCCGATTGCCGTTGCCGTCGATGCGAGCGGGAACATCGTCGTCGCCGACATCTCGGCGCACACCATTCGCCACGTCACGCCCCTGGGCGTCGTCACGACCCTGGCCGGTGTCGCGGGAGAGCCAGACAGCACGGACGGCCGAGGCGGCGCCGCACGGTTATCGTCCCCGCACGCCGTCGCCTTCGACGCCGCCGGCACCATCTACGTCGCGGACTTGACCCTGCGCAAGATCTCGCCGAGCGGTGACGTCACGACACTGGTCTCGTCCATCCCGTGGGCTTCCGACATCACCGTGGACAGCGGCGGCAACATCTTCCTCGCCGACTTTGGAGGAGACACGATCAGGAAAGTCACGCCGGACGGCTCGATGACCATCTTCGTCTCGACCGCCGACGCGCCTGGGGGTCTGACGATCGACAGCAGCAACAACCTCTACTTCACCACCGGGACCGGCGGCATTTACAAATGCACGCCGCTCGGCGTCATCACCCCGATCGCAACCGTCACCCTCCCTTCCGGCCTCGACGTCGACTCGTCAGGAAATCTCTATGTCGCCGCGAGTCAACAGATCCTGAAGGTCACGCCCGGCGGCACCGTCACGGTCATCGCCGGATCGAATTGGCATGGGCCGGAGGATGGTCCCGGCACCGACGCGCGCTTTTTCCATCCGCGCGGCGTCGCGCTCTCGCCTGACGAGTCGCTGTTGTACGTTGCCGATCGGCTCAACAACTCCATTCGAAAGATCACGCTCCCGGAGTCGGTCGTCACCACGTTCGCAGGCCAACCCACCCAGAGTGGGACGACGGACTCCACCGGTCTCGATGCGCGCTTCTCCCATCCCACGGACGTCGTCCCCGCGCCGGACGGCAACCTCTATGTCGTCGAAAACAGCCGGGTCCGGAAAATCACCGCGGCAGGCGTGACGTCGACCTTGGCCGGAGGCACGTGGGGCAACGCCGATGGCGTCGGCACATCCGCACAATTCGGTCAGCTCGAGAGAATCGTCGTCGGCTATGAAGGCAACAACTGGGTCCTTTATGTGACGGACCGCGAGAACGGCAGTGTCCGCAGGATCACCCCTGCCGGCGTGGTGACGACGGTGGCGACCGGCATCAGTGGTGCGCTCGGACTCGCGATCGCCGCGGACGGCGACATGTACGTCTCGGAGTTTTACAGTCACGCAATCAAGAAGATCGACATGCCTTCAGGGACCGTGACGGTGTTCGCCGGTGCGTCGGGAGTATCGGGCAGCACAAACGCCACCGGAACCGCGGCCCGGTTCCAGAATCCCGCGGGGCTCGCGATCGACAACAGCGGAAATCTGATCGTCGCCGACAACGGCAACAAGCTCATTCGTCAGATCGCCCTGTCGACGGCGGAAGTGACGACGCTCGCGGGGAACGGCCAGTTCGGCAACGACGATGGAACGGGAACGAACGCGAGCGTCGAATCCCCGATGGAGATCCATGCCGTCGGCAACGATCTGTATGTCACCTCGTCCAGGACCGTCCGTCGCATCGGGCCCGGCGGCGTCGTGACCACGCTTGCGAACATCGGAACCCGGTCGATCCATCGTGACGGCACCGGAGAGCTGGCGAGCTTCGCGTCACCCGCCGGCATGGGCGGGGACAGCAGCACGAACCTCTACATCTGCGACGCCGATGGCAACAACATCCGGAAGGCGCGCGTCCCCGGCATCGCCGACGTCGCCACGGTATCGAACAATACGCCGCTGCCGCAGACGCTGGTGCAGTTCGACACCGGCCCCGACACCGCCACAACCTGGACGTGGAGCATCGAGCGGCGTCCGACCGGCTCGACCGCGGAGCTCTCCTCGAGCACGATTCGCAATCCAACGTTCACGCCCGACGTCGAGGATCTCTACACGTTCGTGCTGCGCGCGGAGGGACCGAACGGAGTCCGCTACTCGACGGTGAGCCTGATGGCGACGACCTGCCCCGATCCGCTCACCGCCGTCGTTGCGTCGACGGGAACGACCGGCCTCTGCGCGACCGCGTACGGCGGCACTGCCACGGTGAGTACGACCGGGGGCATGGGCATCGGGGCGTATCAGTGGGGCTATCGTATGACGTCCGGCGGCACGATCACCCCGATCGAGTCCGGGACGTCGTCGATGTACAACATGGACGGTCTGCACTTCCGCGGCACCGGCACGCGCTACCTGGTCGTCACCGTCACCCCGATCTGCGGTGTGGTGACCGTCTCCAACGAGCTTGCGATCGAGGTGACCGCTGCTCCGGATACCACCATTTCAGCCGGCAGCGGCGTGTTCGCGAACAGCACGCAGAACTTTGCTTCGGTGGCCGACGCGGGCATGGGTGCGTCCTACACGTGGGGCATCACCAACGGCACGATCACGGCCGGACAGGGAACGCGGTCGATCGCGTACACCGCCGGCGGGAGCGGCACCGTCGCGCTGACGGTGACGGTCGCGCGGAACGGCTGCGCGCCGGGCGGCAATGCGAACGTGCCGATCCAGGCGCGTCCCGCGGGCGCGACGATGCTCTACGTCGTCACGCCGTGCCGCGTCGTCGACACGCGCAACACCACCGCGATCGCGAACGGCGAGACGCGCAACGTCCTGTTCGCCGGCGTCTGCGGCATCCCCTCGGATGCCAGCGCGGTGGTCACGAACGTCACCGCGGTGAGCCCCTCGACCGACGGCTGGCTGGCACTGTGGCCGGCCGGAACCGTGTGGGGCGGCACGAGCACGATGAACTACCGCACCGGCAGGACGCGCGCGAACAACGGCATCGTGCCGCTGGCGAACGACGGGTACGTGTCGGTGCTCAACGGGGGAGGCTCGCAGCACGTCATCATCGACGTCACCGGCTATTTCCGGTGACGTCCGAGTCTCACTGCGGGGGCGTGCTGGTCTGCGGCGGGATGGTCCGGGCGGTGCTCTGCGGGTCGATCGTCCGGCCCGTGGCTTGCGGGTCGACGGTCCGCGCTCCGCTCGACGGAGCGATCGTGCCTGCCGTGCTTTGCGGTGCGATCGTGTTCGCGGAACTGGTCGGCGCGATGTTGCGAACGGTGGTCGAGGTATAGGGCGGCGCCGTTGCCGGCGCCACGGCGGCTGGCGGCGTGGCAGGAGCAGGCCGCGCGGCAGGAGCGGGCGGAGGCGCGGCGGGCGTGGCAGCGGCGGGTGTGGGAGCCGAGGCCACGGTCGTGGAGGACGAGGGCGCCGTTTCGCCGGCGGTCATCGAAATGCGTCCCCGGCTGGCGGCGACGGTTGCGTTGGTGATGACCGGAATCCTCGACGCCTTGCGGTTCGTACGTTTGGCCAGCGCCACGAGCGGAGAGTCTTCCGCCGACACGACTGCCGACACGAGGCACACTGCGATCATCGTCCGTAGCATGATCTCAATATGATAGCGCCGGGCTAGCGGCGTAGCGAGCGCGGCTCAGGGGCGGTCGCCGTCCCTTCGGAACGCCAGCAGCTCCGATTGATACGTCTCGACGACCTCGGAGAACGGCACGTGATCCGCCGTGTACAGCATGGCGCGATGCTGGAAGACGTCCTTCGGCACCGCCAGCGTCCGGCGCGGGGAGAAGCGCAATCGCGACCGCCTCTGCTGCTCCCAGCCGCGGGGCAGCGGCATCCACAACATCGCGACGGCGATGGTGCGCCGGTACGGACCGAGCGGCTGCACTGCTTTCCCGAACGGGGTGTCGGTCGTCGTCAGCAGCGCGTTCATCTCCGGCGTCAGCAGTGCCGGCACGTACCAGTTGTCGGCCTCGGAGAGGATGTGCGCACCGCAGCGCAGCTCGACGCGCCGGTACTGCACCTCGGACGCGTCGCGGACGTCGAGCCGCTGCAACTGCTCGGCCGACGGCTCCTTGCGAACGTCCGAAACTCTTCTGGCCACGATCTTCGGATCGTCCGCCATCTCATGATCGGCGCACCACTGCTCGAGCGTCCGCGTGGCACTCGAGGAGGCGAGGATCTCGGCGTTGAGCGATTGCAGCAGCGCGAGAATCTCCAGCCGCGACTCGAACGTGTCGCGCCACTCCGGCCTCTGCCGCGCCGCCGCGGGAAGCGCCGCCGAGATGCACAGGGCAACGATGAGCAGGCCGCGTTTCATCGCTGCATGGTACGAGATCGACCCGGCGGCGCCCGCCGTCTATCGCTTGGCCACCCGCTCGGCGTTCCGTTCGTACACCGCCAGGTTCGGATCACCGGTCGTCTTGCCGATGGCGGCGGCGCGGCGGTAGCTCGTCAGGGCCTGATCGAGGGCGCCGGCGCGTTCCTGCGCTTCGCCGAGGCTGTCGTAGACGTTGGCGGATTCCGGCCAGGTCTGCGCGTTGGTCGCGAAGACCTCGATCGCTTCCTGGACGTGGCCCGCCTGCAGGAGCCGGTAGCCGAGGACGTTCGCGGTCTGCTCCGGGATCGGCAGGGCGAAACCGACTCGTGCCGAGGCCTTGGCGAAATGTTCGCGTGCGCGGGCGTACAGCTTCTTCGAATCGTCGTTCGGCGGACCGAGCACGAAGCGGAACGGTTCGAATACCTTGCGCAGGCCGGCGTAGTGCGTCGGAAGAACCACCGAGCCATGGTCCTCATCCGGATATCGGACGGCCTCGAACTCGAGCGACTTCGGTCCGCGCTTCTGCAGGAGCGCCTTCAGCGCGTCGAACTCGCGGTCGAGCTCCTCCCCTTCATTGCCGACCGAGACCAATAGCGTCACCGGACGATCGGACGCTTTCTTCACCCATTCCGACGCGCGGCGGTAGACGTACCGGTCGTCCCATGTCAGGGTCGGACTCACGGCGATCACGCCGTTGAAGAGCTCCGGGCGTGTGAGGAACGTGTGCATGGCGAACAGGCCGCCGAAGGAGTGGCCCGCCAGCACGCGATAGGGCTGCGTTCTGTAGCTCTTCTCGACGTACGGAATCACCTCGGTGGCAATCAAGTCGAGGAAACGGTCACCGCCTCCGCTCGTGGCGGTCGGGAACTGCTGGCCGCCTCCTCCGAACGTCGCGAGCTTCGTCGGCGTGAGGTCGCGCGTCCGATCGGTGTTGCTGATCCCCACGATGATGACCTCGGGCATCCGCCCTTCGCGCGCGAGAAAGTCGGCGACGGCCGCGGTGTGGCCGATCTGCCGGTCACCGTCGGTGATGTACAACACGGGATACGCGCGCGTGCCCGCGGCATACGACGCCGGCTTCCGGATGAGGATCGTGCGCGTCTCGGCGAGCACCTTCGATTCGATCTGAACCGGGATCGGGACATCCGGACGCGGTTGCGCCGCAACCGAAAAGACCAAAACAACCATCAGAGCGCAGAGAGCAGCACGCATGAGCAGACGCCTCCTGTGACGAGTGAGGCGATTCTAGGGCCGGGGGGGCGCAACCGCGGCGCGGTTCACGAGTCGGTCACGACAATGTGTTCGCGGCGATACGTTCAGAACGCGAAAAAGCCCGGCGCCTTGCGACACAACTAGAGCGGTAAGTGTTTGAACGAGGCGCCGTGGGGCGGGACCCGGATCGCGAAAGGACGATGCTCGGTGGCCGCAATCTGCTTCATGCGTCGCCAATTCCTCACCACCTGCTCGATGAGATCGCATCGATTCTGTTTCTTGCCACCGAGAAAGAACACGGCAACCTTGAAGGCCTTCACCGCGGCTATTTCGGCCGGTTTCCAACGAATCCGTTCATCGCGCGTCACGAGGACGAGTTGATTCTCACCGACGAACGGCAGCCATTCCCAATCGACAGCATCCTGCGGGAAGTGATCGGTCAAGTGCACGACATCTTCGCCGAACTCACGCAGTCCATGAGCGAGCTTCGCACTCAGGTTGTTGTCGAAGAAGAATCTCATGCAGCTTTGAGGCGTGACTCGAACGCCACGGCGTCATGAACTTCCCTCGGCTCGATGCCCAGCCACGACGCGACGGCATCCGCGCTCTCGTTCTCAGCCAGATAGAGATCGTAGACGTTGGCCGTCTCAATCCCCCGGTCCACGATCGTCGGGGCGCCGAACGATACGCGAGGATCCACCACGACGCTCGCATTCGGACCTAACGGGTACCACCGTTCGGCGAAGCCTGTTGCCTCATGAAAGGTGATCTCGGTTGCGAGATGCCTGATCACCGGTGCGATCACCCATTGCCCGCCTGTCAGGAGCTCGAGCAGAGCCTCACCACGCCCGCGGACTTCCATGAAAATGTTGCGTCCATCGGTAAAGAAGCTTCGCTGAGCGAAGTGATGTCCGCCGATCAGCTTGTCGGCTTCCTCCATCGCGCGTCGAAGTTTCTGAAGGGAAACCCCTGCCTCGAGAAACTTCTTCACGAACAGGAGGTCCACAAGATCGAGAAATGACGCAAACGGCGCGTCAGTGTCCATCCGATGGATCACCGGCCCCTGTTTCACTCTACGCGTCGTAGAGGTCTCACGCTCCGTGATTTCGTACTCGTAACCCCGCAGCCATCGCCGGACGCGGCTGGGCTGTAAACCCACAAGCCGGGCCGCCTCAGCAGCAGTGTAGGTCGGCACGTCCCAGGGCGTGATTCGTCTGGCTGTCGCGGCTCCCATCGCTAACGAGCTTATCCCGGTTTCATGCCGAGCGATAGTTTCGCCCCAATGCGGCGGAGTCTCCTGGCTGCATGAGTACCGCACCGTGTGCAGAGACACAAAGGCCCGGCTGCCGCAGGGCAACCGGGCCGTTGGAACGGTACTGCGCGGCCTCGTCTTACAGCTGGTAGACGAAGAACGCGATCAGCAGCGCGTAGATGACCAGCGACTCGATCAGCGCGAGGCCGATGATCATCGCCAGACGGATGGCGCCGGCGGCGCCGGGGTTGCGGGCGATGCCTTCGCAGGCCGCGACGATGGCGCGGGACTGGCCGATGGCACCGGCGGCGGCGGCGATGCCGAGAACGAACGCGGCACCGATGACGCCCCAACGCACGCCGGAATTGGTGGCGGTCGTCGTGGTCGCTGCATCCTGGCCGAACGCGGAGAACGCGGTCAGCGCGAGGAGCACGAACAACAGGATGTGCTTCTTGGTCACTTGAACTCCCTCCTTTTCGATATTACGAACCCGTAGGTTTTCTTTCGATCTAGTGCTCTTCAGCCGCGACGGCGCCACCGATGTACACCATCGTCAGCATGATGAAGACGAACGTCTGCAGGAACGCGCCGAAGATGCCCAGCCCCATCATGGGCCAGGGCAGGACGAACGGCAGCATGCCCATGAAGATGCCGGTGGCGGTGTGCTCACCGAAGATATTGCCGAAGAGACGCATGCCCAGCGAGAGGATGCGCGCCAGATGGCCGATGATCTCGATCGGCAGCATGAGCGGCGCCAGCAGCGGCATCGGTCCCATGAAGTGCTTGAGGTAGTGTCCCAGTCCCTGCACCTTGATCCCCTGCCAGTTGTAGTAGAGGAAGGCCGTCAGCCCGAGGCCGAAGGTGGTGTTGGGGTTGCCGGTGGGCGGCTGCAGGAAGAAGAAGAGGCCAAACAGGTTCGAGATGAAGATGAAGCAGGCGAACCCGCCGATGATGTAGAGGTACTTTTTCGAGGCGCCGTGGCCGATGATGTCTTCGATGAGGTCCTTGAGGCCGGTGACGATGACCTCGAGGAAGTGCTGGAACCCGCCCGGGTTGTCGCGGCTGATGCGGCGCGACATGAGCGGGAAGAGGATGCAGCTGACCAGCAGGACCAGCAGCGCCATGAGCACGTGGTCCGGGACCGCGAATCCGAGGATCGGTTTCAGCAGGTGATTGACCGGCTCGTAGAGTATTGAGTGTTCGTGTTCCATTGACCTCTGCGCGACCTCTCAACCGGCGAAGCTGCGGTACACGGAGTACAGAGCTTCGCCGCAGATTCCCACCACGATGATCGAGAACCCCAGCAACACACTAACCGCGTTGAAACGAGCAATGATGATCGTGACCGTGAGCGCCACACCGAGGAGAGCGAAGCGCGCCAGGGTACGCAACGTCAGCCTCCGAGCGTGCAGGTGTGCCGCCGGTTGCAGGAGAACATCGACGATCTCCTCCAACCAAAGGAAGCTGATCATAGTGACGGCTGCACTGCAAGTCAACCCGAGAAACCCTCGAAAACCGCCCGAAATCGCGCAGAAGACGGCGAAGACGGCCGCGGCCGCAAGGGCCATCCATTTGATCCTGCGCAGGACGTCGCGCGGACTCTCCCGGTCGTACCAGGGAGGCTCTTCGCTCATTCCTTCAGGCCGATGCGGAAGAGGTTCACGAAGGCGGCGATGACGCCGAAGATGGTGAAGATGGCGGTGAGCCACGGCCAGGTGCCGAACAGCTTGTCCATCCCCCAGCCCCAGAGAAAGCCGAGGCCCATGGCGATGGGGAACATCCAGGCGAGAGAAGACGCTTCGAAGAGCTGGCGGGCCTCGCGGCGCTTCTTATCGTCCATTCACGAGCGCCGCGGAGCGCGTGGCCACCCAGCGTCCCGAGTCGCGCGCTGTGTCGATCAGCGGCGACGGAAGAACTCCGAAGAGCAGCGTGACGATGAGCGCCACCGCCGCCACGAACCGCAGCGAGTTGGTCGCGGGAAGCGTGGCCTCCCTCCCCTCCTTCAGGTACATGGCCATGACCAGCCGGAAGTAGAAGAACATCGAGACGGCCGACATCAGCACGGCGATGATGGCCAGCCAGCCGAAGCCCGCCTCCACCGCGGCGTAGAAAAGGAAGTACTTGCCGATGAAGCCGGCGGTCGGCGGAATGCCGCCCAGCGACAGGAGGAAGACGATCATGGCGAACGCCCAGTACGGCGCGCGCTTGTAGAGTCCATTGAAGTCGTTGACCTGCTCGCCGGCGTATTCGCCGCGCTCGAGCACGAGCACCGTGGCCCAGATGCCGAGGGTGGCGAAGACGTAGACGACGGAGTAGACCAGGATGCCGTACAGCCCCATCTCGCTGACGGCGAGGATGCCCATCAGCACATAGCCGGCGTGGCCGATGGACGAGTACGCGAGCATGCGCTTGACGTTGTCCTGGGTGATGGCCGCGAAGTTGCCGACGATCATCGACAGCGCCGCGATCACGGCCAGGACGTACTGCCAGTCGAGGCGGAAGTGGTGGATGCCGACGTAGAAGATGCGCGCGAAGATGGCGAAGGCCGCGGCCTTGGAGGCAGTCGAGAGAAAGGCCGTAATGGGCGTCGGCGCGCCTTCATAGACGTCGGGCGTCCAGACGTGGAACGGCACCGCAGCGATCTTGAAGCACAAGCCGGCGGCCAGCATCATGATCCCGAACATCAAGGCGTCGTTGGTGACGAGCGTCGACATCTGCCGCGCGATACCGGTCAGGTTCAGCGTCCCGGTGACGCCGTAGATGAGCGAGATCCCGTACAGCAGGATGGCCGAGCTGACCGCGCCGAGGACGAAATACTTCATGGCCGCCTCGGTGCTCTTCTGTTCGTTCTTGTAATAGCCGGCCAGGATGTAGCTCGACAGCGACATCAGCTCCAGTCCGACGTAGATCGCCGCCAGATGGATGCCACTGGCCATGAACATCATGCCGCACAGGGCGAAGGCCAGCAGCGAGTAATACTCCCACGGCGAATAGCGCGAGCCGCGGAAGAAGTCATCGGACAACAGGACGACCATGCCGATGGTCACAACGAACAGCAGCTTGAAGAAGATCGAGAAGGCGTCGAGGGCGAACATCGACGCGAACATCCGGGTCTGGTCGATGTTCTCCACCAGATACGAGCACGCGAAGATAGATCCTGCCGTCATGGCCAGCAGTACGAGCATGGTCCATTTGGCGGTGCTGCCGGTGGAACGGAATCCCGACACGGGCGCCAACAGCAGCAGACACGCGCCGATGGTGATGATCACCTCCGGCAGGAGATAGATCACGTCGCTCCAGGTCATTTCGCTGCCACCTCGGAATGCGCAGCCGGGGCCGCGGGCGTGGCCGGATACGTGACCGGACCCTTCTCGAAGTAACCCGGGTCGACTTTCCGGACGATGTAATCGACCGGTTTCTCGATGAAGTCGAAGAGCGGCTTGGGATAGACGCCGATCCAGATCATCAGGACCACCAGCGCGACCATCAGACCGAGCTCGCGACCGTTGACGTCCTTCAAGGTGGCGTTGGCAGGATTGTCGAGCGGGCCCCAGAAGACGCGCTGATAGAGCCACAGCAGATAGGCAGCGCCCAGGACGATGCCGACCGCGGCGAAGACGGCGTAAGCGATCGTGCCGTAGGCGGTGGAGTTCGCGGCACCGAGGAGAATCGTGAACTCACCGATGAACCCATTGAGGGCCGGGAGGCCCATGGACGACAGTGCCGCAATGAGGAACAGCGCGGCGTACATCGGCATCTGCTTCGCGATCCCGCCGTAGTCCGCAATCATGCGCGTATGGCGGCGCTCGTAAATCATGCCCACCAGAAGAAAGAGGGCGCCGGTCGAGATGCCGTGATTGATCATCTGCAGGACGGAGCCTTTGATGCCCATCGGGTTGAGGGCGAACATGCCCAGCATGACGAAGCCGAGGTGCGAGACCGATGAATAGGCGACGAGCTTCTTCATGTCCTTCTGCACGAGCGACACGAACGCGCCGTAGATGATGCCGATCACGGACAGGACGGCGATTGGAATCAGCATCTGGCGCGTGCCATCCGGCAGGATCGGCAGTGCGAAGCGCACGAAGCCGTAGGTGCCCATCTTCAGAAGCACGGCCGCCAGGATGATCGAGCCGGCCGTAGGCGCCTCGACGTGTGCGTCGGGGAGCCAGGTATGGAACGGGAACATCGGCACTTTGATGGCGAAGCCGAAGAAAAAGCCGAGGAAGATCCAGAACTGCAGATCCGGGGGAATGAGGCGGCCGACCTCGTGGAACTGCAGGACGCTGAACGTGGCCGGATTATTGAGGCCGGCGATGTTCAGGAACGGGATGCCGCCGTCATTGAAGAAGAACAGCGCCAGGATCGACAGCAGCATCAATACCGAGCCGGCCAGCGTATAGAGGAAGAACTTGATGGCCGCGTAGAGCTTCCGGGCACCGCCCCAGATGCCGATGATGAAGTACATCGGCACGAGCATGATTTCCCAGAAGACGTAGAAGAGGAAAAAGTCGAGCGCGCAGAAGGTGCCGATCATGCCGGTCTGCAGCATGAGCAGGAGGGTGTAGTACTCCTTCTCGCGGTGATGAATGGCGCTATAGGAAGAAACAATGGCGATGATCCCCATGAACGTGGTCATGAGGATGAGCAGGATGGCGATGCCGTCCACGCCGAAGTGATAGTCGACGCCGAGGGAGGGGATCCAGGGGACCTTGAACTCGAACTGCCACAGTTTGTTCGGGTCGAAGTTGAACCAGAGGACGAGCGAGACCAGGAAGTCGATCACGGCCACGGCCGTGGCCATGAAGCGGATCGCGTGCGCGTTGCTCTTGTTCACGAAGAACAGGATGAGCAGCGCCCCGACCAGCGGGATGTAGGTGATGATGTTGAGAATGTGGTCCATCGACTCGACTCTCCCCTTTTACGGCTTCATGAACAGATACACGAGCGCGATGAGCACGATCCCGCCGCCCATGATCAGCGCATAGTTCTGTACGAGGCCGCTCTGCATACGGCGGAACATCATGGAGCCCCCGCGGGCCCCGGAGCCGACGCCGTTCACCGCGCCGTCGACGACGTACTTGTCGAAAAGATTCGAGCCGTGGCCGAACCCGATCACACTGAGATGGCGGACGCCGTTGACGATGCCGTCGATGATCCAGGTGTCGACCCACCATAAGAGCCGGCTGAACGCGAGCGTGCCGCCGATGATGGTCTTGTTGTAGAGCTCATCGACCCAGTACTTGTTGGCGAGCACGCGGTGGGCGAAGCCCATGCGCTGCTCGAGCACGTCCGGCACCGGCGCGCGTTTGACATAGAGCCGCCAGGCGAGGAACACGCCGAGGAGCGCAATGCCGACGGAGATGGCCATCAGCGTCCACTCCAGCGCGTGCGATGCCTCGTGGAAGTGGAACGCGTGTCCGCCGATCGGCAGCAGGATCGGCTCGAGCCAGTGCTGGAAGGCCGTCGGGTGCGAGCCGCCCAATGCAGCGGGCCAGCCGACCAGGCCGCCGACAATGGAGAGAATGGCCAGCGCCCAGAGCACGCCGGTCATCGACAGCGGAGACTCGTGCGGATCGTGCGAATGCGCGTGATGGCCGTGGGCCTTGTCGCTGTGCGCATCGCCGTCGTCGAGGTGCGCGTGGCTGGAGATCAGATCGTGGCCGGCGTGCTTCGGCTCTGATTCCTCAATGCCGACCGCGTGCGCGCCGCGGTACTCGCCCCAGAAGGTCATGAAGTAAAGGCGGGCCATGTAGAACGCCGTGAAGCCGGCGGCAATCGCTCCGACGACCCAGATGATGGGCGCATAGCCGAAGGCGTTGGCCAGGATCTCGTCCTTCGAAATGAAGCCCGAAAGGAACGGCAGGCCGGCGATGGCGTAGGTGGCAATGGCCATCGTCCAGTGCGTGGACGGCATGTACTTGCGCAGCCCGCCCATCTTGCGCATGTCCTGCTCGCCGCCGCAGCCGTGGATGACCGAGCCGGCGCCGAGGAAGAGGCAGGCCTTGAAGAAGGCGTGCGTCATGACGTGGAAGATGGCCGCGGTATACGCACCGACGCCCGCGGCCATGAACATGAAGCCGAGCTGCGAGACGGTCGAGTACGCGAGGACTTTCTTGATGTCGTTCTGCGCCAGGCCGATGGACGCGGCGAAGATGGCCGTGACCGCCCCCACGATGGCCACCACCAGCGAAGCCTCCGGGGCCATGCGGAACAGCACGTTCGAGCGGACAACCATGTAGACGCCGGCCGTGACCATCGTCGCGGCGTGAATCAGCGCCGAGACGGGCGTCGGCCCGGCCATCGCGTCCGGCAGCCAGACGTAGAGCGGCACCTGCGCCGACTTGCCGACCGCGCCGACGAACAGCAGCAGGCAGATGGCCGGTGCAATCCAGCCGTACTGCTCCGGTCCCCCCGCGGCCGCGAGCGCGAACACCTTCCCGTAGTCCGACGTGCCGAAGGTATTGAAGATCAGGAAAATGCCGAGGATGAAGCCGAAGTCGCCGATGCGGTTGGTGATGAACGCTTTCTTGCCGGCGTCGGCGGCGAAGGTCTTGTCGTAGTAGAAGCCGATCAGGAGGTAGGAGCAGAGTCCGACGCCTTCCCAGCCGACGAACATGACCATGTAGTTCGCCCCGAGGACGAGCAACAGCATCATGAACATGAAGAGGTTGAGGTAGGTGAAGAAGCGCGTGAAGCCGCTCTCGTGCGACATGTACCCGGTGGCATAGACGTGGATCAGGAAGCCGATCCACGTGACGATCATCAGCATCGTGCACGACAGCGGGTCGACGCGGAAAGCGAGGTCGATCGAGAAGTTGGCGATCTGGCTGCCGACGGTGCCGATGCCGGCCGGGATCCACTCATAATACGAGAACTGCTGCGCCACGCCCGTTTTCACGAACGGGAGGACGACGCCGAAGGTGGCGACGAGCGCGGATAGACCGGTGGCGCCGAGGGCCACTGCCTTGGTGATGGTGCGGTTCTTCGGCGCGTGCGGCACGAGGAACGCGCGCAGCCCGTTGATCAGCGCGCCGAGCGCGGGCAGCAGGACGACGGCGATCAGCGCTTTATCCATTGAGCGTCTCCCGCGTCACCGAGTTCATCCCGAGCGCAGCGAGGGATCTCCGGCGGCGCTGGCGATGGATTGCCTCGGCACGCTCATCGTGAGGGCACAAGAGATCCTTCGCCGCTGCGCGTCTCAGGATGAACTTCGGGTTATCCATTGAGCGTTCTCACCTCGTCCACGTTCACGGTGGAGCGGAGCCGGTACAACTGGATGATGATCGCCAGCCCGACCGCGGCCTCGCCGGCGGCGATGGTGATGACGAAGACGGTGAAGACCTGTCCTTCGAGATTGGCGAGATGGTGGGAGAAGGCCACGAGGTTGATGTTGACGGCGTTGAGCATCAGCTCGATGCACATCAGCACCGTGATCATGTTGCGTCGGATGATCACGCCGACCAGTCCGACGGCGAACAGAGTGCCGGAGAGCATGAGGTATTGGGCGGTGCTAGGCACGGTACTCCTCCTGCGGAGGCGAATTGAGAATTGAGAATGGAGAATGGAGAATGAAAGGCTGCGATAGCGCTTTCTCAATTCTCAATTCTGCATTCTCAATTTGCGTATCACGCACTCATCGCCTCCTTCACTTCCTTCTCCGTCTCGGCGCGCTCGAGGATGAACTGCGGCGTCGATTCCTCTTCCTCGGCCGAGAGCTCGCGCTTGCCGATGACGATCGCGCCGATCATGGCCACGAGGAGGAACAGCGACACGACCTCGAACGGCACGAGGTAGTCGGTATAGAGGGCCATCCCCACCGCCTCGGCGTTGCGATTCTCGCGGTCGCGCGTGCGGCGCACGAGCTTCGCCGGGTCGCTGGGATGCTCGGTGAGGTACGTCTCGCGCACCGTGGACAGCTTGCGCGCCGCGTCGGGCGCCTGGTCGGCGTACGCGCCGTTGCGCACCAGCGTGAAGAAGAGGACGAACACGGCCACGCCGACGCCGATCCCGCCCAGCCACACCTTCGACAGCACTCGCTCCTCGGGGAGCTGGCGGTAGTTGATCAGCATGACCACGAAGAGGAACAGCACCATGATGCCGCCCGCGTAGACGAGCACCTGCACGGCGGCCACGAACTCCGCGGAGCGGAGCACGAACAGCACCGCCACGCAGAGGAACGTCAGGAGGAGGAAGAGCGCGGAATGCACGGGATTGCGCATGGCCACGACGAGGATCGACGAGGCCACGGCGATCGTCCCGATCACCATGAACACGAGGAGGGGCATCTGCGAGCCGAGATCGTCCATCGCTATTTGAGGAGCCGCGCCTCGTCGAGCTGCGGCTTCTCGTCCTCCTCCGGCAGGCCCGTGTACTGCGGACGGTCGTCCCAGTACTCGAGCTGCTGCATGTTGAAGTACAGGTCGTTGCGGTCGTAGCTGGCCAGCTCGTACGTCTTGGTGGTCAGCCAGATCGATTTCGGTTTGGTGGGGCAGGCCTCTTCGCAGAGCGCGCAGAACATGCAGCGCTTGACGTCGATGTCGTAGCGGTCGAGGACCTTGATCTTCTTCTTCTTGCCCGCTTCCTCGACCGTCTCGTCGTGCACGTCGATGTAGATGATGTCGATCGGGCAGGCCACCGCGCAGAGCTTGCAGGCGATGCAGCGGTCGTACGAGAACTTGAACATGCCGCGGAAGCGGTCCGCCGGCTCCATGCGCTCTTCCGGATAGCGGATCGTGACCTTCGGCTTGAAGAGCTCGCGGAGCGTGGTCTTCAACCCCTCCAGCATGTCCAGCAGGAGGAATTTGTCCGACCAGCGATTCTTCGGATACTCAACTTGCATGGACCACCTTCCGGGGCGTGCGCTCGCGGCGCGGCTTCGGCTTCATGAGGTAGGCGATGGTGACGGCGATCGTGGCGATGCCGATCCAGTAGAGCAGCCGCTCCTGTCCGGCCAGGATGAAGATCGCGGTGACGAAGATGTTTGTCAGCGCGAGCGGGATCAGGAACTTCCAGCCCAGGTCCATGAGCTGGTCGAAGCGGAAGCGCGGGAACGTGGCGCGGAACCAGACGTAGACCAGCAGGAACAGCATGACTTTGGTGACGAAGATTGCCAGCCCCAGGATTCCGCCGAAGACGCCCATGCCGCGCAACACTTCCGTGGTCAGGCCGAGGTCGAACATGCCCAGCGTCCAGCCGCCGAAGAAGAGCGTCACGATGAGGCACGAGTTCACGATCATCATCGAGTACTCGCCGAGCATGTAGAAGGCGAACTTCATCGCCGAATACTCGGTGTGATACCCGGCCACGAGCTCCGACTCGGCCTCGGGCAAATCGAACGGCGTGCGGTTGTTCTCGGCGTTCATCGACACGAAGAAGATGAAACAGGCCACGATCTGCGGGAGGAAGTTCCAGGCGTTCACTTCCTGGTAGCGGACGATGGTCACGAGGTCGAGCGAGCCGGTGATCATCAGCACGCCGACGATCGACAGGCCGAACGGCACTTCGTACGAGACCATCTGCGCCGCCGAGCGGAGGCCGCCCATCAGCGAGTATTTGTTGTTGGAGGCCCAGCCGCCGAGGATGATTCCGTACACGGCAGTCGAGGTGAGGGCCAGGATCAGCAGCAGCCCGACATTCACGCGCGTGACGGTGAACGTCGGCGGCGGCCCGTACGGAATCAGGCAGAAGACGATGAAGGCCGGGATGAGCGGAAGCACGGGGCCGAGGAAATGGCCGACCTTCTCCGCGCTCGTGGGAACGATGTCTTCCTTGAGGAGGAACTTGATCGGGTCGGCGATGATCTGCAGCAGCCCCGCCGGCCCGACACGGTTCGGTCCGAGGCGCGCCTGGAAGAGTCCGAGCAGCCGGCGCTCGACCCAGTTCATCGCCGCGACGATCCCCTGCACGATGATGAACGCGATCGAGAACTTCACGACGGGCCAGATGAGGTACGTCATGAGCGCTTTGTTCAAGGTGCGACCTCCCGCTCTGACGAATTGAGAATTGAGAATTGAGAATTGAGAACGCGGTGGCGCGTCTCGTCCTCAATTCTCAATTCACGATTCTCAATTCTCAATTCGGTCACCGGTCCACCTCTCCGAGGACGATGTCGATCGTCCCGATCAGCGCGACGAGGTCCGACACCAGGTGCCCCTTCGCCATCGCCGGCAGCGCCTGCAGGTTGACGAACGACGGCGGGCGGACGTGGCAGCGATAGGCGTTCTGCGTCTTGCCGTCGCTGACGATGTAGTAGCCCAGCTCACCCTTCGGCGACTCGATGGAGTGATAGACCTCCCCTTCCGGCGGGCGGATGACTTTGGAGATCTTTGCCTTGATGTCGCCGGCGGGGGTGGCGCGGATGAGCGGGAAGCACTGCTTGAGGATGTACGTCGACTGCCGCATCTCTTCCATGCGCACGAGGTAGCGGTCGTACGTATCGCCGTTCTTGCCGATCGGCACGTCGAAGTCGAGCTCGGGGTAGATCTCGTACGGCTGCGCGCGGCGCAGGTCCCACTCGACGCCGGAGCCGCGCAGCGGCGGGCCGGTGATGCCCCAGTCGATGGCGTCCTCGGGCTTCAGGACGCCGATGCCGATCGTCCGCTTCTTCCAGATGCGGTTGTTGGTCAGCAGCGACTCGTACTCGTCGACGCAGGCCTCGAACTTGTCGACGAAGGCCTCGACGTCCTCGAGCCAGCCGTGCGGCAGGTCGTCGGGCATGCCGCCGATGCGCATGCAGTTCAGCGTCAGGCGCGCGCCGCAGTACGACTCGAAGAAGTCGAGGATCTGCTCGCGCTCGCGGAACGTGTAGAAGAACGGCGTCATGGCGCCGAGGTCGATGGCATGCGTCGCGAGCCAGAGCAGGTGCGACGAGATGCGCTGCAGCTCGGAGAGCATGACCCGCATGATCTGCGCGCGGCGCGGGATCATGTGCGCGACACCCAGCAGTTTCTCGACCGTCTCGACGAAGCCGAGATTGTTCGTGGCCGAGGCCACGTAGTCCATCCGGTCCGTATGGGGGATGCACTGCGGATAGGCCATGTGCTCGAAGAGCTTCTCGGTGCCGCGGTGGAGGTAGCCGATGATCGGCTTCGCGTCGATGATGCGCTCGCCGTCGATCTTGAGCAGCACGCGCAGCACGCCATGCGTGGACGGGTGCTGAGGTCCGAAGTTGATCTCCATCTCGTGGACGTCAAACATCAGGCCTCCTCCTCGGACTCGGCGGCGGCTGCCGGCGCCGGCTCGACCGCTGCTGCAGCCGGCGGGACTGCAGGAGCCGCAACCGCCGGCTTCGGGGCAGGCTTCGGCGCGGCCGCGGCGGGCTTGGCACCGCCGCCGATCTGCGCGAGCGGCCACGTGCCATATTTCTTCCACTCACCTTTATAGACGTTGACGTCGGCCACCGGCTTGCCGGTCGAGCCGGCCTTCGGTCCGCCGCCCTCCGGAAACACCTCGGGGTAGATGCGCGCGCCGGTGTCGATGCCGCGCACCGGAAAGTCCTTGCGCAGCGGGTGGCCGTTGAAGCCTTCCCACATCAGGATGCGCTCGAGGTTCGGATGGCCGGAGAACTTGATGCCGAACATGTCCCACGTCTCGCGCTCGTGCCAGTTGGCCGTCTGCCAGACGGAGGTCACGGACGGGATGGGCGTCTCCTCGTCGGTCCAGACGCGCAGCCGCACGCGCGCGTTCTTCTGGAACGAGTAGAGCGTGTACGCGACGGAGAAGCGCGGGCCGGCGTGATTGGGAAACTTGGAGTAGTCGATGCCGGCCAGGTCGACGAGGTAGACGAAGCCGGACTCCTTGAAGGTCTGCGCAACCTCGACGATGCGGTCGCGGTCGATGAAGAGCGTCACCTCGCCGACCTGCTCCCGCGCGTCGATGACCGCGTCGTCGACGCGGCTGACCACCGCCGCCACGAGCGGATCGCGCTTGATCTCGTCGACCGTGCGGCCGACTGGCGCAGCCGGAGGCGTCGCGGCCGGAGGAGTGGCAGCCGGAGGCGGAGCTGGGCTTGGCGGAGTTTGCTCTGACATTGTGGGTTGCTAGTTCCTGGTTGCTGGTTGCTAGTGCTTTTTCGCCACGGCGCGAATGCCCTAGTAACCAGCAACCAGCAACCAGCAACAGCGCCAGCGCCTCATGCGCCGGTTACGGATCACGCTCCGGTGAAGCTCTTCCCCTTCTCCTCCATCAACAGCTTCAGCATGTCCAGCGTCTCGGACTCGCCGGGAACGCATAGAGAGATGTCGTCGGTCTCGCCGTCGGCGAGCGAATTCGCGTAGCCTTCGCAATCCCAGCCGCAGGCGCCGCAGTCCGTCTGGGCCATGGCCGCGAACATGCGCGTCTCCCAGCCGTTGCCCATCTCCTGGGCCATGGCCATGCGCTCGGGGAGTGTGAGGTCGTCGCGATGGAACGGCGCCGCCGGCGATGCGCCGTCGGTGGCATCTCCAGGAACGACCTCCGGGGCGGCGGCCTGTTCGATCTCCGCCTGCGTCACCTCTCCCTCGGCGCCCGGTGCAGCCGCGGGTGCGACGGCAGGTGCAGCCTTCGGAGGCGCGGGCGCTGCGGGCGCACGCTTCACGCCGGAGATCGGGGCCTGCTTGAGTTGCGCCGCCTGCTCCGCGCGCAGGGCCGGACCTTCATGCGCCGGCCGGAGGGAGTCGCGCACCGCCTCGCGGGCGAAGTCGTACGCTTCGCCGCCCTTGCGGAGGATGTGCATCTTCTCGATCTTCTTCTGTAACTCCATCAGTCCCCAGATCAGCGCCTCGGGGCGCGGGGGACAGCCGGGGATGTAGACGTCGACGGGGATCAGGCGGTCGACGCCCTGCGTCACCGCGTACGTGTCGTACGGGCCGCCGCACGTCGCGCACGAGCCCATGGCGATGACCCATTTCGGATCGGGCATCTGGTCCCAGAGGCGGCGGACGATCGGCGCCATCTTCTCGGTGACGGTGCCGGAGACGATCATCAGGTCGGCCTGCCGAGGCGTGGCGCGGAAAACTTCCGCTCCGAAGCGGGCCATGTCGTGGCGGGGGTCGAGGACGGCCATCATCTCGATGGCGCAGCAGGCCAGGCCGAACTGCATCGGCCAGAGGGAAGATTTACGGGACCAATTGAAGAATTTGTCGACGGTCGTCGTCAGAACGTTCGAATCGAAGCGACCCTCGATCAGACCCATGTCAGGACCTTCCTCTTCCAGGCATAGAAGTATCCGACCAGGAGAATCGCAAGGAAGATTGCCATCTCGACAGCCCCGAACCAGCCGAGCTGTTTGAACCGGATCGCCCACGGGAAGAGGAACACCGTCTCGACGTCGAAGATGATGAACAGCACCGCGATGAGGAAGTAGCGGACCGAGAAGCGATGGTCGAACGCGAGTGAAGTCGGGGCAACGCCGCACTCGTACGGCTCGAGTTTGACCTTGTTCGCCTTGTGCGCCCGAACCAGCGGCGCGAGGATGAACAGGGTCAGAATCGGGACCGACAGCACGATGAGCACGGCTACCAGGAGCACTGAGTAGTTTGCCATTGTCCGCTCGCCTGACTTGAAGACCGCGGCCATTCTAGCCCGCAAGTCTGGAGAGTCAAGAAAGGAACATCATCGCGCCAGCGCGCGGCCGATCTTCTTCGCGTTTTCGGCGCTCAACCGGCCGCTTTCCAGCAATTTGGCGAGCGTGTACGCGGCCCCGCGGCGCAGGAACGGCACGTCCAGCGCGCGCAGCACCGGGTCGACCGCCGCGTCGCCGAACTCCGCCAGCGCCGACGGCACCGCCGGCGCGATGTCGGACACCAGCGCCAGCGACTCGACGGCCCGCACATCGCGCAGCCGGGCCACGAACAGCGCCAGGTCGACGGAGTACGTCCCGTACTCCTCGGCCAGCGGCGCGTCGGTCCGCTTCACGTGCCGCTGCAGGAACTCCGCTTCCAGGCGCAGCGTGGCGATCGCCCACAGCCGGTCGGACTCGGATGGCCGCACCCGATCGGTCATGTGCAACCGCATCGACCGTTCCTTCCAGCGGGCGGGGGCACCCGCCGGCGGAACGGCGATGGGATGAGTTGACAGCAATCTCGTAGCGGTTTCCACGATGAGTAGTGACGCGGATCACGAAAACGTTTCAACCAACTGTTAGAAGAGCGCCTTCTGAAACGACCACCCCTCGAGCTCCACGCCCTTCCCCTGCACCAGCACGCGCATTTCCTCACCGATCCCGTCCGGCAGCACGAGCCGTCGCGCCGCCTCCCGCGCGTCAATCAGGGCCAGCCCTTCCTCGGTCGTCGTGATCCCCGACTCCTCGACCGGCCGGAAGATCTCGTGCGACATCACATCCAAGGTGAGGAGGAACTTCGCCAGCCGGTCGAAGTAGAGCGTCTTCGCCCCGTGCCGCTCCCCCGCCCGCTCGAGGTCGGTGAAGTTGATGTGCGCGGTCAGGTCCTGCTCGCCCGGGTTCAGGAGCAGGTCGCGCGAGACGCGCTGGCCGGCATACGCGGCCGCCGTTCCGAACCGCCGCGCCCGCGGATGAAACAGCTTCGCCGCCGGATAGCCATAATCAATGGTGACGACCAGTCCCCGCTCCACGAAGCGCAGCACGTCCGCGTGAAACGCCTCCCACTCCAGCGACACGTCCGCGAACTGCCCCTCTGCCAGTTCGATCCCGTGGCTCTCGAAGTAGTGCTCGTACTCCCCCGACGCATCCTGCTCATTCCAGTCGAGCACCCCGTCCCGCTCGTGGACGAATAACTCATGCACGTGCTCGCCACGCCGCACGAGCCGCGCGAAGGGGAAGGCGTCGTAGAGCTCGTTGGAGAGGATCAAGAGAGGAGCGTCGCGGGGAACCTCGTCCAGGGTGCGGACAAAGGTTACTGGTTGCTGGTTGCCAGGGCTGACGCGCCCTAATTCGCGGTCCACGCCATAGAACCGAGCTGCACCAGCAACCAGCAACCAGTCACCAGCAACCTGTTGGATGAGTTGGCCATCCCCGCATCCGATGTCCACAATCGAAGACACCCCGCCCTCGTTCCGGCGCACAAACTCCCGGACGAGGCTGCCAAGAGCGTATGAAAAAACGGGGCTGAGGAGAGGTGCGGTGACGTAGTCGGCCCCCTTTCCGACCGGGTTTTCGGCCCTCGCGTAGTACCCCGACTCGGGATGATAGAGGGCCAGTTCCATGAAATCGCGGAACGGTAAGTCGCCGTAATGGAGCATGTTACGGAGGACATCGCGCATCGGTGGAGCGGGCGGCACGGCGGGAATGGTACACCCGTGCCGCGCCTGCTGGGCCCGATTTGCTGTCTTAGTTATTTGGGGGTTGGCAGTCCGGTTGCGATAGAGGAGGCAGAACAACAAGGAGACCGCACATGAAACAGTTCGTCGCAGCATTGCTCATCGCCACCCTGGCCGTCCCCGCGGCCTTCGCCGCCGACGTCGCCACGTCGCGGGACAAGACCAAGAAGGGCGCCGTCATCGGCGGTGTGGTTGGGGCCGTCGCCGGCACCATCATCGGAAACAACAAGAAGCTCGGCGGTAAGGGCAGCTCGAAGCGCGGCGCCGTCGTCGGCGGCGTGGTCGGGACCGCCACCGGCGCGATCATCGGCGCCATGATGGACAAGCAGGAGCGCGAGCTCCGCCAGATCGACGGCCTCGACGTCACCCGTACGGATGAAGACGAGCTGAAGGTCACCGTCCGCAACGAGATCCTGTTCGACTACAACTCTTCCGCGCTCCGCGGCACGTCGCGCGACGAGCTCCGCGAGATGGCCGAAGTCTTCAACCGCTATGACGACACCACCATCGTCGTGGCCGGTCACACGGACTCGACCGGCTCGAACGCGTACAACGAGCGCCTCTCCGAGCGCCGCGCCAGCGCCGTGTCGAACTACCTGGAAGACATCGGCGTCCGCGGCTCGCGTCTCGACGCGATCGGCTACGGCGAGTCGCGTCCGAAAACGGACAACGGCACCGCCAGCGGCCGCCAGCGCAACCGCCGCGTCGAGCTCTACGTCCGCGCCACGAACAGGTAAATCCGATGCGGTATCAATGTTGAAGAGACCCAAAGACGCCCGGCAACGGGCGTCTTTCTTTCTTAGGAGGTATTTGATGGTTCGAAAATTCAGCGTACTCATCCTCATCGCGGTCTTCGCCTTCGCCTGCGCGACGACGACGGACGACCCCAACCGCAAGACCAAGCGCGGCGCCGTCATCGGCGCGGCAGCGGGCGCCATCGCCGGCGCCGTGATCGGCAATCAGTCGGGCAGCAACCGCACCGGAGCCGTCGTCGGCGCCGCCGCGGGTGCCGCAGTCGGCGCGGCGGTCGGACGCCGCATGGACAAACAGGAGCAGGAGCTCCGTCAGATCGAAGGCGTCGAAGTGACCCGTCCGTCCGAGGGAGAGATCAACGTTCGTCTGACGAACGACATCCTCTTCGACACCGACTCGTCGGCCTTGCGTTCCGCCTCGCGGACCACCCTCAACGACCTGGCGAACAACTTCCGCCAGTATCCGGACAACCTGATCACCGTCGAGGGTCACACCGACTCCACCGGCACCGATGCGCACAACCAGCGTCTCTCCGAGTCGCGCGCCTCGAACGTGGCCGATTACCTGATCGACAACGGCGTCCGCGCCTCGGCGATCACGGTGTACGGCTTCGGCGAATCGCGCCCGAAGTCGACCAACGAGTCGGCCGAAGGCCGCCAGGCCAACCGCCGCGTCGAGATCCACATCCGCGCCGCGGAAACGGCCGGACCGTAAACGCTTCACTGCTTCGTAGTGACCTCGCGCTCGCCGGGATCGTCCCGGCGAGCGTTTTTTGTGTCGCGGCAGGAGCGATCCCGACACACCGCCGCAAACGCCCTTGCCTTCGCGCGGGAGGCGACCGACTGTCAGGCATGTTCATCCTTCGCCTGCTCGCTCTCTTCTCCCTCCTGACGACCGCCGTCGGCGATTCCGTCACCACTGATTCGCGTTGCAGCGGCGATTACGCCGGCTGCGTCGATCCGAACGGCGGCCGCGCCGCGGTGCAGACCGACGCCGGCTGCGGCATCGATCCCAATGGCTGCCCGGACACGAACGGCGGTGGCGCGATGGATCCGAACGGGTGAGAGTGGCCCTGCAACGATTCGATGACGGCCCGCACCATCGCGGCTTTCCTTCGCTACCCTGCCGCGCACCATGAAACGCCTCGCGTTGCTCGTCCTGCTCGCCGCCGTCGCGTGCGCAACCGCGCCGCCTTCGCCGAAAGCCGTCGACGAGCAGACGCGCAACGCCATCAAGGGACTGACCGAGGCCGTCGCGAAGCAGCCGGCGAACATGCCGTGGATCTACGTCCTGGCCACGTATCACGCGAAGGCCGGCGACACGGCCGAAGTGGTGCGCTGGCTGACGCGGCTCGATGAGCTGGGATGGGACCATGGCGTCAGCCCGATCGAGTTCGGCGGCATCGACTCGCGCGCGTTCCGTGCCATTGCGGCGAAGCTGGAGGCGCGGGAGCCGCGGGCCAGCAATGCGCGCGTGTCGTTCACGATGAACGGTCAGCGCGACCTCGTCCCCGAGGGAATCGCGTATGACCCGGTGGACGACGTGTTTTACGTCAGCGGGATCTATCGGCGGAAAGTGCTGCGCGTGACGAGAGCCGGGCGCACCAGCGATTTCGTGGCCGAGGGGCAGGATGGGATGCTGGGCGGGCTGGGCGTGAAAGTCGATGCGAAGCGGCGACTGCTGTGGGTCATCAGCAGCACGACCAAAGAAATGCGCGGGTACGTAGAAGGACAGGAAGCGTCGATGCTGGCCGCGTACGACCTCCGCGACGGGCGGCTGGTGAAGAAAATCGACGCCGGCCCGGCGAAGCTCAACGACCTGGCGCTCCTCGACGACGGCAGCCTCTTCGCCACCGACATGGGCCGCCACAAAGTCGTCCGCCTCGCGGCGGGCGGCGAAGCGCTCGAAGAGTGGGCGGACGGCTTCAGCTGGCCGAACGGCATCGCCGTCTCCGACGACCAGCGGCACCTCTACGTGGCCGACTTTCGCGGCGTCACGCGGCTCGACCTCGTCGACAAGACGAAAGAGAGCGTAGGTAAAGGGATGCTGAGCGGCATCGACGGCCTGAGCTTCCACCGCGGGACGCTGATCGGCATCCAGAACTCCGTCGGCAAGCCGCGCGTCGTCCGCATCCACCTCGCCGACGGCCGAGTGGAAGTCCTGGAGACGAAGAACGCCGCCTTCGAGCTACCCACCACCGGCGCCATCGCCGGCAGCGACTACTGGTTCATCGCCAACCCCGGCCTGCGCTCGTTCGAGGGGTCAACGATCTGGCCGAGGGAGAAGCTCGAGGAGCCGGTCATGCTGCGGATTGCGTTGCAGGAAACACCTCTACCCGAATCCTAAAAAGATCCTAAAATCCGCGGACACATGTCCACGGAGACCTTCGAACATTTCATGACCGGAGGCGTGTCGGTGCTCGTCGGCACCGTCGACGCCGACGGCGTTCCCTCATGCTGCCGCGGCATCGCCATTGCCACCAGGGACAACTTCGACAGCGTCACCGTCTACGTCCCCGCGGCCACCGCGGGCGAGACCGTGGCCAACGTCGCCACCACGCGCCGCGTGGCCGTGAGCTGCTCGCATCCTCTCACCCACGAGACTCTGCAGATCAAAGGCGTCACGCGCGGCGTGCGGCTCGCCCCCGCGTCCGACGAAGCCTTCGTGCGCCAGCGCCTCGACGAATTCGCGGCCGTCCTCGACGAAATCGGCCTCCCCCGCCGCGTCACGCGGAGCATCGCCCAGTGGCCCGCGTTCGCCATCGACCTCTCCGTCGAACAGGTTTTCGACCAGACCCCCGGCCCCAAAGCGGGGACGCTCATCCGATGAAGCTCGCCGAGATATCGCGCTGCTTCCAGGGCGTCATCCCCAGCGTCGTCGCTTCCGCCGATGCCAACGGCATCCCGAACGTCACCTACGTCAGCCAGGTCTACCTCGTCGACGACCGGCACGTCGCCCTGTCCCAGCAGTTCTTCAACAAGACCCGCCGCAACTTCGACGAGAACCCGAACGGCTGCGTCGAGATCTACGACCCCGTCACCTTCCAGGCCTACCGCCTCCGCCTGCGCTTCCTCCGCTCGGAGAAAAGCGGCCCGCTGTTCGACACGATGGCCATGCGCATCCTGGCCATCGCCTCGCACACAGGCATGGAGGGTGTGTTCCGCCTCGTCGCCGCGGACGTGTTCGAGGTGGTGAAGGTCGAGAAAGTCGAAGGCTTCCTCACCGGCGCACCCGTCGGCGATGAAGAAGTCTCGCCGGCCGGCTTCCGCACCGAGCTGCGCGGACTGCAACTCGTCTCCGACCGCATCAACCGCGCCGATGACCTCGAGAACCTCCTCGCCGCCACGCTCGACGCCCTCGACGTCTACTTCGGCTTCCGCCACACCATCGTCCTGCTCTACGACCACGCCCTGCAGCGCCTCGTGACCATCGCCTGCCGTGGCTACGGCGGCGGCGTGGGCGCGGAGGTAGCACCCGGCGAAGGGCTGATCGGCACCGTCGCCAGCGAGCGACGCATCCTGCGCATCAGCGGCCTCAATGAAAAGCTGCGCTACGGACGCGCCGTGCGCCGCTCGGTGATGTCCGACACGGGCAGCCTGCACGTCCGCCCCGAGATCCCCCTCCCCGGCCTCCCGGACGCGCAGAGCGCGCTGATCATCCCGCTACTGCTCGAGGACCAGCTGATCGGCGTCCTGGCCGCGGAGAGCCGTGACCCGCTCCTCTTCGGTGAATGGGACGAGACCTACCTCGGCATCATCGGCAATCAGATCGCCCTCGGCATCGACCGCGTCAGCTCCGACGAATCCCCGGCGCAGGCTACGCCGCAGCCCCACGAGCCGCCCGTCGTCCGCGCCATCCCCCCGCCGCCCGCCCGCGCCCGCCACACGCTCACCTATTACCGCGAGGACGACACGATCTTCCTCGACGACGAGTACCTGGTTCGCAACGTCCCCGGCCGCATTCTCTGGAAGCTGGTCGGCGAGTGGAAACGCCAGGGCCGCACCGCCTTCACCAATCGCGAGCTGCGCCTCGACCGCTCCCTCGGCCTGCCGGACATCAAGGACAACCTCGAGTCCCGCCTCATCCTCCTCCGCCACCGCCTCCGCGAAAAGTGCCCGAACGTGCAGATCACGCCGGCGGGACGAGGGAAGTTCACGCTCGATGTCGGGGCGGAGCTGGATCTGGTGGAGCGGTAGCTGGTTGCTGGTTACTGGTTGCTAGGGCGGCATCGGCTGAAGGCACGAGCAACCCACCAACTGTCATCCCGAGCGTGAGTCGAGGGACCTGGGCGGGTGGGGGCGCGCTACGCGTGCAGCGGGACATCCAGCGCGCCCCCGCCCACCCAGGTCCCTCGACTCACGCTCGGGATGACAAAGTAAGGCTGCCAATGCCGGTTCGCCTAAAGGCACTAGTAACCAGCAACTAGCAACCAGCAACCCGGCTCAGGCCCGGTCTCGCCCAACGCGTGACCTTCATCACACTTTCCGCTAGAATCCGCGCGCCCTAAAGACCCGTAGCCAATCAGGGAGAGGAGCGCCTGCACTCTCCGGGGTCATTTCTCACCAATTTCGGAGGAATCATGAAGTCCTGGACCATGCGCGTACTGTTCGTCGCGCTGATCAGTATCCTCGCGCTCGGCGGCATCGCCGTCGCGCAGGAGGCCCATCCGTCGTCGGACCCGGCCGTCGCGGCCGACTCGTCGAAGCTGGCCGGCCACCCGACCACGCACAAATCGGAGGCCGAGCTCGTGCTGCCCGACCTCGGCAGCGTGCAGTTCCTCGGCATGGGCGGCGACCGCCTGCTCATGGGCGGGCTGTTCATCTGCGTGCTCGGCCTGCTCTTCGGCCTGGTGATGTACATGCAGCTCAAGAAGCTGCCCGTCCATCGCTCCATGCTCGAGATCTCGGAGCTGATCTACGAGACCTGCAAGACCTACCTGGTCACGCAGGGCAAGTTCATCCTCCTGCTCGAGCTCTTCATCGGCGCGATCATGGTCGTCTACTTCGGCTTCCTGCGGCACTTCGACGCCGCCCGCGTCGTGATCATCCTCATTGCCTCACTGGTCGGCATCGGCGGCAGCTACTTCGTGGCGTGGTTCGGCATCCGCATCAACACCTTCGCCAACTCCCGCACCGCCTTCGCCTCGCTGAAAGGCAAGCCCTTCCCCACCTACTCCATCCCGCTGCGCGCCGGCATGTCCATCGGCATGCTGCTCATCTCCACCGAGCTGCTGATCATGCTGGCCATCCTGCTGTTCGTGCCGGGTGAGTACGCCGGCCCGGTCTTCATCGGCTTCGCCATCGGCGAGTCGCTCGGCGCCGCGGCCCTGCGCATCGCCGGCGGCATCTTCACCAAGATCGCCGACATCGGCTCCGACCTCATGAAGATCGTCTTCAACATCAAGGAAGACGATGCGCGCAACCCCGGCGTCATCGCGGACTGCGTCGGCGACAACGCCGGCGACTCGGTCGGCCCGACCGCCGACGGCTTCGAAACATACGGCGTCACCGGCGTCGCGCTCATCACCTTCATCCTGCTCGCCGTCGCCGACCCCACCGTGCAGGTCCAGCTCCTGGTCTGGATCTTCGTCATGCGCGTGCTGATGGTCATCACGTCGGCCGTCTCGTACTTCATCAACGAGGCCATCGCCAAGGCCCGCTACGGCAATGTCGACAAGATGAACTTCGAGGCGCCCCTGACGTCGCTGGTCTGGCTCACCTCGATCCTCTCCGTCGCCGTGACCTACGCCGTCTCGTACGTGCTCATCCCGGACCTCGGCGGCGACACGTCGATGTGGTGGAAGCTCTCCACGATCATCACCTGCGGCACGCTGGCCGGCGCCATCATCCCCGAGCTGGTCAAGGTCTTCACTTCCACCGAGTCGCGCCACGTGCGCGAGGTCGTCACCGCGTCGCGTGAAGGCGGCGCGTCACTCAACATCCTCTCCGGCTTCATCGCCGGCAACTTCTCCGCGTACTGGACCGGCCTGGCCATCGCCGGCCTGATGGGCATCGCTGCCTGGATCGCCGGCACCTTCCCCCTCGGCGAAGGCGCTCTCATGATCGCCCCGGCCATCTTCGCCTTCGGCCTCGTGGCCTTCGGCTTCCTCGGCATGGGCCCAGTCACGATCGCCGTCGACTCCTACGGCCCCGTCACCGACAACGCGCAGTCCGTCTTCGAGCTCTCCACCATCGAGACCCTCCCCGGCATCGACGAAGAGGTCAACCGCGACTTCGGCTTCCGCCCGCAGTGGGAAAAGGGCAAGGAGCACCTCGAAGAGAACGACGGCGCCGGCAACACCTTCAAGGCCACCGCGAAGCCGGTGCTCATCGGCACCGCCGTCGTCGGCGCGACCACGATGATCTTCGCCATCATCGTCATGCTCACCAACGGTCTGACGCAGGACATCGACAAGCTGTCGCTGCTCCACCCGCAGTTCCTCCTCGGCCTCGTCGTCGGCGGCGCGGTGATCTACTGGTTCACCGGTGCGGCCACGCAGGCCGTCTCTACCGGCGCCTACCGCGCGGTCGAGTTCATCAAGGCCAACATCAAGCTCGACACCGGCGCCACGAAGGCATCCGTTGAAGACTCGAAGGCCGTCGTTGCGATCTGCACCAAGTACGCGCAGAAGGGCATGCTCAACATCTTCCTGGTGGTCTTCTTCTCGACGCTCGCCTTCGCCTGCTTCGAGCCGTTCTTCTTCATCGGCTACCTGATCTCCATCGCCATCTTCGGCCTCTACCAGGCCATCTTCATGGCCAACGCCGGCGGCGCCTGGGACAACGCCAAGAAGATCGTCGAGACCGAGCTGAAGATGAAGGGCACGCCGCTCCACGCCGCCGTCGTCGTCGGCGACACGGTCGGCGACCCGTTCAAGGACACCTCCTCGGTGGCCATGAACCCGGTCATCAAGTTCACCACCCTCTTCGGATTGCTCGCCGTCGAGCTCGCGGTCGAAATGACCCGCGCCGGCCAAGGCAACCTGACCCGCATCCTCTCCGTCGTCTTCCTCCTGATCTCCATGTTCTTCGTCTACCGCTCCTTCTACGGCATGCGCATCGGCAATGCCGAAACCGACGCACACGCGCACTGACGCGCACATCGAATGGCACCAAAGGCCGGCGGAAACGCCGGCCTTTTTCATTTTGGGGACGCTCGTGAGTTCTACCCCTCGTAGCAGAACGTCGGACCTTGCGAATGCCGAGGTAGCGTCGCGATTGAGGAGGCGTCCGATTCATGCGACCATCGGCACTGCAGATGTCACTCGTCCTCGACGATTCCCCAGCTCAGAAAACCTCGATCGTCTTCCCGGAGAGAGCCGGTGCGTATCCGCGTCTGCGGTACATGGGCAGCAAGCACAAGCTGCTGCCGTGGATCTGGCAAACATTGTCGGATCTCGAGTTCGATTCAGCGCTCGACCTCTTCTCCGGAACCGCTTCGGTCGCGTACCTGATGAAGACGATGGGGAAGCGCGTCATCGCCAACGACTTCCTGAGCTTCGCGCACAATCTGGCCACGACGACCATTGCCAACAGCCGGCAGCGACTCGATTCAGCACAAGTCGAGGCGCTCTGCCGGACGCGGCGCGGACGCGGCACGTTCATCGAGAAAACCTTCACCGGCATCTTTTTTCAGAAAGAAGATCTCCGCTTTCTCGACATCTTCTGGTCGAATCTCGACGACCTCCCTCACCCGCACCTCCGTGCCATGGCTCTGGCGAGCGTCACGCGCGCATGCCTCAAACGGCAGCCCCGCGGCGTATTCACCGTCAACGGAGGCAACTACGATGACGGCCGCCGGGATCTGCGCATATCGCTCGAAGAGCACTTCGTCGAGTCGGTGGCGGTTTTCAACGACCTCGTATTCGACAACGGACGGCCCCATACTGCCGTGCGCAGCGATGCCTTTTCGGTTCCCCCTAAAGACATCGACCTCGTGTACATGGACCCGCCATACGTGCCCCGCGCCGACGACAACTGCTACATCAAGCGCTATCACTTCCTGGAAGGACTGGCCTCCTATTGGCGAGAGCCCGGGACGGAGATCATGGAGACATCGCGAGTCAAAAAGATCGCCAAGCGCTTCACTCCGTTCTCCTATCGCGCGACCGCCGGTGATGCCTTCGATCGGATGTTCCGGCAGTTTGCGGACAGCACCCTCGTGCTGTCGTATTCATCGAATGGCTTCCCAAACCTCGAAACACTCGTCGAGTTGATGAGCCGGTACAAGCGCCACGTCGAGGTGGTTCGTCGCGAACATCGCTATCACTTCGGCACGCATAAAGGCGTCGCAGATGCCCGCAAAGTCGTCGCCGAGTATCTAATCGTCGGACGCGAATGAATTTCGCGAAGGTGGATCTCGACCTTCTCCTCGCGGAGCTCTCGGATCTTCCGTCCGAATGGCTCGACGACGAATCGCGCCACCTCATCGGCGAGATCCCTACGATCGTGGCTCGCTTGCGCGCCCTGGGCAAGGAACCGACAGTTGACGACCTCGCCGCACTTCTCCGCGAACAGCCGCTGACCCTCGACGTCTGCCGCCTGCTTACCGGACGCGGACAGGAGCCGATGGGCCACGACATCTGCGGCGCGCTCGGACTGAAGGCCGGAAACTGGAAATCGCTGCGAAGCCGCGCGCGAACGCAACCCGACGTGATGGCGGCAGCACTCCTTCGAATCGGCATCGCCGATTTGATTCGCGAGCAGATCTGGCGTGAGTGGACTGTCGAAGACGTCCTCGTCGATCGCTACAAATTGGGCCGCGGGCGCGCGATCGCCGGCCAGAGCCGAGGCCGCGGCCTCGAAGACGAGGTCCAGCGAATCCTGGAGTCCGCCGAGGTTCCGTTCGAAGCACGGGTCACCTTCACCGCCTCGAACGGTGCGACGGCGAAATGCGATTTCGCGATCCCGAGCCGCGAAGACCCGAAAATTGTCGTCGAGGTTAAAGGGTACGAGGCGACCGGGAGCAAGCTGACGGATTTCCTCGGCGACATCCTGAAGATCAAGCAGGCCAAGGGGTACCACACCTACGTCCTCGTCGTAACGGATGGCCGTGGCTGGCACAACCGCAAGAGCGACCTGAAGCGACTCGTCGAGCTTCATCACAACGGCACGGTCGAGATGATCTACACCCGGGCGCGACTCGCGCAGTTGGCGGACGACGTCCGGAAGATCTGGACGACGGAGCGATGACTTCCTTATGTGGAGTGCGCATCGTCTCCGCGATCCAGCCGCTATAGCTGGAGACGCGCGCGTAGAACTCTTCGACGCCGTAGACCCCTCCTTTCCGGTGGCGCGGTCGTCCTGGCCGGAGCTGATGCCGGCGAGCTGGCCGCCGATGAAGGCGGGGCCACCGCTGTCGCCGGGGCCGCTGATGCCTTCGAGGTCGGTGCTGGCGGGCGGGGGGCGAAGCGGAAGCGGAGCCAGTTGGGGGCGATGCGGTCGACGCGGTTGGTGGCGGCGCGGAGGATGCGCTCGCGCTCCGTGGGGCCGGTCTCGCCGGTGCCGCTGAAGCCGCGGCCGACGAGGAGGATGTCCTTCCCTTCTTCGTCGCGCGCGGAGTAGAGCGCGACGGGCGTGACTTCGACCGGTTTCGCGAGTTGCACGAGGGCGAGGTCGTCGCGTCCGACCTGTCCGCCGGGATGGGCGACGATGCGGCGGATGGCGATGCGCTCTCCCGCGATGATGACGTCGTGCGGCATCTTGATCAGCGCCACGACGTGCGCGGCGGTGAGGAGCCAGTCGGGCGCGATGAGCGTCCCCGCGCCGCCGGGGAGGTTCATGTCCACGACCGCGTCGTGACCGCGCGCCAGCTCGCGGTAGCGCGCGTCGGCGCGATCGTGGCGGCGGATGATGGCGCCCGCATCGGCGGCGCAGAACAGGACGAGCACGAGGATCGTCGTTTTCATTTCGCCTTAACGTACAACCCGTCGAACGCCGTCGTCCACGTGGCGCCGCCGTCGGTGGACTGCTCGGCGTGCTGGCGCACCTTGCCGCCTTCGACCTTCGACCACGTCCAGCGGTTCATCAGCTTCGTCGCCGGCGCGGACTGCAGCACCATCGCGCCGTTCACGAGTGCGCCGCTCATCGGCATCGGCGTGCCGTCCGCGGCGACCGAGAGCGGCGAGCCGTTGCCGCCCGATGCGACCCAGAACTGATGCCAGCGTTTCGTCGTCGGCTCGTAGAAGTTGAAGCTGTGCCCCGTCCCGCCGCGCGCCGACTTCCAGCTTTCGAGCAGCACGCAGCCGCCGTCGGTCGACGTGATCGAATTCGTCCCGATCTTCTGCCCGGCGGGATTGAACACGTCCCATTCGCCGAGCCAGAAATCGAACTGATGGAACTCCGCCGTGGCGCACGGGCGCGGCGGAGCAGCCGGCGCCGGCGCGGCGGCCTGGGTCTGCGCGAGGAGTTGTGCGGTGAGCAGAATGATGGCGAGCATGCCCATCAGATACGGCCGCACGCCGATCGCGCGCTATGAAAAAGTTGCGCGCTCGCGATAGCGCGACGGCGTGAGGCCGAAGCGTTGCCGGAAGGCGACGGTGAAGTGACTGTGGTCGCCGAATCCGAGGTCGAGGGCGATGGTGCCGATGTCGCGATTCGTGTCGCGCAGCAGCTCCAGCGAGGCGTGCATCCGCAGCGCGATGCGGTGCTGGTGGATGGTCACGCCCATGGTCTGCTTGAAGGCGCGGGCTAGGTGGAACGGCGAGCTGTCCACGGCGTCGGCGATGCGCGACAGCGACCAGTTGCGCGTGAACGTCCGGCTCAGCACCTGGCTCGTCGCGCGCGCCAGCTCCTGCTGCGATCTCGACGGAGGATCGGCGACGCGCCGTTCGTACGCCCGCGCCAGGACACGCGTGCAGACATTGAGCGTCGTCTCTTCGACGAAGAGCGCGTCGGTGCCGGCGCCGGCGAGGTGATCGACGACGGAGCGCTGTTCGAGATAGTCGCGCGGCTCGACGCGCACGTGCGAGAAGGTCAGCGGGCAATCGCTGTCCGCCGCGGCGCGGTCGAATTTCGCGACGAGCGGGCGTAGCGTCTCGGGAGCGATGGCGAACCAGTCGCAGTGATCCCCTTCGTCGCTGACCTTCCGGCGCCGGTACTCCTGGCCGCGGTTGTACAGCGGCGCGACGGCCGGCGAGCCGACGAAGCGGTCGCCTCCGGCGTATTCGAGCAGCGTGCTGTTGCGCGGGAAGACGACGAGAAACGCGCTGGTCGGCCCGTACGACTCGAATTCGGGATGCGATGACGGCAGCCGATGCGAGCCGACGGCGAGCGTCTCGTTCGCGAAGAGCAGCTTCTCGAAGGGCAGCACCCGTAGTTCGTGCATGGTGACGAGAGTACGCGCCGCCGCGTGCGATGGCGCGTACGAATCCGTGACGTTTAGCGGCGAACGAGCCGCCGCTTTGGTTGGGGCGGGAGGCGTTGCTCGTTGCTCGGCCGGGGTACCTTTAGCCGCTGAAGCACCCCTGCCGAGCAACGTGCAACGCCGGCCCGCCCAATCGCTGCCGCACTCCTGCATTAGAAGCGGAAGCGCACGCCGGCGGAGAAGGTGACGGGGTCGGCCTCGATGGCGTCTTCGGGAGCGCCGTCTTCCTCGTTCACGTCCCAGGGGATGTACTTCATCTCGCCGACGAGGGCGATGCGGTCGGTGAGATTCACGTTGGCGCCGACGGCGGCCGTCCACGTCAGCTCCGACTCGAGGTCGATCGACTCCATCGGCTCGCCGAGACCGGCGTCGGACTCGAACTCGCCGGAGATGTGTGCGGCGCCGCCGCCGGTGTACGGCGAGAAGCGTCCGTCGCGGTTGAAGTGCCACTGGGCCATGGCCGTGAACGAGGTGACGTCGAGCTCACCCACCGTGAAGGTCGGCCCGATGTCGCTGCCGATGCTCAGCTCCGCGCCGTACTTTTGCAGCGCGACCTCGGTCGAAAAGGCGTTGGTCCAGAAGTGATTGAACGAAATGCCGTAGCCCACCGACTCGTCGAAATCGAACTCGATGGTGTCGCCGTCGTCGACGATCGACGACTGGCTGAGCTCCGAATCGACGATCCAGAGGGCGACGTCGGAAGAGGCGTTCTGGGCGGACATGCGAAGCGAACCGGCAACGACGAACAGCAGGAACAGGAGTCGATAGATTTTGCGGATCACGGGGATCCCTCCTTGATTTAGTTGCTCGCCATTAAGGGCGAAGGAGGTGCCACGCGCCGCGCACACTGTTTCCCTCACAGAGCGCGCATTTCGGCCCCGTGAGTGTCCGGAACGCCGCACAGTCAGCGTATTGAACGCCGCACACTCACCACTGTTTGTGACAGGCGAGATACAACCGCGAGAACTGATCGCGCAGCGCGAACTCCGACTCGATCTCGTACATCCCGAACAGCTCGTGAATCGCGCCGAAGCCGGAGTGGTACAGCGCGCGGATCAGCGAGCGGCGGGAGAGCCAGAGCGAGCGCTCGTTCGAGATCGCGGACCACATCCGTTCTTTCAGGTCGCCCGCGGACGGCTCGCTCCACCAGCGCCCGTCGTACGTGTGGCCCCTCTCCTCGAACGTGAACGGCGGCGAGAGCGACGGCTCGTGCGTCCCGAAGCGTGCCGCGTATTCGTCGGGGGCGACGTGCGTGTCGAGGAACAGGAGGCCGTCGCCGCTGAGCAGTGACGCGAGCTGGCGAAGGTGTGCGACCGGCTCGTCGAGGTGATAGAGGAGACCGCAACAGAGGATGACGTCGAACGTGCCGTCGACCTCCGGTGTCAGCTCCTTGACATCTTTGTGAACAAAGCGGAGGTTCGGCAGCGCGTAGTACGACGCGATGAGCTGCGCCTTGCGAAAGTTTGCCTCGCGTCCTTCCACGCCGGTGGCGTTCCACCCCTCGCGCGCCATCTCGAATGAGAGGCCTCCCTCGAGCGCGCCGAGGTCGAGGACGGAGACGATGCGGTCGCCGAACGTGCGGCGAATCAACGACTTGACGGCGACCGTGCGGCGGTTCTCGCCGATCAGCTCCGGGCCGGGGCCGAGCGTCGATTCGGATTGCGTGATGGGGATGTTGTGACCGGTCCAGGCCTCGGCGCGGATGGCGGCGCTCAGCTCATCGTCGGGGGCCGCCCAGCGGGCGCGGATGCGTTCTTCGATCAAGCCGGGCATAATACCCGCCTCATGAAGCGCGCCACCATTGCCCTCCTCCTGTTCGCCACTGCCGCCTTCGCGGGCGAGACCATCACCCGCGGCGTCCCGCTCTCGTCGAGCGCGAAAGTCGTTCCGCTCGCGAACGTGCTCGCCGAGCCGGACGCGTACACGAAAGAGGCGGTCGTCGTCGAAGGCGTCGTCACCACCGCCTGCGAGCGCAAGGGCTGCTGGATGCAGCTCGCGTCGGAGGCGGGGAAGCCGGGCGTGCGCGTCACGTTCAAGGACTACGCATTCTTCGTCCCGCTCGACTCGAAGGGGATGGCCGCCCGCGCCGAGGGCGTGACGGTGGTGAAGAAACTCTCGAAGAAGGACGCCGACCATCTCGAGGAAGAAGGCGCGAAGCTGACGCGCAATCCCGACGGGACGGCGAACGAGGTTTCGTTCGTGGCGAATGGCGTCGAGCTGACTAAATAGTCGGCACGATCGAGTAATCCACCTTCGCGTCAAAGTACTCGCGGTTGCGCTCGTACTCGCGGCGCATGACCAGTTCCTGCGCCCGGTCGACGGCCAGCACTCCGTCGAGGTGATCGATCTCGTGCTGCAGCAGTTCGGCCGCGGCCTGATCGAGCTCGCGCCACTCCTTGCGCTTCCCATGCTCGTCGACGTACTCCAGCGAGAGCGCCCGTACCCGCTCGACGCGCACGAGCAGGGCGGGGAAGCTCATGCAGTCGTCCCACATCGTGAACGTCTCCTCGCTGCGCCAGGTGACGACCGGGTTGACGATGAAGAACGTGCCCTGACCGAGGTTCACGGCGATGAAGCGCCGGGCAATGCCGATCTGCGGCGCGGAGATGGCGCGGCCGAAGCCGTACTGCTTGCGGAAGGCGTCGAGGGTGGACGCGAGCGCGTCGAAGTCGCGTGCATCGTAAGACTCGACTTCGGTGGAGCGGACGCGTAAACGCGGGTCGCCGAGCAGGAGAACGTCAGGCACAGATCCATTTTATCCCGCGTGTGCACACTGACGAGCTCACGGTTACGGCTGACAAGTTCAGCGTGCACGCTGACAAGCTCAGAGTGAAGCTTGACGACGGAAGCACACGCGCTGAGAAAGTAAGGGCATTCCCTGACGCCTGCAGCCGGCGCTCTTTGCTCGTCAGTGATCAGCCTGGGAAATGCAGCGTGCGTTTTGACGCCGTCAACGATCGTCGCAGCGATTGTCAGCGAGTGAGCCTCCGTCGTCAGCGTTCGTCGTGAATTCGTCAACGGGTTTGCTGTCCTCCCGAGCGTGAGTCGAGGGACCTGGCCGGGTGGGAGGCAGGAGACATGCGCACGAAGCAACGATCATTGCGCCACCCGCCCGCCCAGGTCCCTCGACTCACGCTCGGGAGGACAGTCGGGCGAACACTTCCGGCGTCACATTGGCGCCCGTCGCGATCACCACCACCGTCTTGCCGCGCACGTCGTCGCGCATCGCGGCCGCGAGTCCCGCGGCGCCGGACGGCTCGACAAGCAGGTGCGCGCCGAGGATCATCGAGCGCGCGGCGGCGAGGAGCTCGTCGTCCGTCACGGTGAGCGCGTCGTCGACGTGCACCAGCAGGGCGTCGAGGGCGAGTTGGGCGGGGACACGGCAGACCAGGCCGTCGGCGATGGTGTCGATGGGGCGTTCGATGGCGCGGCGGGCGTGGAAGCTCTCGACCATGGCAGGCGAGCCTTTGGCCTGCACGGCGATGATGCGCGGCGCCAGCAAGGACATGCCGACGCCGGCGGCGAGGGAGCCGCTGCCCATCGGGACGTAGACGACGTCGATGCGCTCCAGCTGCTGCGCGATCTCCAGTCCGACCGTGCCGGCGCCTTCGATCACGCCGGGGCTGTCGCCGTCGTCGATGAACCGCAGGCCCTCGGCGCGGGCAAAGTCCATGGCGATGGCCTTCGCTTCGTCGAGGTCATTGCCGACGTCGTGAATCGTTGCGCCGAGGAGCTCGATTTTGGCTCGCTTGACCGGGTTGGCGCCGTGCGGGAGGAACACGTGCGCGATGACGTCGGAGACGCGCGCCGCCCAAGCCACGCCCTGGCCGTGATTGCCGGTCGACGACGTGACGACGCTCGTCGACGGGTCACGCAGCAGGTCATTGAGCGCGCCGCGCCATTTGAACGACGCGATCGGCGAGACGGTCTCGTTCTTGATCCAGAGATCGCAGCCGAGCTCCTTGGAGAGCAGCAGCGAGCGCACGAGCGGCGTCGGTTTCGCGTACGGCGCGAGGCGCTCGGCGGCTGCCGCGACGTCGATCGAAGCGTGCAGCATCACCCGCCGTTGCGCACCTGCTCGAACCGGCGGACGAGCTTCGGCGAGAAGACGCTGGGGTCGAGACGCAGCGAGCGGTTGCGCGCCAGCGCGGCTTTGAAGTCGTTCGTCGCGGCCCGGAGCATGGCGTCGGGCGTGCGCGAGAGCATGGCCCGCGTGTACCGCACGCAGCCGCGCAGCAGATACGCCTCGGCCGCGGGAGATTTCGCGAGGACGCTGGTTAGGAGGCGCTCCGCTGTGCCGAGGTCGCCGGTGGCGAAGGCTCGGTACGCGGGAGTGACGTCGACGGGGATTGGCTTCGGTGAAGGAGCGGCGATCGTCGTGGTAGCGACGGGTGCGGGGGTCGGCTTTTCGACCGGCGCGGGGGCAGGCACGATTGCACTCGGCTTCGGCGCCGGCTCCATTGGGACCGGCACCACGATCTCGACCGGCTTCTCGAGCACGGGCTCCGGCTTTGCCACCACCGGCGGGAGCGGCGCCGGCTTCGGACGCGCGGCCGCGGCCTTCAATTTCTGCCCTTCCTCGGCGGCCGCGCTGAAACGCTGCGCGGCCTGCTCGGCGGTCTGTGCCACCGACTCGTACGCGCTCGTGTTCGTGCCCGCCTGGCGGAAACGCGCCAGCGCGTCCTGCAGCCTGCGCTGCGCGTCGCGATAGCTTTCCGTGCGGTCGCCGCCGGCGCTGAGCGCGTCGCCCTGCAACTGCACGGCGCGGCTGATCGCGGCCTGCGCGGCGTTACGCGGGCCGCTCGCGGCCTGCTCCGCCACGCGCTGCTTCTCCGTCTGCCCGCGCTGGATCCAGTTCTTGAGCTGCGAGTAGTACGGCGTCCGCGCCACGGCGCCCTGCTCCTCGGAGATGCGCCACTCGCGGATCGCGGCGTCGATGTCGCCGGTGTGGTACTTGGCGATGCCCATCCAGTAGTGCGGCAGGTACGAGCCGATGATCTTCGTGCCGACCTTGATCTCCGTCCCCTCGCTCGGATTCGCGGCGATGGCGACCTGCAGCGCGGAGACGGCCTCGGCGTAGCGTTTCGCGTTCACGGCCGCGGTGCCGCGGTTGTACGCCTCCCACCACTTCTCCCGCGCGGCCGAGGCCTGCGCCGCCACGAGCAGCAACGCCAGTGCAAGTGCGCGCCTCACTGCGCCACCCCGAAATCAGGGACGCGCGCGCGGCTCGGATCGCTGAAGTTCACGTACAGCGTCTCCTCGCGTCCCGCCTGCACGGAGACCGTCCGTCGGATCGGCTTCGGGAAATCGGGATTGGAGAGCGTGACCTCGTAGCGCCCCGCCGCGAGGTCGAGCGGTACCGGCGTGACGACGTCCGGACCGACGTCGACGTCCTCGCCGTTGTCGAGATTGCGCACGCTCGTCACGCGCGCCCACGGGAAGGCGTTGATGCCGAGGTGGCCTTGGGCCACTTCCACGGTCGTGGAGAGCGGCGGCGGTGCGATGGTCGCGGTGGCGGTCATCGTCGACGCTTCGACGGGACGCGTCGTCGGCACCGGCACCTCGGCGGACGTCGGAGGCTCGCGCGTGAGCATCCACCCACCCGCCGCGACGAGCGCGAGCAGGATCGCCGCCGCGTACAGCATCCACGACGAGCGCCGCGGCTGCGCGCGCTCCTCGGGAGCGACGGGCTCGCTGACCGCGACGCGGTCCAGCGTCTTGCCGACGGCGGGCGCCGGCTTCTTCGACGCCACCGTCGGACCGTGCTGCTCGACGGAGACGACCGTGTTCGCGTTCTGCGACGCGCGCGTCCCCTGCGTCACCTCCGCGTCCGCCGGGAGCGGCGGCGGCGCGCCGCCGGTGTCGGGCAGGAGGGGGATGATGCGCTCGAGCGCCTGCGCGAATTCGCGCGCCGAGGCGAAGCGCCTGGTGCGGTCCTTCTCCAGCGCCTGGAAGATCAGCGCCTCCAGCTCCGGCGAGGCAATCACCGCGGGGTTCGTCTCCGCGAGCGACTTCGGACGCTCCGACGCGTGCTTCATCAGGTACGCGTGCGGCGTGTCGGCCACGAACGGCGGCACGCCGGTCAGCAACTCGTACAGCACGATGCCGAAGGAGTAGAGATCGGCGCGGCCGTCGATGCGCTCGCCGGCGGGGAGCATGCCCAGGTGCTCGGGCGAGCAGTACTTCCACTTGCCGACGAAGATGCCGGTCTTGGTCTTGTTGTCGTCCACACCGCCCGACGACTTGGCGATGCCGAGGTCGATGATCTTCACGCGCTCGTTCGCTTCGTCGTCGCGCGTGAGCATGATGTTCTCGGGACTGACGTCGCGGTGCACGATGCCGGCGCGGTGGATGGCCTCGAGCCCCATCAGCGCCTGCACGGCCAGCTTCGCGGCGTAGCGCGGCGAGAGCGTCCCGCGCTGCTGCACGCGCTCATGCAGGTTGATGCCCTCGATGTACTCCCACACCATGTAATGCGAGCCGTCGTCGAGCGTCGAGAAGTCGAACAGCGCGGCCACGTTCGGATGCTGGATCTTCGTGGCCATCCGCGCCTCGCGCAGGAAGCGGTCGCTCGCCCCCGCGTCCGCGGCGATGTTCGCGCGCATCAGCTTGATCACCCGCACCGCGTTGAGGTGCGTGTGCAGCACCTTGTAGACCTCGCCCATGCCGCCCACGCCGAGGCGGGCCAGGATCTGGTACTTGCCGTCGATCGGGGTGTCCTGGTAGCGGCGGAGAAAATCCGTGATCGGCTCGCCGCAGAAGGGGCAGGCCTTGTACCGGGAGTCGATTTCCGACTTGCAATGAATACAGAGAAATGGCATCGGGGACCGTGTGTAACCGTAATTATATGATCGGACGATGCGGGACACGACCTTTCGAGTGCGCACCAGCGAGCGCGAGCAGATCCTGATCGTCACGCGCGAGGTGAATGCCGCGCTGCAATCGCTCGATGCCACCGAAGGCATCTGCACGATCGTCGTTCCCCATACGACGTGCGCGATCTCGGTCAACGAGAACGCCGATCCCGACGTCCCGCGCGATCTGGTTCGCGCGTTACGGGCGGCAATCCCGAACGTGAAGTTCGACCACGACGAGGGGAACTCGGACGCCCACTTTCTGTCGATGCTGATCGGCTGCTCGCTGTCGTGGCCGTATCGCGACGGGGAGCTGGTGCTCGGGCGGTGGCAGGGGGTGTACTTTGTGGAGCTGGATGGGGGGCGGGAGCGGAAGGTTCAGGTTTACGTGTGAAGTTTATCCCGAGTGCAGCGAGGGATCTTTGGTGCCCTCTGCATGCTCGTTCCCGAAGGCGCGACCAGCGCGAGTGCACCGGAGATCCCTCGCTACGCTCGGGATAAACTTAAAAAACAGCCATGGAAAACTTCGACGTAGTCGTATTAGGCGGCGGCACCGCCGGCCTCGTCACCGCGTCCGGCTGCGCGCGCCTCGGGCGCAAGGTCGCACTCATCGAGCGCGAGGCGCTGGGCGGCGATTGCCTCTGGACCGGCTGCGTACCGACCAAGGCCCTCGTCGCCTCGGCCCGGCTGGCGCACCAGATGCGGCACGCCGATGCGTACGGACTCGAGCCCGTCACGCCGCGGATTACACCCAAGTCGGTCATGGACTCGATGCGCGAGCAGCGTCGCCTCATCAGCCGCCACGACGATCCCGAAAAGTTCCGCGCCCTCGGCATCGACGTCATCGAAGGCAACGCGCGCCTCGTGGCGCGCAACGCCGTCGAGGTGAACGGGCGGCGATTGATCGCGAAGGACATCGTCATCGCCACCGGCGCGCGTACGTCCGTCCCGCCGGTCGATGGACTGAAGGAGTCCGGCTTCCTCGATCACGCCAGCTTCCTGGCGCAGGATGAGTTCCCCGCGTCGGTGTTGATCCTCGGCGGCGGCTACATCGGGATCGAGTTCGCCCAGATCTTCGCCCGCTTCGGCGTGCGCGTGACCGTCGTGGAGATGCTCGACGAGATCATCAACAAGGAAGACGCGGCCATCATCACGCGCGTCCGCGAGCTCCTCGTCGCGGAGAAGATCGAGCTCTTCACCGGCTGGGCCGTGAAGTCGGTCCGTGGCGGCCCCGGTCCGACCAGCGCACGCATCGAGAACAAGCTCGGCGAATCGCGCGAGCTCACCGTCGACAAGGTCTTCGTGGCCTCCGGACGCCGAGGCAACACGGACGACCTCGGCCTCGAAGACGTGGGCGTGAAGGTCGAGCGCTCGTGGGTGGTGACGGACAAGTTCCTGCAGACCTCCGTCCCGCGCATCTGGGCCTGCGGCGACGTGCACGGCGGGATCCAGTTCACCCACTTAGCCGCTTACGAAGCGGTGAAGCTCGTGCGCAACATGCTCTTCCCCGGCAAATCCGCGGTCGACTACACGCACGTGCCGTGGGCGCTCTACACCGACCCCGAGGTCGGACACATCGGGCTCACGGAGGAGGAGGCGCGGAAGCAGCACGGCGACAACGTGCGCACGTTCCACGTCGAGATGGCGGACGTCGACCGCGCCGTCGTCGACCGCACGTCCGCCGGGCTGATCAAGTTCGTCTGCGACGCGAAGGGCCACATCCTCGGCGCGCACGCGCTGTGCGCCAACGCGTCGACGGTGATCGAGGAGATCGTCCTGGCCCGCCGCAAGGGGATGAAGGTCGGCGAGCTGGCCCAGCGCATCTCGCCATACCCATCGCTGGCCGATGGTGTGCAAAAGGCGGCATCGCTGTATTACCAGGATGTGGCCAAGGGCTGGCTGGGCGCGGTCGGAAAGTTCGTCGCGGCCATCTCCCAGTAAACCCTGTCGCAAATGGAAAGGAAGTCGAATCTCATGAAGAAACTCGCGGCTCTCTCGTTCTCTCTCCTTCTCCTCGGCGCCTGCGCCTCGATGGGCACGGGCCCCTCGGCGGTGGCGAATCTCTCCCCCACCAGCGGCTCGACGGCCTCGGGCACGGTGATGCTTACGCAGATGGCGGACGGCAGCGTGACGGTCAAGGTCGACCTCACCGGCGTCCCGCCCGGCATCCACGGCTTCCACATCCACGAGAAAGGCGACTGCGGCGACAACGGCAACGCCGCCGGCGGCCACTACAACCCCTCCGGCACCGCTCACGGCGCCCCGAACGCCGACCCGCACCACGCCGGCGACTTCGGCAACGTGACGGCCAACGACGCCGGCGAAGTGCACACGAGCTTCAACACGCGCTCCGTGACGGTCGAGACCGGATCGATGACGGCCGTCGGCCACGCCGTGATCCTGCACGCGAATCCCGATGACCTGACGACGCAGCCGACCGGGAATGCGGGGGGACGGATTGCCTGCGGAGTGGTGACGCTGCGGTAGAGATTCGTTTACGCGTTGCTCGTTGTTCGTTTCGAGGAGCCCCCTCGGACGAGCAACGAGCAACGCACAGACGAGTCACGATCCTTGCACCCTCACCCACTCATGAAACGCCTCATCCCCCTCCTCCTCCTTCTCGCGGCGTGCAGCAGCGGCTCGCAGCCGGGCGGTACGACCTCCGTCCCCGGGCAGGGCGCGATCTCCGTTACGGTCGAGCCGAATCCGATCCGCGCGACGCAGGTCTCGGGCGACACGTATGACTTCCCGTTCGAGGTCGTCATCCGCGAGACCGGCGGGCGTCCGCTCAACGTCACCCGCGTCAGCGTCAACGTCACCGCCCTGGGCGGCCTCAGCGTGCACCGCGAGTCGTGGGATGCGGAGCGCATCCGCTCCATGAATCAGTCCACCGCCATCGGCGCGCGCAGCGAGGTGCGTTACCGCTTCGCCCCGCGCAAGGACGTCCCCGACGAGCGCCTCTTCGGCGGCGTCAACGCGCAGCTCACCGTCGACGCCATCGACGACACCGGCGCGCAGACCTCGGCGTCCACGACGGTAACGGTGACGCGTTAACGCAGGCCCCTTCAACGACTAACTGACGGCGCACTCACCAGACACACACCATACTGTCATCCCGAGCGTCGAGTCGAGGGACCTGGGTGGGTGGGTGGGT